>ENA-OUQO01000547-OUQO01000547.1-human-gut-metagenome-genome-assembly--contig:-NODE-547-length-11575-cov-2.474219_pt1 | contig 11575 bp, 9 predicted proteins | sample MGYA00237944_ERZ548825 | MGnify/ENA primary metagenome ERZ548825 (study PRJEB26490, sample SAMN05194700) | human gut metagenome | biome: terrestrial biome; feature: human-associated habitat; material... | reverse complement strand
TTCCCGATGACGGATGCCGCGGGTGCGGTTGCCATTGCCGACAGCGACGAGGTCTTCGCTTATGTCGCCACGCAGAGCGGCCTGCCGCTCGTTGTGGGGGTGTTGTTCGTGCTGGGGCTCGTCTCGGCGACATATTCGGCCGCAGGGTCGGCCCTTACGGCCCTCACGACGTCGTTTACGGTGGACATAATGCACGGCACGAAACGTTATGACGATATGCGTCTTACGCGTGTGCGCAAGCGCGTGCATGTGGCGATGGCCGTCACGATGGGTATCTTTATCCTAATATTCGATGCCTGCAAGAACACGAGCCTCATAGATATGGTCTATACGCTGGCAAGTTATACGTACGGGCCGATACTCGGTATGTTTGCCTTCGGAATCCTCTCGCGGCGGCGTCCCGCGGACCGTTACGTGCCTGTTGCGGCCGTTGTGGGCGTGGTCTTGTGTCTTGTGCTGCAACTCAATTCGGAGCGTTGGTTCGGCGGTTACAGGTTCAGTTACGAGATACTGTTGCTGAATGCCTTGTTTACGGCTGTCGGAATGTGGTTGCTGTCACTTAAAAAACGTGTTGCCGAATGATACTCGTAGCTGATGCCGGAGGCACAAAGTGCCATTGGGCCGTTGTTGGCGGTTCGACATGCGGGATAATCTCCACGTCGGGGATAAATCCCGTGACAATGTCGACGTCGCAGACATCGGCCGTGCTGCGCGATGAGTTGTTGCCGCAGCTGCACGATACGCAGATATCCGAGATATACTTCTACGGCGCGGGCTGTATAGATGGCGCCGCGGCCACATCAGAGTTGGAGCGTACTATGCATGATGTTTTCCCGACGGCTAAAATTGAGATACGGAGCGACATGCTCGGTGCGGCGAGGGCGTTGAGCGGGCGTGAGCGGGGTGTTGCCTGCATCCTCGGTACGGGGTCAAATTCGGCGCTCTATGACGGTGTGCGGATTGTGTCCAACGTTCCTCCGTTGGGATATATTCTGGGAGACGAGGGCGGTGGTGCATGTATCGGGCGCATGGTCGTGGCGGATGCCCTTAAGGGGTTGATGCCGCGAGAGATTGTGGAGGCTCTGTATGAAGAGTGCCGCACGTCATATACCGATATAATAGAAAACGTCTATCGGCGTCCGAATGCCAACCGTTTTTTGGCCTCGTTCGTGCCATTTGCGGCGCGGCATATCGGTCAGGCGGAGATTGCACGTTGTGTAGACCGCGCCTTCGAGACATTTGCGGAGCGCAACCTGCTGCAATATGACGGCATAACATCCACTCCGGTACACTTTACGGGCGGTGTGGCTGCCGCCTTCGGGAGCCGTTTGCGCAGTGTGTTGGGGCGCTATTCCATCGAGGTGGGGCGTATCGAGGCTTCACCCATAGATGCAATGGTTAAATATCATACGGTGAAAGGATGAGTTTTGAAAAGATAACCGAGCGGTCGTCACATTACGACAACCTCGAAACCATGAGTGCGGCGCAGATCGTTGCCGCCATAAACCGCGAGGACCACTGCGTGGCCGATGCAGTCGAGCGTGCTCTGCCGCAGATTGCACGCTTCGTGGAGCTGTTGACCGAACGCATGCGTCGCGGCGGCCGTCTGTTCTATATCGGTGCGGGCACAAGTGGCCGTCTGGGTGTTCTGGATGCCTCGGAGATTCCGCCGACGTTCGGCATGCCGCCGACGGTTGTGGTGGGAATAATAGCCGGCGGCGACACGGCCCTGCGCAATCCTGTCGAGGGGGCCGAGGACGATGTGCAGCAGGGTTGGCTCGATCTTCTGTCGCACGATATCTGCGAGGCGGACTCTTTGGTAGGTATTGCCGCTTCGGGTACTACGCCGTATGTTATCGGTGCCGTGCGCGAGGCACGCAAACACGGCATCCTGACGGCCTCGATAGCGTGTAATCCCGACTCTCCGCTGGCGCATGAGGCCGAGATCCCGATCGAAGTGGTCGTAGGGCCCGAATTTGTTACGGGCAGCTCGCGCATGAAGGCCGGCACGGCGCAGAAGATGACGCTCAACATGATCAGTACGGCTGCAATGATAGGTCTGGGCCGCGTCAAGGGTAACCGTATGGTCAACATGCAGCTTACGAATGCGAAACTCGTCGATCGCGGTACGCGTATGATAGTCGAGGCCTCGGGATTGCCGTATGAGAGGGCGCAGCGGCTGTTGCTCTTGCACGGGTCGGTGGCCAAGGCCATGGCTGCGATCGAGGCGGATGCCAAAGCGAAAGATATAATGAAAGGAAACAACTGAACGGATATGTCCGATAAAAATTCATAAACCGATGAAAAAGATATTGTTGACACTTGCTCTCACCGTAGCGGGAGCCATTGCGGGCCGCGAAGCCTCGGCCTGCACCAACTTCATCATCACGCGCGGCGCTTCGACCGACGGTTCGATCATGGTGACCTACGCGGCCGATTCGCACCAGCTTTACGGCTGCCTCTACAAGTACACGCCCTCGAAGCGTGCTGCGGCCATGATGCCCGTATATGAGTGGGACACGGGCAAGTATCTGGGCGACATACCGCAGGCCGAGGTTACATATTCCACCGTAGGCAACATGAACGAGCATTCGCTCATCATCACCGAGACGACATTCGGCGGGCGTGAGGAGCTTGTGGATCCCGAGGGGCGTGTCGATTACGGTTCGCTGATATATATCGCCCTGCAGCGTGCCCGCACGGCGCGTGAGGCTATCGACGTCATAGTCGATCTGGCTAACACCTACGGATACGCATCTTCGGGCGAGAGCTTCTCGATAGCCGACACCGAGGAGGCGTGGATCATGGAGCTCATAGGCAAGGGCCCGGGTAACAAGGGTATCGTGTGGGTTGCGCGCCGTATCCCCGACGGATATATCTGCGCACACGCAAATCAGGCCCGTATAACCACCTTCCCGAAGGATGATCCCGACAACTGCCTCTATGCTCCAGACGTTATCTCGTTCGCACGCGAGAAGGGATACTACTCGGGTGACGATGCCGATTTCTCGTTCTGCGATGCGTATGCTCCTCTGAATTTCAGTGCCATGCGTGCCTGTGAGGCGCGTGTGTGGAGCTTCTTCCGCACCTTTGCCGACGATATGGACAAGTATGTCGACTATGCTATGGGCTACAATGCCGCCAACCGTATGCCTTTGTGGGTTAAGCCCGCGGCCAAGATCTCTCCCAAGCAGGTATTTGATGCCATGCGCGACCACTTCGAGGATACGCCGATGGATATGACCAAGGATCTGGGCGCCGGAGGCCACGGCCTGCCGTATCGCTGGCGTCCCATGTCGTTCGAGGTTGACGGTAAGGAGTATATAAACGAGCGTGCAACGGCTACGCAGCAGACCGGTTTCTGGATGGTTGGGCAGGCGCGCCCCGGCAAGACCGGTATTCTGTGGTTCGGTGTGGACGATGCCGCCACTTCGTGTCTGACACCCATATATTGCAACACTACCGAGGTGCCCGAATGCTTTGCCGAGGGTAACGGCTCGATGTTGGAGTACAGCCCCACGTCGGCATTCTGGCTCTTCAACCGTGTCACGAATTTTGCATACCTGCGTTATGACATGATGTCGGCCGACATACGCAAGGTGGTTGATTTCTGGGAGCGTTCGATGCTGGAAGCCGTTGCGGGTGTGGATTGGACCGTGGAAGGCATGTCGCCCAAGCAGCAGCGCAAGCACCTCACGCGGTTCAGCGTCAATACGGCACAGGTTATGTTCGAGAACTGGACGCGTCTGGACAAGTACCTGCTTATAAAGTATATGGACGGCAACGTGAAGAGCGAGCATGACGATGTGCTGCGTTATGTCATAGGCGAGGGCGGCGACGCTTCGCACTTTGTCGATAACGGCAACGGCCGTGACATACCGGATGACATACAGTTCCCGGGCTATAACGACAAGTGGAAGCGTGCCGTTGTAGAGGATAACGGCGAGGTCCTGCAGGCACGATAATCCGTTGAGCAAGGTATATGAATGCCGGTTGCTGAACTTACGTATAACAACCTTAAAAACCATGGGAAGCATGTTCGGACTGAATTTCTTTACGGGTTTGGGCTCTTTCGGAGCTTTTCTCGGCATCGTGATAGAGGTGCTGGTGATCATTCTGCTCGTCTACGGCATTAAGACGCTGCAATCGCTCATACGATATCTTGACAGACACTAAAAATATTGTAAAACAATGAAATACGACATTTTGGTTATAGGAAGCGGCCCGGGAGGTTATGTGGCCGCCATACGCGCTGCGCAGTTGGGCCGCACGGTGGCCATCGTTGAGAAGGCCGAGACGGGCGGTGTGTGCCTCAACTGGGGCTGTATCCCGACAAAGGCGCTTCTGAAGAGCGCGCAGGTCTACGCCTACTGCAAGAATGCAGCGCAATACGGTGTGGATATCGCGGGCGAGGTGAAGCCCGACTTTGCCAAGATAGTGGCGCGCTCGCGCTCTGTGGCCGAGACGATGAGCAAGGGTGTGACGTTCCTGTTGAACAAGAACCATATAAACGTCATAAAGGGTTTCGGCCGCTTGGTCGGAAAGGGCCGTGTCGATGTCGACGGTACAGTCTATGAGGCCGAGAACATTATACTTGCCACGGGAGCGCGCCCGCGCGTTATGCCTTTCATGCCCGTAGACGGGGTGCACGTGATCTCATCGCGTGAGGCTCTGGCTTTGCAGTCGCTCCCCGCGTCGATGATAGTCGTGGGCTCGGGTGCAATAGGCAGCGAGCTGGCATGCCTTTATGCCACGTTGGGCGTGAAGGTGACGATAGTGGAGTATCTGCCCCAGATCATGCCTCTGGAGGATGAGGAGGTGGCAAAACAGATGGAGCGAGCCTTCCGTAAACTGCGCGCCACGGTCTTGACATCGACGACGGTCAAGGGTGTCACGGTCGGTGAGGACGGTATGTGCCATGTCGAGGTTGAGGGCAAGAAGGGTACGGAAACCCTCACGTCGGAGGTTGTGTTGTCGGCCGTAGGTATCAAGTCCAATATCGAGGATATGGGTCTCGAGGAGGCCGGTGTCGAGATCGAGCGCGACAAGGTCAAGGTTGACGAGCGTTATGCCACTACGGCCAAGGGTATATATGCCATCGGAGATATAATCTCAACGCCGGCTTTGGCGCATGTCGCTTCGGCCGAGGCCATACGCTGCGTGGAGCATATATGCGGCCTTGAGCCCGAGCCGCTCGATTACAGCGCCATCCCGTCGTGTGTATTCACCTCGCCCGAGGTGGCGTCGGTAGGTATGACCGAGCAGCAGGCGCGTGCCGCGGGTATAGACTATAAGGTCGGGCGCTTCCCCTTCACGGCATCTGGTAAGGCTACGGCAGCGGGTGACCGCGACGGATTCGTGAAACTGATATTCGACGCGGACGATACGTTGATCGGCGCCCACCTTGTCGGAGCGAACGTCACGGAGATGTTGGGTGAGCCTACGCTGGCCCGCACGCTCGGCGCGACGGCGCACGCCATAGCCCGCACGGTACACGCACATCCGACGATGAACGAGGGTATCATGGAGGCCGCCGAAGCCGCTATGGGAGCCGCAATACATCTTTAATCGGCGGATGCCGCTGTAAATGGAAAAACGCTTTGGAGCTGCTCCAAAGCGTTTTTTGTGTTTGACAGGCGGGTTATTTCCTGCCTCCGCGTATGAATATATGGTCGGGGTAGCGCACGTCGCTAAGAAAAAGTCCCTGAGGCGGCGCGCCCGCACTCGAGCGCGAGAGGTCGCGGCTGCGCACTATATCTTCGAATTGTGCGACGGTGTACCCTCCACGCCCCACATCGACGAGCGTGCCGACAATCGCCCGCACCATGTTGCGCAGGAAACGGTCGGCGCGGATGGTAAAGGTGAGCATGTCGCCGTTCTGCCGCCATTCGGCCCGCATGACATGGCATATATTGGTCTTGTTGTTGGAGTTTAGCTTGGCAAATGTGGTGAAGTCGTCCACCGTTGTAAGGAATGCCGCGGCGCGGTTCATCGCCTCGACGTCCAGAGTGACGCCGTATTGCCATGACGAAAAGCGGCGGAAGGAGTCGTCGGCAGCGTCAGATGTGTATAAGAGACAGGCCGTAAGGTGGGCGCAGTCGACCGCGTCGGCAGCATCGAAATGCGCTATATAATACGAAGCATTTACTCCCGTGTCGGTGCGGCCAGCACCGACGGTCTCCGTATCACGGCGCAAAAGTGTCGTGAGTGCCGTTTCGAGTGTCTGCTGCACCGTAGCCACGTCGCGCTGCCGCTGCCAGCCGCAATAGGCTGCCCCGTCATAGCTCATCTCGATGAAGTATCGCATTGTATCTCTGTTAGGTTTACTCTTTGACGTATGGCAGGTGTGCATCATCGGTGATGAACCTCGTATCGCGTACAAAGAGGTTCTGTATGCGGCCCGAACCGCCGGCCTCACCCGCTACGAGCACGCAGTTGTTCTCGGTGGCGTTGTTGGCCCCGAAACCGATGTGGGGATTGAGTACGAGCGAGAGAAACTTACCCGGCGAACGGAAGGCCGTATGTTGTTTTCCGCGCTTCGAGTACCAGTAGGCGTAGCAGTTGTCGTAGATGCTGCGGCCGCCGCACGAGAAGGCCGTGGCGAATTCGTCACTGTAACAGAAGTCGTACCAGTTTGTGCCGCGCTCGTCCAGAAAACCGCAGCTGGCGGCATACGAATCATCCGAGGCGCCGTAGTATAACGGATGGATGTTGCGCAGGCTGTTGGCCTCTGAGCGGAGGTGGAAGCCGACATATACGCCCCCGATACGCATGTTGCTGAAGGTGTTGTCATAACCCTCGACCAGTACGCCGACCGATCCCGGGCGGTTGTTGCCCGTGATGTTTACATCGTGGATGTCGCTGTCCGAAGAGCCGCTGTTGGCCCCCGACTTGATGTGTATGCCCGTTGTGACATCCTTTATCGAGGTGTCACGTATGACGGTCTCGCGGCCGCTGTCGACGGATACGCCCTTGGCTACGCCGCTGCCATCGATGACGCCGCCCGCGAGGTAGTAGTTGCTGCCCGGGGTGGTGATGTTGTTGGCGGCATCCTTGCCGCCGAGACGTATCATCGCCTCATCGTGTGACCACTCGGGTGCGGCCTTTATTACGGCGTAGTTCGACAACTCGAGCGCAACGCTCTTGGTCGGATCGGCAGGTGTAAGTATCGGCTCGGCTATGAGATACACCCCGTCGGGAAAATATATCGTACGGTTGGGGTTGTCGTCGATGATCCGCTGTATGATGGCGCTGACGTCCGTAAGGCCGTCTGCCGTGAGGTAGTCGGTTACGATGACATAACCTTTGTCCGAGGCGGGCGTTTGTGCCGGGCATAGCGTGACGGCAAAAGCGGCGACTGCTGTCGCCAGAAAAGATGAGATCTTCATGATGTCGTAACAAATAATAATTTTTCAAAGATACACAATAACGGGTGCAAAAACAAATCGCCGCCCCTTTTTGTGCCGCAGTGTACCGACTATGCGTTATGTATTTTTTCGGCGGCAGGATATGATAACGGCCGCAACGTAGCATCCGCTGCGACCGTGTTTGGAGTGGTGTCGGGATGTTATTTTTTGCTGCCGCCAGATGCGGCATCGGTAGTTTTCATGTATTCTTTTGCAATTCGTTTTAACCGACCGGTAGCTTGTTCTGGCCTAAAGGGTATACATCTCATAGACATTGAAGTCCACGCCATAATGTCAGCGACCTCTTTTTTGTTGCGATAGAACCGTACATACCGTTTTACGTTTTTCTCGAATTCGAAATATTGGTCCGGCGGAATGAATGTATATATACATTCAGTATCTTGTGGAATGGATATATGCATTTCATCGATCCTGCCGTCAGGAATGGTATATAAGGTCACAGTAAAATGCCCTTTACCGATGCTCCACTGCTTGTAGCACATATTGCATATCTGTTCCTTGCTGAAGGACTTGAACAGCGCTTTGTAGAGTTGCCTTTTATTCCTTTCAGTTACGGTAAACTCCGGATACCGTTCGAATAATGATATCATCGGTCTGCCGTTTGCGTACATCCCGCTTCTTTCTTTTGTGTTCAATGTGTTGGACAATATGTAATATCCAATGACCTTTAGTTTCTCAAGTATTATCATTCTGTATGTTACGTTCATTCCGTAAACGATGTTCCTGCCCGAATAGAAGTTTACGGGCTGTCCCGCCGCGGCTGCGGCCAGTTCTGCGGCTATGGTATCCTGTATGGCGGCTTCGATAGCCTTACGGCTGTTCTTATACAAGAGGGAGTCTTCCACTGTGATGTATTCCGGGGGCGGCGTTTGTGCCGTGCAGGGGCGGACGGCAAATACGGCAACCGCAACGGCCGCGATAATGGATGTGATCTTCATGCGCTGTCGGGAAAATTATGTGTTCGTGGTGGTTTTAATCTCCCCAAAGATACGTAATGGCAGGCGCAAAAACAAACCGTCGTCCCTTTTTGTGCCGCCGGCAGCCGATATACGGTATGTGTTTTTCTGCGTTTCTGCGGCGGCAGGATATGACAACGGTCGCAACTGAGGGTTTCACAAAATGTATATCCCTTGAGAGCATGTTCAATTTTCCCCACATCATGAGAGTCGGTTGATACGTTGTTTTTGAGTTCGGCCTGTTTTGTGGGAAGACATATTAATTTTGATGACGAACAATATCATGATGCATGGTCGATGAAAATTAGTTATAGTAAGTAACGCCCCGAACTCAAGTCTGGTTCGGGGCGTTTACTATCGTTTGAATCATAGCTTACCGTTGCGGAATGTCCACCTCGGTCTGGCGGCCGTCGATAAGGTAATCGGTAAAGTAGTCGACCATGCGCCAGTAGAAGTATTCGTTCATGTCGCCGAAACCGTGACGCTGCTGCGGCAGCATGAGCATGTCGAAGCGTTTGTTGGCGCGGATCAGTGCGTCGACCACACGCAGCGTATTGCCCGGATGGACGTTGTTGTCGATGTCGCCGTGCACGAGCAGCAGGTGCCCCTTGAGCTGGCGTGCGATCTCGGGGTTGGTGCTTATGTGGTAGACGAACGTCGTGTCTCCCTTTTCGCTCACCTGCTCCTTGACGCCGTGGTGCGTCTCGCTCCACCAGCGGTTGTAGATACGGTTGTCATGGTTGCCCGCGCATGATACCGCCACCTTGAAGAAATCGGGATATTGCAGTATCGCCGCCGTCGACATGAAGCCGCCGCCAGAGTGTCCGTGGATGCCCACGCGGTCGATATCGATGTAGTCGCAGCGTGCGGCGAGCTGCTCGATGGCCGCCTTCTGGTCGGCAAGGCCGTAGTCGCGCAGGTTGCCGTAGCCGTAGTTGTGGTACCACTTCGAGCGGTCGGGATGGCCGCCGCGGTTACCTACCGTGATGACGATGAATCCCGCCTGTGCCAGACGGTCGGTACGCAGATTCATACGCGTATAGGGGTATGTCGTGGCCTCGACCTGCGGACCCGGATAGACGTAGTCGATGATGGGGTAGCGCTTCGTCGAGTCGAAATCGAAGGGCTTGTACATCACGCCGTAGAGATCCGTCACGCCGTCGGCGGCCTTGACTGTAAAGGTCTCGGGAAACTTGTAGCCGTTGGCCAGAAGCTGCGAGAAGTCGCTCGTCTCAAGTACCATCAGCTTGTTGCCGAGGCAGTCGTAGAGAGCCGTTTCGGGGATGGTATCCACACGCGAGTAGTTGTCCACGAAGTAACGGCAGGCGTCGTCTACCTCCGTCGTGTGGAAGTAGTCTCCCTTATTGAGCAGCTTCACATCGCCGCCGTCGAGGCTGACCGAATAGAGGTGCTGGTAATAGGGGTTCTCGCCCTCCTCGCGGCCCATGGCGGTGAAGTAGACCGTACGGTGCTTCTCGTCCACGTCGAGGATCTCGTGTACGTGCCACGGCCCTTCGGTCAGGCGGCGTATGAGGTTGCCTTGGTCGTCATAGAGGTAGAGATGTCCCCATCCGTCACGCTCGCTCCACTGTATGAGTTCCTTGCCGTCGCCGACGGCCGAGAGCGGACGTACCTCGATATATGTATTCATACGCTCCTCGATAAGCGGACGCAGCGTGTCCTGCCCGATCGTGTATGAACAGATGTCTATGCGGTGCAAGTCGCGGCTCGAACGCGTCACGAAGAAACGCTCGTTGTCGCCGAGCCATACGCGCGGCTGGTCGTACATGTGGCGCTGTTTCTGCTCGCGCGGTTTCGAGGCTATCGACAGAGTCTGGTCCTTGAAGCGGCCCGTGGTGATCTCGCGGCGCGAGTTGTCGTTCATGTCGAAGAGATAGAGATGGTAGATCGGAGCCTCGGCCTCGCCCGGCATCTGGTATTTATATGTTTCGAGTGTGGGACGCGGCTGAGCCATAGAGTTTATGACCCACAGATCGCGTACGGCACGCTCGTCGGTGACGATCGTGGCAAAGTAACGCGAGTCGGGCGACCAGAGCCCGTAGACGCCGCGGCGTTTGCCGTTGCACAGCGTGTCAGTATTGAGCAGGCTGTATGGCTGCCCGTAGCCGAAGTCCTTGACCCCGTCGGTGGTGATCTGCGTCTCGACCACAGTCGAGTCCTTCTCGTCCTTCTTGAGCTTCTCGTAATCCTCGCGCGACATGCGGTAGAGATTCAGATCCTTGGCATAGATGACCGTCTTGCCGTCGGGCGATACGGATGCCCAGCCCAGCTGTTTGGTCTCCTTCTCCTTGTCCTTGAGGTGTGTAAGCTCACCCTTTTCGTAGTCGTACGAGAAGTAGAATATCTCCTTGCCCTCGGCCTTCTTGGGTTTCTTGCCCGCAAGCGAATCCTCGCGCGAGAGCTTCTCGGGTTTTGCATCCTGCGACGAGACGATCTCGAAGGTGAAGGTGCGTCCGTCCTCATCCACGTCGAGGTTGCGTATGGGCAGCTGCTCGGCGATGAAGGGATCCTTTACGATCTCGGTGAGCTGAGCCGCCAGCTTGGCGTGGTCGAAGAGCGGCTTGCGCTGCCGCTTGTCCGGATCGACTACATACCAGCGTGTGCCCTCGCTCGTCTTGTAGGAATACCAGAACTTCTCGCCCGACTTGAACCAGTGCGGGTCGACCATCGTCGAGAAGAGCATGTTTCCCAGTTTGGAGGCCGTGAATCGTTCGGCCAGAGCGTAACGGTTGCGTTTGGTGGTGTTCGCGTCGTCCTGTGCACGGACGGCTGTGACGCAAAGCGCCAGTAACAGCAGTATGGATAGTTTTTTCATCGTATGTGTATTAGTTGTTTGCGTCGGAGTCCGAATGGAAGAACTTGTCGAAGAAGAGCATGTGGTACTTCAACGAGTATCTCCAGTAGTCCCAGTTGTGTACGCCCGGGCGCTGGTAGAAATCGTGCGGTATGTGTGCCTCCATGAGCTTGTCGTGCAGGGCACAGTTCACCTCATAAAAGAAATCCTCGGTACCGCAGTCGAAGATGATCTTCAGCGAGTCGGGATTGATCTGGTCGATCATGTTGATGACGGTGTTACGCTCCCAGTTGTCGGGATGCTCGGCCAGAGTGCCCAGACGCTTCGCAATGTTCCAGTTGTCGGGGAAGGGGCGTATGTCGACGCCTCCCGAGAGG
>ENA-OUQO01000544-OUQO01000544.1-human-gut-metagenome-genome-assembly--contig:-NODE-544-length-11593-cov-3.986133_pt1 | contig 11593 bp, 4 predicted proteins | sample MGYA00237944_ERZ548825 | MGnify/ENA primary metagenome ERZ548825 (study PRJEB26490, sample SAMN05194700) | human gut metagenome | biome: terrestrial biome; feature: human-associated habitat; material... | reverse complement strand
GCAGCATCAAGAAACGTCTATTCCGTGCAGCGATTTCACAAGATTACCTTCGTGAAATCCTTGCCTCGGCCATAATTTGATGCGGTTGCCCTGGAGCAGAATGAGCTGCGCGGTACTCTGAGAATAACGGGAATGATGAGAAAGATGAGAATAATGGGAGCTGTGAGAATAATGGGAATAATAGGAGCAATGGTATCGCTCCCATAGTTCCCATCGCTCCCATAGTTCCCATCACCATGATTGTTACAAAAGAGGCTACAAGAGGTGATGTGCATTGTGCTGTTGGCAATATTTTTGGCGCAATATTTTCCATAAAGTTATACAGATTTAACGCGAACCATTGCGACAATTTCCGTATCTTTGCATAGTCAAGCGAAAACGGGACTAATGCCATTACCGTGATACCGGGGCGTCATACAGCGCCTCCGGAGGCATGGAAGATATGGCGTTGTCTGCAAGTGTGTTAGCGCTCACACGCCGTCTTGAATTGCTCCCGCACCTTGGCGGACGCAATATATTTGTAAAAGTCGGCCACAGCCGTCGCAGCGGATACGTCGCGGCACATGATGCCTCTTGTGGCTGACTGCTCCCCGAAAATTGGCGTTATGCGTCAATATCCTCTATATATAAACCCCAATAGACCGTATGTACACCTTAAATATCCGTACACAATAACGGCAACTTATTCACGCCGCGGCCGCACGCCTTATATCCCGAAGGGCACGGCTACGGCACCCTCGGCGACAGGCCTCCTCGCAACTGCGACAGCCGATGCCGACAACGCAACTCCCGGGCGCGAAATCCGCCACGATACACCCTATTTGCGATAATAATAACCTAAAAACAATATTCTAACAAAATGAGACTTAAAAGGATAGTCTTATCTCTTACGGCATTCGTGCTGGCGCTCTCCTCGGCCTTGCCCGCCGGCGCCGAGGCGTTTACCATCCCGACCGGCAGCACTACTTCCTGCAAGAAGAACGCAGCCCCGGTCAACGCCTGGTGGCCTAACGGCGGAAATAGCAGCAACGAAGTCAACATCAAAGCTGTGGATATGGCTGTCGACCAATATGGTTATGTATGGGTTGTTGTCCAAAACGGAAGCATGCAAACGGCATCGAGCTTCACCATCCAAATTATAGATGGCACGACATTCGAGCTCAAAAAATCAATAAAAGCCTCAGATGCCGGAGTTACAGATGGCTCAAATAGTACAAGTTATGCCATTTCGAGCATCCGCAGAATGGGAGATTGTATCGTCGCCCATGGCGGCAACTCCTGGGGTACTACACCACAAAACATATATATATGGAAGTGCTATAGCAATCCAACTCAAATTGGCAACCCTACTGTCAAAAGCATAGGAAGCGTTAGATACGGCTTTGGCTTTGGCGTTTACGGAGACACCTCAAACGGCAAGCTGTATTTCTTAGGCGCTGATGGCAACGACACGATGAACTCCCACTCCATCACAGGAGGCAGCACCATTGGCTCTGCTTCAACGGTGAATATTACCATCGCACGCCCAACCCGAATGGCATATATTGATCCCCAAAGCGATGGATCTTTTTGGGTAAAGAATTCCGGCACATACGGCATCCACTATAAAGCCGATGGCACAAAGATTGAAGAATTCAACGGCACAGGCATGAACGGACAACCAGGCCGCGGTCAACGCCACTTCTCCTTCAAAGGCCAAAAACTCGCCCTGTGTATGAACTATACCGCCAGCACGTGGGAATCGCCCGGTCTCTCTCTCATCGATTACACTACCGGTGTAGGGAACAATCAAAAGAATATACTTGAAGACGAGGCTGTAAAGCTGTCCAATCACAAACAAGACAAGATTAACTTCACCGGCTGCGACTATTTGATTAAGAAGGCAGACAAGCACTTGGTATTATACGGTCTGGATTGCGACGGTGGTATCGTGCGCGTAGAATATAACGAGGAAAGTACGCTTCCCGGGCAGATACAGAACTTCACGGCGACGGCACGCTGGGAAGGCGCCGGACAGAAGGTAGACCTGAAATGGGATGGCGATGCCAAGGCCACGAGCTATAAAGTGTTTGATTACACCGCAGGCGAAAGTTCGGCGGTCAAGGTCTACGAAGGCAGCGAGACATCCTGCACACTTGACCTCGCCATAGGCGGCGGCAAGGAACACAAATACCGCATCAAAGGATATAACAACGATGGCGAGAGCCCGCAAAATGCCTACGCCAATACCTACGATGTATGGTTCGGCGCTATCACCCTCACCGGCACCATAGACCCGGCAGACCAAACATCCACGGCCAAGCTCGAATGGAGCGCCCCGGCACACGGCACACTTCTGGAATACGAGCTGTGGAAGCACCTCAAGAAGACCGTCAACGACAACAGCACCTCCGAGTCAGACGTCCTCGTGGCCACACTGCCAACCACTCAGACTTCCTACGAAATCCCCGAATTCCAATCGCTGTCGTCCATAACCGAGGGCGAAGTAACCTATAGCGTGTCCACCTCGTTGTTTGTCCGCGCCAAGATGGGACAGACCGTAACCACCAAAGATGGCACAGCCAATACGGTGAATTCGAACACCGTGACCCCCACGGCGGCCAAGGCTCCCCACTTCACCTCCGTAACCACCTACCCGGGACGTCGCACCGTTGCCCTGTCTTGGGAATTGGCCAACTCGTACAACTTTACGCGCTATGAGTTGTACCGCGACGGCATCAAGATTCTGAACAACTACCAAAGCGGCTCGTACATCGATACGGACTTACCCGACGGAACATACACCTATGTCGTTGTGGCCTATTTCACCGAAGGCGGCAACACCTACGCCACACGCTCTACATCCGTCAGCGCCACCATACAGTATAAGGAGGATGTGACATCGTACATCCTCGATACCGTCTACGACTACCCCATCATGACACAAGCCGAATGGGAAGCCGCCGGCAAACCCGCAGATGCTTGCCTTGCTACAAACAATTTTGCCAACGCCAGGACTCCTGTCGGCGGCGGCGCTCCCGGCGATGCATTCCGTCAGGCTCAGTTCTACGACGGCAAATGGTATTTGGCAAGACTAACGGCATGTGATTTAAACCCCATTCCCGGAGGATACTGGCAGACCCCTTCCGGTACAGATAAAAGTATATGGACAAATACCTGGATGGGCGAAGCCTATGTCATAAGTGCCGACAATGCCACAATCAAAACGATAGGCAATGCAGACGGGCTACAATCCACCGGATGCAAATGGTATGGCCTTGAAAACCAATTCATCGCCTTGGATGATGACGGGGTTATAATCCGACGATCAACACAGTCAGACTTAGGCAAGGAAGGTAGCTTCTACCGTCCTACGAAATACCTCTTTTCGAATGGTGTCGGCGAAACAGAAGTGATTACATATGGAGGCAAAACCTTCCTTGAGCTTTCCAAAGATGGGAATAGCACTGACCAGCATTACCGCACCCACTACATAAGCGCAGGAGGAAGCATCAAAGGCGGCACAGGTTACGCACTGCTTGCCATGAACAAGAGCGCTGATTTATACCGAGTTAGCTTTAACACAAACGGCACGGTGAAGAACGTGACGAAATTCACTCCCAATCTCGAAGGTATGGTATATTCTTCGGGAAAAGATGCCGGGAAACCTGTAAATCCATGGGGCTCGACCGAGAACTACGCCTTCCCCGTAGCCGGGCGCAACGGGGCCTTTATCCAGACCGTGCGCGGCATCGGCACATGGTATGTAGACCCCTCCGGCAACTACACATTAATGTATACAGACATGGCAGATGTCTCCCAATGCGGCGGTGTGACCTTCAAGTACAACAACGAATTCTTCGTGTTGCACAGCTCTACCGTCCGCAGCAACAACCCCGGTTACTTCCGCATAGACATCGCGCAACACAAAAACGGCGAGACCGCGGACAATGTCGTGCCCTCCAAGGATAACCTGATACCGTGCGTAGGCAACAAGTTGGACGAAACCGCACAATTCGAAGCCGGCAACTCCAACGGCAGCTGGTACGGTGCCGAGTACAACGCCGCAGACGACTGCATATACATCTATCAGTATGTCCCGGGCATACGATTTGCCAAATACCGCCTGTACAAGCGCGACCAATACCCCGATGTACCCCCGACATTGGACATTACCACCGGATATAACGGCGAAGACAAGACCGACATCACGCGCTTTGACTCCAAAATCACCTGGCGTCGTCCCGGCACAGACCACGAATACGGCATGTCCGAAACAGCCAACATCAAAGTAGACCACTACGAAGTGACCCTCCGCGACCGCGACAACAACGTGATCAAGACGTGGGACAACATCGCCGATGTCGCCGATGCCAACCACGTGTTTACACTCGAATACAAACCTGACTACAACCCGTCAGCCGGCGACAACAGCATGGTGCTCAACTCGCAGAAGTATATCGCCGAGATTGTACCTGTCTACAAGCGCAACAACACCGATATCATCCGCGGCGCCTCCAACTTCGCAGTAGATAACAACGACTACCCGGCAGCCATAGGCGAAGCCAAAGCATACATCTATAGCGGAAATGGCGCTGCCGCCGGCATGTACCGCGTAGACCTCGACTTTGACCGTGCCACAGCCGCCAATTCAAACGAACCCGTGTCGTACTTCCTCGTGGAATACTCCACCGACGGAGGCGCCACCTTCAACACCCTTAACAAATTCAACCTGCTCAAGCAGGGCGAAGACTACCACCACTACCCCGTAGAAGTCACCAACGGCCAAGTGCCCGGCAACTACAAGTTCGGCGGGAGCGATACGTACAAATTCGGCATCGACACCCCCGGCGAAAAGGGCTACGCCTTGCGCGAAAAAGCCAACCACGCCACCGACCTCAAGTGCGTGCTATACTACTACACCAACGTCAACCCGTCGGACTTCAAGTACCGCATCACGGCCGTGTACGCCTCCACCAATGCCCGCATACGCAAGACCGCCTCGACCAACGCCGAGAACTTCACCGGCGGGACAACCGGCATAGGTGACGCCACCGGCTACAGCCTGAGCGCCTACCCCGTGCCCGCCACCACTGCGGTAACCGTCACCAGCCCCGAGGCTATAGAAAGCGTACGCATCTTCTCAACAGCGGGCGCCGAAGTGGCACGCGTGGCCGGCGAAAAGGACTACACCCAAAGCGTGGACGTCTCCACCCTGGCCCCGGGCGTGTACATGCTCGTAGTCAACGAGCAGGCCCCCCTGCGTATCGTTAAGAAGTGATTGATACTTTGATATATGCGGCCGTGCCGACCAAGGTTGGCACGTGCTCGCAGGGCCACCGCTCGCTTGTGCGAGTGAAGCCCTAAGAAGCAAGTAATTAATAGAATTACTTAGTACTGCAGTGATGCAGCACGCATCTTAAAAACAACTGAAAAAGTGATTGATTGATCAACCTGAAATGTAGAATGCAATATTGTTAAGGGCTCCGCCGACCGCCGAGGTTAGCGGAGCTCAGTTTATATAATGTGGAACTTCGAATAATGTGGAATGTCGAATGTGGAATTGAGGGCCCGGGACTTTAAGGACCTTAAGGACTTTAAGGGCTTTAGGGTCTTTAGGTCCCCAATGCACGAATGAGCAGCGACAAATGAGTGGTCGACCTTCGGCGTTAGCTCAATTCAACATTCAAAATTCAACATTCCACATTATTTTGGCACTTTTTGTGCTGTATTTGCAGAATAATGCTTAACTTTGCAGGCTCAAAATCAAGCTCAATGCTTGATATAACATACATTGACTTTATTGCATTATGGGCACGGACGGCAAAAACGTCCGCGAACCGATTATCAAAAAGCCTCCAAGCCGGAGGCCATTCTACAACCTCCCGGAGTATAGGCCCGAGGCACGCACGACCAAACGCCGCCACCGCTGCCACAAGACCGCCCCGCGGCACACCACACACATAAAAAGTTACAGAGCACGCATCCATCCACATTCGTGGCATCGCGTGCACAAGTCCTCGCATTTGCCCGGGCAAGACAACCGACATCGACTGACAACATCCGACATCGACTGACACCGACTGACAGCTCCTGACAAGACAGGACTAAGCACGCATGAAACACTATACAAAGCACTACGCTTCCCCTCGACAACCTATGGCTTAGAGCAGCTTGGACCGGAACAGCGTGAAAAACTCGGAACAAACATTAACTACATTTCATAATATGAGATTCAAAAATGCATTCTTAACACTGATGGCGTTTATCACGGCGCTCGGCTCCTCGGTGGGAGCCTCCGCCGAGGCTTTCACCATCCCCGCAGGGGCCACCACCTACTGCAAGAAAAACGCCTCCCCGGTCAACGCCTGGTGGCCGAACAACGGCAACACCACCGGCGACGGCAATGTTTGTGCCGCCGGTCTGACCGTTTTCAACAACCAATTGTGGGTGTTGACTCAAAACGGCAACATGGGCACGAAATCATCCTACAAGATTAAGGTGCTCAACAGCACTACTTTTGCCCAAGAAGGCGAAGCTAACATGAACGGTGTGGACAATACCATTGACTGGTCTGAAGGAGGGAGCTACTATGCCGCACTATTAGGTATGACCCGTATGGGCAATTCGGTCGTTGCTATGAATTGTCCAAGCAGCAGCACCCAAAATACCAAGATATATTGCTGGAGTAGTGCCTCAAGTGCACCAATATACCTTTTCAATGACAAAATTGAGAACCGAGTAGACTGCTCAGGAAATCCAAGACTTAATCCATACCAAGGATTTGGTGCATGGGGTACACCCGATGACGGCAGGATATACATGATTGCAACGAAAGGAAACGACATAGATCGATTGCTCGTCTTCACAATCAAGAACAAGCAGACGACTTCCGTCAAGGAAATCAAATTAGCCAAAAGCTTAGGCGCTGACTGGAATAACGTCAGCATAGACCCGATGGATGACGGCACAGTGTGGATTACGTCTTTCAACAATACATACGGCATCCACTTTAATGCCGACGGATCCGTAAAGGAGGAGCTCTCCGGCAACGGATTAAGCACTATTTACGGCACCGGCCAAAAATTCTTCACCTTCAAAGGCCGCAAATTGTCCTTGAATATGAACTGTTCAAGCGGCACCACTGCGCCCAAACTCTCCCTCATCGACTACACCGATGGCGTGGCCAACGGCAAGAATATTATCACCGACGCTCAGACTGTTTCGAATAACGATATAAGCAAAGCAGGCTTCACCTTCTGCGATTACGACATCAAGGAAGCCGATCGACATCTGGTGCTCTACGGCGTCGACCCCGATGGCGGCATCGTCCGTGTCGAGTACAAAGACGACCGCAGGCCTGCAACCGTTACCGGCTTCACCGCCACGGCAAGGTGGGAGGGCACATCCCAGAAGGTCGACTTGAAATGGAACGCAGCCGACAAAGCCACTTCGTATCAAGTGTACGACTGTACCAACTCGCCCGAAACCAAGGTATATGACGGCAATGCCACCTCAAAGACACTTGTTCTGACCACCGGTACGGGCAAGCAGCACAAATACCGCATCATAGCCGTCAACGCCGAAGGCACAAGCGCCCAAAACGCCACTGCCTCGACTTACGATGCCGGCTTCGGCAACATCGCCCTGACCGCCTCCATCGACCCGACAGACGCCACAGCCACGGCACACCTCGAATGGAGTACCCCGGCATACGGCACAATCAAGAACTTCACCGTGGTCAAGGTAATCAAAAAGACACCCGCCGGCGGCACCGCCACCACCACGACACAAGACCTCGCCACCATACCCGCCAACACCACCAAATACGACGTGGCCAACTACTCGCCCTTAGGCTCGGAAACCGAGAACGGCGTTGTAGTCACCGTGGAGACCTCGCTGATGGTACGCGCCACTATGAACCAAACCATCACCACCAAGGACGGCGAAAAGACCAATTCCGTCACCTCCAACACCGTAGCGCCTAAGGCCTCCGCCGCCCCCTACTTCACTTCCGTAGATACCTATAAGGGACGCCGCACCGCCGCCCTGGCATGGGAAGTGGCCTCGACGGAGAACCTCGACCACTACGAATTATTCCGCGACGGTATCAAGATCCTGAACAATTACAACGGCGGCTCGTATATCGACACCAACCTTCCAGACGGCACATACTCCTACGTGATTGTGGCTTATTGGATAGACGGCAGCGTCACGCGCTCGACATCGGTATCCGCTACCATCAAGCACGCCGATGACGTAGCATCGTACGTCCTCGACACCGTATACAACTACCCCATCATGACCGAGGACGAGTGGAACAAGGCCGGTAAGCCCGCCGATGCAGTAGTGGCCAAAGGCCTGTTTGCCAACGCCAAGACGCCGGTAGGCGCATATGGTGCCCCCGGCGATGTATACCGTCAGGCTCAGTACTACAACGGCAAGTGGTACATCGCACAGCTGACCGCACGCACCGAGCCCAACGCCGCCGGAGCACTAACGGCAACAAAACCACAACTTAAATATATACCCAATAACTATTGGGATCTGCCCAGCGGTGTAACTTCCGAAAAGTATAAAAGCGATTGGGGTGGCGGCATCAAATCTATCGGTGCCGATGCAGCTACCATCAAGACCATCGGCGACAACCTCCACACCGAAGTCGGCACCTGGGGCCTTGAAAACCAGTTTGTCGCCGTAGACGAAGGCGGTAATAAATGGCGTCGCGCCACACACTCCGCAGCCTTCTCCGATGAAAACGCACTATTCTACCGCCCGACAGCATACGTACATGGCAACGAAACCGGCGAGACCGAGCTCAGATACAACGGCAAACACTTCTCCGATATGGAGACCGACTATATCAATTCGGAAGCCGGCAAGGCCGCAGTAGCCGATTTCAACGCCAAAAACGGCAGCAAGTTGGCGTGCGACAAAGGTCTTCAGTACTACCGTACACACTACATCTCGGCCGGCGGCAACGCCAAAAACGGCACGGGCTTCCTGCTGATGTCCATGAACCGCTCGGCTGACGTCTTCCGCATCAAGATGAACGGCGGCACCGCCACAGCCGTGGACAAATTCACCGCTCCCATCAGCGAAATCGCAGCCCTCGGTCGCGACATCAATACACTGGCTTCCACCGAGAACTATTCCTACCCCGTAGCCGGACGCCAAGCCTTCATACAGACCGTACGCGGCATCGGCACATGGTACGTAGACGCCAACGGCAAATACACCCTGATGTTCTCGAACACAGCCGATATCACCCAGTGCGGCGGCGTGACCTTCACGTACAACAACGAATTCTTTGTACTACACTCCACGACTATCAACAGCAACAGCCCCGGCAACTTCCGTATCGACATCGCACAATGCAAGAACGGCGAGAATTACACCACCGTCGTGCCCTCCAAGGACAACCTCATGCCCACGGTAGCCAACAAGTTGGACGAAAGCATCCGGTTCACCGCCGGCAACTCCAACGCAAGCTGGTACGGCGCCGAGTATAACAAGGAAGAGAACTGCATATACATCTATCAGTACGTTCCGGGCGTGCGCTTTGCCAAGTACCGCCTGTACATCAGCGTGCAGTACCCCGATGTACCCCCGACATTGGACATCACCACCGGATACAATAATGCCAAGACCGACATCACACACTTTGACTCGAAGATTACATGGCGGCGTCCCGGCACCAACCACGATTACGGCCTGAGCGAAAACGCCGATGTCATAGTCGACCATTACGAAGTGTCGCTCAAGGACAAGTCCGGCAACATCATACAAGCATGGAACAACGTGCCCGATGTCACAAAAGCCGACCACACGTTCACCCTCGAGTACAGCAAGACCGCTTCGGGCGAGTACAACCTCGATTCGGAGAAATACACCGCCGAAATTGTGCCCATCTACAAGCGCAAGAAAGACGGCTCCATCATCCACGGCGCCGCTAACTTCGCAGTGGACAACAACGACTACCCGGCAGCCATAGGCGCAGCCAATGCCTACGCCTACCAAGGCTCGGGCAGCGCTAAGGGCGCCTACCGCGTAGACCTCGACTTCGATCGCGCACTGCCGGCTCAGTCCTCCGAACCCGTGTCGTACTTCCTCGTCGAAGTCTCCACCGACGGCGGCAGCAGCTACAAGACGCTTAGCAACTTCGAGCTGCTCAAGCAAGGCGAAGACTACCACTACTATCCCGTAGAAGTCACCAACGGCCAAGTGCCCGGACAATACAAATTCGGCACTACCGCCGCCGACAGCCCGAGTGAAAAAGGCTATGCCATGCGCGAAAAAGCCAACTACGCCACCGACCACAAGTGCGTGCTGTACTACTACACCAACGCCAACCCGTCGGGCTACAAGTACCGCATCACGGCCGTGTACGCCTCCACCAATGCACGCATAAGCAAGAGTGCGAACACCACCGCCACCGCCACCATCGCCGGGACATCCGGCATAGGTGACGCCACGGGCTACAGCCTGAGCGCCTACCCCGTACCGGCCACCACCGAGGTGACCGTCACCAGCCCCGAGGCTATACGCGACATCCGCGTATTCTCGAGCACCGGCGCCGAAGTGGCACGCATAGCCGGCGAAGACAGCTACACCCAAAGCGTGGACGTCTCCACACTGGCCTCCGGCGTGTATATGATTGTAATCAACGAACAAACGCCCATACGCATCGTCAAGAAGTAGCATGGGCATCCCCCGCGACAGAGGCGCATACAGGTCGGCAAGTCCGGCCAAGCGCCCCTGCCCTTCTCCAAAAACAACTGATTGATTTTGATATGAAGGCGCAGTGATGCGCTGACGTGATTGACTAACCTGAAATGTAGAACAAAAGTAAGGGCTATCTCCGGCCTAAATGGCCGGATGTATAGAATTCGTACCTGAATTAGTTAAGAGTCCCGCCGACCGTTGAGGTTAGCGGGCTCTGTTTTTTTTAATGTGGGATGGGCTGCGCAACGCATGGGCGGAGGACGATGGGGCTTTGGGGGCTTTAGGGACCTTAAGGACCTTAAGGACCTTAGGGACTTTAGGGTCCTTAGGAGTCTTTCGGGGTCTCGCAAAAAAAGCGTACCTTTGCACTATCTAAAAATCACCGCTACATCATCCACAAAAAAGACGATGCCACAAAAAATCATTATTCTCGATTTCGGGTCGCAGACGACACAGCTTATAGGCCGCCGCCTGCGCGAACTCGACACTTACTGCGAAATTCTCCCCTACAACCGTATGCCTGCTGACGATCCCGATGTCATCGGCGTCATCCTCTCGGGCAGCCCCTTCTCGGTATACGATGACAAGGCCTTCAAGGTTGACACCGAGGCCCTTGTGTCGCGCTACCCGGTACTGGGCATATGCTACGGCGCCCAACTGATGGCCTATCAGCGCGGCGGACGCGTCGAACCGGCCTCCACTCGCGAATACGGCCGTGCCATCCTCAGCGAAGTGGACAGCTCCGATCCGCTGATGACCGGCATCGAGGTCGGCGCACAGGTATGGATGAGCCACGGCGACACCATCACCGCCGTCGGCGAAGGCCGCTGCGACATTGGCCTGTCCTCCCGCGCACTGAAGGACGATGAGAAGGCCTCCGGCCTCAAGG
>ENA-OUQO01000543-OUQO01000543.1-human-gut-metagenome-genome-assembly--contig:-NODE-543-length-11623-cov-14.443551_pt1 | contig 11623 bp, 10 predicted proteins | sample MGYA00237944_ERZ548825 | MGnify/ENA primary metagenome ERZ548825 (study PRJEB26490, sample SAMN05194700) | human gut metagenome | biome: terrestrial biome; feature: human-associated habitat; material... | reverse complement strand
CTCAGTCATTTTTTGTTATGCAAAAAATGACAGCCCCCTCAAAGATGGGGCGGAAACACGAATTGAATTTGATATAGATTGCGGACAGGGCTCGCCCCTGTCAAATTTATATGAAATAGAAAAAAGGCGCTCCGTAAGGAATGCCTTTTATAGATAATCTTTTATCTCTTTGAGAACTGAGGTGCACGACGGACCTTGTTGCTTCGCAACGGTCCGATAATTATATTATCCGTTCGCTCTGCTTCGCATACCGCTCACGATGATATGGCGCTCGTCGTGCCAAATAGAAAAAAGGCACTCCGTAAGGAATGCCTTGTATAGATAATCTTTTATCTCTTTGAGAACTGAGGTGCACGACGAGCGCCTTTGAGTCCGTATTTCTTTCTTTCCTTCATTCTCGGGTCACGAGTGAGGAAGCCTGCCTTCTTGAGTGCGGAACGAAGATTTTCGTCGTACTGAAGGAGAGCTCTTGAAAGACCGTGGCGGATTGCGCCTGCCTGTCCTGTTACGCCGCCGCCTGCTACTGTGCAAACGATGTCGAACTTCTCTGTCAAGCCTGTAAGTGCGAGAGGCTGACGAACAACGAGCTTCAATGTTTCAAGACCGAAATAATCATCGATATCTCTGTTGTTGATTGTGATTTTACCTGTACCTGCATATACACGAACACGTGCTACTGATTTCTTTCTTCTGCCTGTACCGTAAAAATAAGGTGTTGAATCGTACATTTATTTTTGCCTCCCTTTCTTAAAATTCTCTTACAGTCGGCTGCTGTGCTGCATGAGGATGCTCAGCGCCCTGATAGATGTGAAGTCTTGTAAGAGATTTTGCTCCGATTGTGTTAGCGGGAAGCATTCCCTTAACTGCCTTTTTAAGTACGAACTCAGGCTTCTCAGCCATAAGAGTCTTGTACTGAACCTTTTTCATATTACCGATATAACCTGTGTGGTGGTAATACATTTTCTTCTCAAGCTTGTTGCCTGTAAGAACCATTTTTTCAACATTTACAACGATTACGAAATCACCGCAGTCTGCGTGAGGCGCAAATGTGGGCTTGTGCTTACCACGAAGAAGATGAGCAGCTTCAGCAGCGATGCTACCGAGTGTTTTACCTTCAGCGTCAAGTACATACCAGCTACGAGTGATGTCGCCTGCTTTAGGCATATAAGTTGACATAACTTTTTCCTCCGAATATTATTTTTCTTTATTGCTCGGATATGATACCACCTAAAAGCGATTTCGTCAAGACATTTTTTCATATTTTTTAACGGGCAAGGGTATTATCTCTCATTTTCGCCGTTTTTCTCATTATTTTATAGCATTTGCTCGTTTATTATTTTTCCGAAAATTCCTTTTTGTGCATTTATTATAAAATTTGTATACTCAATTCGTCATTATTACGTTATTGACATTTATTGACATTTTGTGATAGCATTGTTATATTTGATAATTTTTGTGATTTGTACGGAAATATCCGATTTACCACGTTTTATGCCGTATTCGTTACTGCGAATACGGTTTTTATCAGAAAAATCAATTTTATGACAGGAGCAAAACAATGGAATTTTTGTACGGAAATCTTCTTGAAATCCAATGGCAGCAAATTGTTATGTGGCTCATAGGCGGCGTGCTCATTTATCTCGCTATCAAGAAGAAAATGGAGCCTACGCTTCTTTTGCCGATAGGCTTCGGAGCTATAATGGTAAACCTCCCGTTTTCGGGTGCGGTTTCGCAGCTCGTTGACGGAGTACTCGAATCTGGTCCGCTGAGTACCCTTTACGATGCAGGTATCTCAAACGAGCTGTTTCCGCTTATACTCTTTATAGGTATAGGTGCTATGATAGACTTCGGACCCGTGCTTTCAAACCCCAAGCTTATGATTTTCGGTGCGGCGGCACAGTTCGGCATCTTCTTCACGCTCTGTATGGCATCAATGTTCTTTGATATAAAGGATGCGGCGGCTATCTCTATTATCGGTGCGGCAGACGGCCCGACTTCAATCGTCGTTGCGATGAAACTCGGTTCGAAATACCTCGGTGCAATTATGGTTGCGGCGTATTCTTATATGGCGCTCGTTCCCATTATTCAGCCTCCGGTAATAAAGCTCCTTACCACCAAAAAGGAAAGACTTATCCGTATGCCCTACAAGCAGGCTTCCGTTTCAAAAACAACAAGAATACTCTTCCCGATTATAATCACGATAATTGCAGGAATAATCGCCCCGTCATCGGTTGCGCTTATCGGCTTTTTGATGTTCGGCAATCTTATTCGTGAATGCGGAGTGCTCGACTCGCTTTCGGACACAGCACAGAATGTTCTTGCAAACCTCATAACCCTCTTCCTCGGCATTACCGTCGCTTCGCAGATGCAGGCTGAAAACTTCCTTAAAAAGGAAACCCTTATGATTCTCGGTCTGGGTCTTATCGCATTTATCTTTGATACCGCAGGCGGCGTTCTCTTCGCTAAATTCCTGAACATATTCCTCAAAGAAAAGATAAACCCAATGATTGGTGCGGCAGGCATCTCCGCTTTCCCGATGTCGGGAAGAATAGTCAACAAGATGGGACTTGAGGAGGACAAGCAAAACTTCCTTCTTATGCATTCTATCGGTGTAAATGTATCGGGACAGATTGCTTCCGTAATTGCAGGCGGTCTCATCCTTAACTTCTTTATGAAATAAAAGGGGGAAAATAAAATGTTCTTATATTTCAATCCGCACGCTTTTATAGATAATTTATATTATATGCTATACGGTATGCTCGGCATTTTCGTTGTAATCGGAATTATAATCGCCCTTACATATCTTCTCAACTACATCTTTTCCGGCAACAGAAAAAAGGATAAGACAAAAGGCGAGAGTGCAGACAGTACCGACCGAAAATAGTATTTTACAAAGTAAAACCCGTGAACCTCAGGCCGAGTGTTCACGGGTAATTTTTTTTGCTTTTATTATCTTTCGTCCAACGGAAGATATATCTGTGATTCGCCGACGCTCTTATATGCCGGACGGATAATCTTATCGGTATTGATAAGCTCCTCAATCCTGTGAGCCGACCAGCCTACAATTCTTGCAATTGCAAAAATAGGCGTGAACAATTCAACCGGAATACCGAGCATACTGTAAACAAAGCCGCTGTAAAAGTCAACGTTTACGCTGACGCCCTTGTATATCTTACGCTTTGCGCCGATAACATCCTTGCCGATTTTCTCAACTGCGTTATAAAGTGCGTAATCGTCCTCCCTGCCCTTTTCAACGGCAAGAGCCTTTACAAACTCCTTAAACACCTGTGCTCTCGGGTCAGAAACGGAATAAATAGCGTGTCCCATACCGTAGATGAGTCCCTTATTGTCAAACGCCTGCTTATCGACAAGCTTTTCAAGGTAATGCTTTACCTGCTCCTCATCCTTTGTGTCGGTAACATTTTCCTTCAAGTCGTTCATCATCTGAACAACCTTTATGTTAGCTCCGCCGTGCTTCGGTCCTTTAAGAGAAGAAAGAGCCGCCGCCATAGTCGAATATGTGTCAGATCCCGACGAGGTTACAACGTGAGTTGTAAACGACGAGTTATTACCGCCGCCGTGCTCCATATGCAAAATCAAAGCCGTGTCAAGAACTCTTGCCTCAAGCTCCGTAAACTCCTTGTTGGGACGAAGCATACGAAGTATATTTTCCGATATAGACATATCGGGGTCGGGGCGGTGGATATAAAGGCTGTCATTGCACTCGATATGATTATATGCGTGATATGCGTAAACCGAAATTGCAGGAAAGCAGCTGATAAGACGCAAGCACTGATTCAATACATTTTCAACGCTTATATCAGAAGCATTTTCATCATACGCCGCAAGAGCCAGCACACTCCTTGTAAGGCTGTTCATTATATCCTTAGTGGGAGCCTTCATAATTATATCTCTTGTGAAATTAGTCGGAAGTGAGCGCATACACGCAAGCACCTGCGTAAATTCATCAAGCTCTGCCTTAGTCGGAAGCTTTCCGAAAAGAAGAAGATATGTAGCCTCTTCAAATCCGAAGCGATTATCTCCTCTGCCGCTGATAAGGTCAATTACATTTATTCCTCTGTAAGAAAGCTTGCCTGCGCAAGGTATTCTCTCGCCGTCAACCTCCCTAAATGCAATTATCTCGGAAATTGTGGTAAGGCCTGCAAGTACGCCTTTACCGTTTTTGTCCCGAAGTCCTCTTTTCACGCCGTATTCATCATAAAGATCAACGTCGATATACCCGTTGTCTCGGCACATCTGGGCATGAATTTTATTGTAGTTTTCAATATCCTGTTTTGTCAAATCCATGTCATTCTCCTTTCGGGTTAATATATTATCTAAATTATACACTATTATACCACATAATTGGTTAAAATATTGTTAATTTTTGTAAAAAACAGGCAAGAGCGATATGAAAAACCACTCTTGCCGTAAATACATATCTCTATAAATCAGATTTTTGCCAAAGCCTGCTCAATATCGGCGATAATATCCTTGACATTTTCAATTCCGACAGAAAATCTTACAAGATCGGGTGTTACGCCGCACTCGATAAGCTCCTTATCGGAAAGCTGACGGTGAGTTGAAGAAGCAGGATGTAAAACGCAGGTGCGTGCGTCTGCAACGTGAGTAACGATTGCCGCAAGACGAAGGTTGTTCATAAATTCCTCTGCTTTTTCTCTTCCGCCCTTAACGCCGAAGGAAATTACACCGCAAGTGCCGTTTGGCATATATTTCTGTGCGAGGTCATAATCCTTGCTTGATTTAAGTCCCGGATAATTGACCCAAGCGATTTTATCGTTGTTTTCAAGGTACTCGGCAACCTTTTGAGCGTTTTCGCAATGTCTTTCAACACGGACTGCAAGGCTTTCAAGACCTATGTTGAGCAAGAAAGAATTGAACGGAGACGGTGTCGAGCCGTAATCCCTCAAAAGCTGAGCTACAATCTTTGTGATATAGCCTGCCTTGCCGAAATCCTTTGCATAGGTAGCACCGTGATAGCTCTCATCGGGCTCTGTCATACAGGGATATTTGTCATTTTGATACCAATCAAAGTTACCGCTGTCAACAACACAGCCGCCGATAGTCGAAGCGTGTCCCTCCATATACTTTGTGGTCGAATGAGTGACAATATCTGCGCCCCATTCAAAAGGACGGCAGTTTATCGGTGTCGGGAAGGTGTTATCGACAACAAGCGGAACGCCGTTTTTATGTGCTACACGGGCAAATTTTTCAATATCAAGAACGTCAAGCGACGGGTTTGCGACAGTTTCGCCGAAAACAGCCTTTGTGTTGGGCTTAAATGCCTTTTGAAGCTCCTCCTCAGGCAAGGTCGGGTCAACAAAGGTTACATCTATGCCGATTTTTCTCATTGTAACATTGAGAAGATTGAATGTACCGCCGTAAATTGTAGCTGAGCTTACAATATGGTCGCCTGCGCCTAAAATATTGATAAGTGCAAAGAAGTTTGCAGCCTGACCCGAAGAAGTCAATACAGCCGCAACGCCGCCCTCAAGCTCTGCGATTTTTGAAGCCACCGCATCATTTGTGGGGTTTGCAAGTCTTGTGTACATATAACCTGGCTGCAGGTCAAAAAGCTTTGCCATATCAGCCGAAGTGTCATATTTATAGGTTGTGCTTTCGTAAATCGGCAAAACTCTCGGCTCACCGCTTTTAGGCTGCCAGCCTGCCTGAACGCATTTTGTTTCGATTGAACAATCAGGTGTGTATCCCATTTTATCTACCTCTGTTATTATAAATTAGCCTTAATAGCCGCCAAGAGCTCATCATAAGTCTCATATGCGGGAAGCTCAGGATAATCGGCTTTAATTTTATCCGTGCTCTTGAAAAGGAAGCCTGCCTTGCTCGCCTTAATCATTCCTAAATCGTTATAGCTGTCGCCGCTTGCAATCGTTTCAAAGCCGATTGACTGAAGTGCCTTAACAGTTGTAAGCTTTGAGTTTTCAACTCTCATTCTGAAGCCCGTGATTTCACCGTCCTCCGCAACCTCAAGGGTGTTGCAGAAAATCGTCGGCATACCGAGTTTTTTCATCAAAGGACCTGCAAACTGAGTGAAGGTATCGCTTAAAATGATAACCTGTGTAAGACTGCGAAGCTCGTCAAGAAATTCCTTTGCACCGTCCATAGGCTCGATTTTGGCAATTGTTTCCTGAACCTCTTTAAGTCCCAAGCCGTGCTGCTTGAGAATATCCAGACGGTATCTCATGAGCTTGTCGTAATCAGGCTCATCTCTCGTCGTCTTTTTAAGCTCGGGAATACCGCTTTCCTCTGCAAAAGCAATCCAAATTTCCGGTACCAATACGCCTTCCATATCAAGGCATACAATGTTCATATCACTCATAGTTTTTCTCCATTCTTAAAGTTATGGTTTACTAATAAATTATATATCATTCATAAAGAGATTTCAACAGTTGATTACCAGCCGTCAACCTCTCCCCTTTGCAATGCGCCGACAATTTTTTTCCGAAGCTGCGGATAGTCCTTTTCAAGCGAAAGCAAAAGCTCCTTTACTGTCTGCCTCTGCGTAACCTTATCGGCAGGACATTTGCTCTTTACTATCGGCAATTCAAGACGGTTTGCCGCCCTTGCAACGTCCTTTTCATAGCAGAAAATCATAGGGCGTATCAAATACAAATCCTTATTCGACAGATATGAAACAGGCGAAAAGCAGCCTATCGTTCCGCCGTTAAAAAGGTTCATTATAACGGTCTGTGCCGCATCGTCCAAATGATGTCCGAGAGCAATTTTATTGCATCCTGCCTCTTTAGCTGTATCGTGCAGTATTCCTCTGCGCATTTTAGCACAAAGTGAGCAGGGATTTTTTTCTTTTCTGTCAACAAAAATCACTTTGTAAAGGTCTGTTTTCTTGACTATATACTCAACGCCCAATTCATTGCAAAGCGTCTGAACACGGCTGAAATCTCCGTCCTCAAAATTGAAGCGATAGTCAAGCGTTATCGCCACAACCTCAAATTTCTTCGGATAAAACTCCCTGAGTCTTGCAAGAGCGTACAAAAGGGCAAGTGAGTCCTTACCGCCCGAAACACCGACGGCAATTCTGTCTCCCTCGTCGATCATATTGTATTTGTCAACCGCCGCCCTCGTAAGGCTCAAAAGCTGTTTCATTAAATCACCGTAAAATATTTTACCGCATTTTCACGGCAAAGTAAATAGTAACGCTTTACAACTTTTGCCCGTTAATATATAATCGTAGTAGGTGATTAGTGTGAAAATCACACTAATCAAATTATATTGCCCTCAAAATTTGCCTTTGACATAATTTTGAGCCGGCAGAAATTACCATTATTGCCTGTTCAGACAACGCAGGTTAAATCGGTGATTTTTAATAAACCTTTTGTTGCCTGAAAGGCTATGGTGATTAGTGTGTTAAATTTACGACCCCTGCTCTTAAAATATTGGAATATATGCGTCAACGGAAATGACGAAAAGCGCATTGCCTCGCAAACTCCGCCTACGGGTGTACGGACATTTTCTGACATTCCGTATATTGATGACGGAACCTGGCAGCACAAGCTTGATGTTTACCGTCCCGAAAGCGAAGACAGGAATTTGCCCGTTATCGTGGATATTCACGGCGGCGGTTGGATGTACGGCACGAAACGCATTAACGAATACTATAATATGACCCTTGCGCAGCACGGCTACACCGTTTTCAGCATAAACTACCGTCTTGTGCCCGAATGTGAAATTGACGGTCAGCTGCAGGACTGTATGCACGCACTCAAATGGATAAAGGAGAATGCCGAAAGCTACGGCGGCGACCTTTCCCGTCTTTACATAACGGGCGACTCGGCAGGCGGATTTTTAGCGGCTTACAGCGCGCTTCTCAACAATTCCGACGAACTGCGCAGAGCCTTTGACACCGTATCGCCGAAGCTTGACATCCGTGCGGTCGGTCTTACCTGCCCCGTGTGCTATATGCTCGACAGCTCCGTACAGGGAATTTATATGAAGCAGATACTCGGCAGGGCTTTCAAAGAAACCGCCTACTGTGGCTTTGTAAACCTTGACGAAGCAGTTAAGTTAAGCCCTATGCCTCCTACATATTTAATTACCTGCGGCGGAGATATGCCCGCAAGGAAAGCTACCTACAAAGCATACAACGACCTTAAAAAATGCGGTGTCGAATGTGAACTCAATTTCACACCCGACAAGAAGTGCTTGCATGTTTTCAATATAGTTGACCCGTTTTCAGAGCGTTCAAAAAAGGTAAACGACGCTATGCTTGACTTTTTCAAGGCTCATTAAAGTCCATATCACACACAAACCCCGTCCATCAAGATGGACGGGGTAATTTTATTATCTGAAAATCACGGCTTAATCTTCTCTTTTACGCTTTTTAATGCAAACGGGAATAACTATCGCCGCTGTAACAGCTACCGCAGCCGCACCTACAAGCGAATAGGTCTTAAAGCCTGTCTTTGCAATATCAGCCTTTTCAACCTTGTTTGCATTGTTCTGTGCGCCGTTGGTATCGGTTATGCTTCCGCCCTGATTTGCACCGCCCGTCGAGTTGTCAACGTTTCCGTGCTCTTTGGAAACTATCTTGCCCTCGCCTCTGTGTCCCGTTGTCTGTGTCGGGTCAAAGGCAAGCGTGCGCATCTTAACTCTGCAAAGGTCATATGTGCAAAGTCTGAGTGCGTTACCGAAGCCTATCGGGTCTTTCTCGTAGGTCTGCTTCATATTTGTTGTCATCTGAAGCTTCTCCGCAAAGTACCAAAGAGAAGTAAGGCAAGCGTCGTTTCTTGCATAAGTTGCAAGTACTGGGTCCATATAGTTAGCACCCGTTACATTGATATAAGCGTCCGAAACAACGAAGCCGTCAAAGCCCCACTCGGTACGCAAAAGGTCGGTTATAAGTGCCTTGTTACCGCTGCACCAATCTGCGCCTATTCTGTTGTAAGCCGACATAATGCCCCAAGCCTTGCCCTCTTTTACCGCTATTTCAAACGGCTCAAGATAAAGCTCACGCATTGCCTGCTCGTTCGTCCAAGTGAACAAACCTCTTGTCTGTCTGTTTGTCTCCTGATCGTTACATACAAAGTGCTTAACCGTAACAACAAGTTTCTGGCTCTGTGCACCTCTTGTTACAGCAGCCGCCATCTTACCCGAAAGCAACGGATCCTCTGAATAATACTCAAAGTTTCTGCCGCCCATAGGGCTTCTGTGAAGGTTGCAGGCAGGAGCGTACCAAATGTGCGTGCCAAGCTCCTTAGCCTCTTTACCTACCGACTCACCGTAAGCATAAGCAAGGTCGTCATTCCAGCTGCTTGCAAGTGCGAACGCAACGGGGTATGCGATACCCGACTCCTTATAGAGAAGTCCGCCCTCGCCCTTAACGGTAGCAGGTCCGTCATTGTCAACTGTTGTCGGAACGCCGAGTCTCTCAAGTCCGAGAGTCTTGTATCCGCTTTCGCAAATCATATCAATCATTTCATCAACCGTGAACTGATCAAGGAACTTGTCCCAGAGCGAATTATCAGCGGCAACGTCGGCGAGCATTATTGCGCCGTCCTCATAAACAACACCTGTGTTCTGAATAACACCCTCTGTTGTGGGCGACGGTCTTGTATCGCAATCCTTAACAGCCTGAGTTGCAAGGAAATGTGTCGGAGCTGACGGCTTTGAATAAAGTCCGTCCGTTCTTGAAAGATAATGGAATGAGCCGAGTGCGTTATCAAAATGGTTTTTGATTTCAACGCCTGTTGTATCGTCGTTCTTAATTACCTTAGTTGTCGGAACCTCATAGTTGTAAACAGCCTCGAAGTCTCTTACCGTATGTCCGACCTTAATCTGATATGTACCCGCATCAAGCACCCATGCCTGTCTGTTCTTATAGTCATAGGAAGCCATATCATCGGTATCGAAGGTTATCGTTACCTTATCGCTGTGTCCGGGAGCGATAAGCTTTGTCTTTGCATAGCCTGCAAGCTCAATAGAGCTCTTTTCAATTCCGCCCGAATAATACGGTGCCGAGAAATAGAGCTGTACTACGTCCTTACCTGCATATTCGCCCGTGTTCGTAACCTTAACCGTTACCGAAATCTTATTGCTGTCAGCCGAATAATCTGTTACCTCCCAATCAAAAGAGGTGTAGGAAAGACCGTATCCGAACGGGAAAAGAACTCTGTTCTGAGCAAAGGTCTCAAAATATCTGTAGCCTACATATATGCCCTCTGCATAGTTGACAAAATACTTTGCAACCTGATCGGAATAAGCAAAGTTACCGAAGTTTGCGGTTGTGGGATAATCTGAAATATTATAAGCAACCGTATCAACAAGCTTACCCGACGGGTTTATCTCGCCCGAAAGCACCTTGCCGATTGAATCCGCACCGAACTCGCCCGGAGTCCACGCAAGCATTACTGCGTTTACGTTACGGCAATCGTTTATCCAATCAAGCTCAAGAATATTACAGGTATTGAATATTACAATTACATTTCTGAAATTACGGTCAAGCTTTTTGATTATAGCCTTTTCCGTATCGGTAATTTTAATATCCTCGGGAGTCAGATCAGCCATTTCCGCACCTGTTCTCGTGATAACAAAAATTGCGGTATCGGAAAAGTCCTTTGCGTTTTTAAGTATGCTCGGAGTAAGATTTTCAGCCGGAAGCTCCTGCTGTATTTTACTGTTGAGCATCTGCACAAGCATATCCACAAGACCCTGTCCCGTTTCTGCGATTGAATGCTTCTTTGCCCATTCCTCATAGAAATTGAGCAATTCCTTATTGTACTTTATGCCTGCGTTTTCAAGTCCCTGATAAAACGAAATCGCATTTTCGGCAACTACCGAACCCGAGCCGCCTCCGCCGAGTGCGAATGCTATCGAGCCCATACCGAACACATTTACCTTTTTATCGGTAAGCGGTAAAGCGTTTTTTTCGTTTTTAAGAAGAACTATGCCCTCTGCCTCCATCTGCTTTGCAATGCTTTCGGCGTTTTTCTTCGTTGAAGCCGAAACACTGCCCGCAAATGCCAATGTTACCGTTGACATCATTATCAACAGGCAAAGAACAGCGGCAAGTATGCGTTTTGACACTTTCATTTTTCCCACCTCTAAGTAATGTGTTTTCCCATAATCTTACACAATAATAATACAAAACTTTAACAAAAAAATAAAGAGTTATTTATCTTTTGTTCAAAAAATTGGCAACCTGCATTAAAGAAGTATTAACATTTTAGTTAAAAAGCCTAAAGAACAAAATTTCTGTGTAAAGCGAGCATAAAGCCGCACAAAAAATCCCCCGAAATATGCTTTCGCATACTCGGGGAACTCCAACGCATTTATTGTGCTAAAAATGTAATTTTGAAGCAAAACTGCCTTATTAACACTCAGCCTTATGTTGTATGCTTATGCGTTTTCTTCCTTCATCTTCGCAAAGCATTCGCTGCAATAAACGGGTCTGTCATCTCTGGGCTGGAAGGGAACTTTAGCCTCTCCGCCGCAGTTTGCACATGTTGCTGTGAACATCTGTCTCTCGCCTTTTACTGCGTTCTTTCTTGCGTCACGGCAAGCCTTACATCTCTGAGGCTCGTTTACAAAGCCTTTCTCAGCGTAAAACTCCTGCTCGCCTGCTGTG
>ENA-OUQO01000534-OUQO01000534.1-human-gut-metagenome-genome-assembly--contig:-NODE-534-length-11778-cov-3.660752_pt1 | contig 11778 bp, 7 predicted proteins | sample MGYA00237944_ERZ548825 | MGnify/ENA primary metagenome ERZ548825 (study PRJEB26490, sample SAMN05194700) | human gut metagenome | biome: terrestrial biome; feature: human-associated habitat; material... | reverse complement strand
AGCTTACGGCAACCACCCTTATAGTCGCGCCAAGCGCTGCCCGTAAGATAGCCGCGGATAATCATCTCTACGCGGAATCCCTCACATTTCAATCCCACAGTGACCATCGGGTCGGGAGTGGCAAGTTTCCAGTTTGGAACGATGTCGGCTGTAGCGTCAAGGAATGTTGCCGCAATTTGGTTGAGCACCTGCCCTTTGAACGGAATGCCCTTCGGAAGAATCACGTCGAAAGCCGAGATACGGTCTGTCGCCACCATCACCATCAAATCATCGTTGATGTCATACACATCGCGTACTTTCCCGTGATAAACGCTCACCTGTCCCGGGAATTGGAAATCTGTCTTTACTAATGTTGTTGCCATAAACTTTTATATGTTATAAAATCATTGTCGGTTGTTTTCTATCCGTCGCTCCTTCTGCTCCTGACGCAAAGCCTTCTGCTCCTCGTCGTGCTTCTCGTATGCCTCCACTATCCGCTGCACAAGAGGATGGCGGACAATGTCTTTTTTCTCAAACTGCACACGTCCCACGCCATTGACGTTACGGAGCACACGCAATGCCTGCACAAGTCCGGAAGTGACGGTGTGGGGCAGGTCAATCTGCGTCACGTCACCGGTAATCACCATCTTGGCATTCATGCCAAGACGCGTCAAAAACATTTTTATCTGATGCGTGGTGGTGTTCTGCGCCTCGTCGAGGATTATCACGGCTTCGCTCAGGGTGCGTCCGCGCATAAATGCCAACGGCGCAATCTGAATCACTCCGGTTTCCATATATTCCTTCAGTTTCGCCTGCGGAATCATATCCTCCAGCGCATCGTAGAGAGGCTGCAGATAAGGGTCGATCTTGTCCTTCATATCTCCGGGAAGGAATCCGAGCTTCTCGCCGGCCTCAACTGCCGGACGCGAAAGTATCACCTTGCGCACCTCCCTGTTTTTGAGAGCACGCACGGCAAGGGCTATCGCCACATACGTCTTGCCCGTTCCCGCTGGTCCGAGCGCAAACGTCAAATCGTTTTCCTGAAATGCCTTGACAAGTTTCTGCTGATTGGCTGAACGCCCCTGGATGGGCTTGCCGTTGACGCCGTAGATAATCACGTCGTCCATCTTCAGCTCTTTGGGCGGCTTCCCTTTGACCACATCGAGGATTACCTCCTCTCCAAGCTGATTATATTTCGAGCAATAGTCTTCAAGTTCTTTGATTTTTTTCTCAAACTCCGCCGTTTCCTGCTCATCACCAAGCACTTTGATAAGCGTGCCGCGGGCAGCGACGCGCAACTTCGGAAACAGGCTGCGTATCAACTGCATGTTTGAGTTGTTCACCCCATAGAATATAACGGGGTCTACACTATCGATTACTACTAACCTTTCAATCATATCTCTTTTTGTTGCCACAAAATTACTAATATCCGCCGACATTACGGCACGATAGGCTCAGAAGATTGGAATTTTTTTTGTTGCAACCAGTCGCACGTCCTCCAACTCCAAAAATATTGCGATTTATTTGGAATGCATTCCAAAAATATTATGATTTATTTGGAATGTATTCCAAAAATCTTTAGTTTTGTGCCTAAAACCAAAGATTTGACAGCTTATGATAGACCGAATCTTGACAAAATCCATAATGGAACGGATGTGGCGCGGCAAAGCGATTATCGTGTTCGGTGCACGCCAAGTAGGCAAAACAACAATGGTCAAGGAAATGCTGCACGGCCGCGACGATGTGCTGTGGCTTAATGGTGACGAACCCGATGTCCGTAATTTGTTTGACGGCGCCACATCGACGCTTCTGAAGTCAATTATCGGAAACAAAAAAATTGTTGTAATCGACGAGGCACAACGCATATCCGACATCGGCATATACATCAAGTTGATTGCCGACAACATCCCAGACATTCAGGTCATAGCCACCGGCAGTTCTTCTTTTGATTTGTCAAATAAAATCAACGAACCGCTGACAGGCAGGAAATTTGAATATTGCATGTATCCGCTGTCGTTCGCCGAGATGGTGGCCAACACAGGGCTGATAGAGGAGAAGCGTATGCTACAGCAACGACTTGTTTATGGATATTACCCCGACGTTGTGTGCAATGCCGGCGATGAACGCGCCATACTCAGCGAGTTGTCCAACAGCTATCTTTACAAAGACATCCTTTTGCTCGACAAGATAAAGAAGAGCGAGAAATTGATTAAGCTACTTCAAGCACTGGCCTTTCAAGTCGGTTCAGAAGTGAGTTTCAACGAGTTGTCGCAGATATGTGGACTTGACCCCAAAACAATCGACACTTACGTTTCCTTGCTCGAACAATCATACATCGTTTTCCGACTTGGATCGTTCAGCCGGAATCTCAGGAACGAATTGAAATTCTCCCGCAAAATTTATTTTTGGGACTGCGGAATCCGCAATGCGATAATCAGCAATTACAAATCAATCGACTCCAGGACTGACGCCGGAGCTTTGTTTGAGAACTTCGTGATTTCCGAGCGTATGAAAAAAATTCAATATGAAAAAACGTATGCAAAAGGTTATTTCTGGAGGACCACAGCGAAGAGCGAGATAGACTATGTCGAGGAGACCGACGGCAAGCTTTCTGCTTTTGAATTCAAATGGAATCCAAAGCGGAAGGCATCTATCCCGCTGGCTTTCTCAAGGGCTTATCCCGGCACGGACTTCAATGCCGTGACTCGCGACAATTGCGAATCATTCCTGCTATAACGGCTGCGCCGACTCGAGTCGGCGCGCCGCTATGTTTTTTTCAATCCTTTCCGAAGTCTCTATTTTTCAGTCGATGTTTCAAGCACACCAATCTCCTTGACGCTGCCGCTCTCAGGATGGAACACCACATACGCCGGCTGTTTCTTATCGACAAAAATCTTTGGATCAAGACCGAACTGCACGCCAAACTGCGCCACTTCCATCTGTTCGCGTGCCAGCACATTGCCGTCATAGGTCAGCGTCACGGTAGCGCGTCCCGGGATGTTGTACATCACCGCGCCCTTTGGCAATTCCTTCTCCTTGCCCTTATCATCGACAGGCAGCTCGCCCTTTTGCGTTGTTTTCACTGTGATATATACAGGTTCGCCGCTGAGGTCATTGCTGTCGACAATGCCGTTCACGTCCGACACACGGAACACCACCTCGCCGTCGACATCCTTCTTCGGCTCATAGTCGAAACGCACCACGCGCGTCTCCAGTTGCGTTGTGCCAACAAACATCGCCGTAAGCGTCTGTTCCTGACGGTTGAGCTCATCAAGCATCAGCTTCAGCGAAGCCCCATCGGGAGGCATCTGGTCGGCGTTGCCGCTCACAAGGTCGTTGCGGCTCTCGCGCAACTCGAAAATCTTGGCGGCGGCTGTTTCGGCACGCTTCATCAGCGACTCGCTCGCCACCATGTCCTCCGTAAACACGCTTGAATAGTCTGTTCCGTCAAGCACACTCTTGTCTGCCATCTGGTTGCGTTTGCGTTCCACCACTTCGCGCTCGGGGTCGGTGTTGATTGCCAACGGCAATCCTGCGGAGTCGAGCACCACAAAAGGCGACGACCCTGCCTTGAATTTCATCAGCCACTCACTGTCCTTGTCGGGCACACCGAATGCCGACATCTGCACGTCCTTGACAGCCCACGTCTGGCTATCCTCGGTAATCGGATTCTTCACACCGAGATACTTCTCGGCGTAGCGGTAGTAAGGTCCGGCTTTCTTCACCGTACGCACCGCCTCTACCTCAATGTTGACATGCGTTTTAGGCAACGAATAAATCAGTCCGTATTCATTGTGCTTGTTGGCTGTGAGCCGCTGTGTCTCCTGGGCGAATGCCGGCATCGAAGCCGTCAAAGCCGCAGCCAGCGCAATTATCTTAATTGTCTTCATATCTTATTGTTGTTATTGCATTATTTCCTTTATTGCCTGACCTATGCAGTCTATGATATCGCCTGCCGTAAGCCCATATTCGCCATGCTTCTGCGCAGCCAGATTGCCTGCATAGCCATGGATAAACACGCCCATCGACGCCGCCACATCGGGTCGGTATTTCTGTGCCATAAGCGCTCCTATGATTCCCGACAGCACGTCGCCACTGCCCGCGGTAGCCATTCCGGCATTGCCCGTGGTGTTGACAAACACCTTGCCGTCGGGGCGAAACACAAACGTGTAATGCCCTTTAAGCACTATCACGATTTTCAAGAACTTCGACATCTCGACCGCACGGTTAAAACGCTCCTCGTCTGTAAAATGTTCGCCAAACAATCGGTCGAACTCGCGCACATGGGGCGTTATCACGGATCCTTGCGGAATATTGTTGATTGGAGTGCGCAATCCAGCTATACAGTTAAGTGCGTCGGCATCAAGAAGAATAGGCGACGCCGCCTGCCGCAGAAAATCATCGATTGCCGACACCGTTGCGGCATGCGTGCCGAGTCCAGGACCGGCGACAACCGTATACTTCTTCTCTGGCACAATCTCTGTAACATAACTGCTTTCCCTGTCCTGACGCACACGGGCCTCAGGCACTGCCGTCTGAAGCGGGATGTAGCAGCACGACGGCGTATGGACATCGACAATGCCCACCCCCGTGCGCAACGCAGCCTTTGCCGCAAGCACTGCCGCGCCTCCCATTCCGAAACTGCCTGCCACAAGAAGCATCCGTCCGAAATCGTGCTTGTCGGCAAACGGATTGCGCGGCTGCAGTCCGTCCTTGACTCCCACACGGTCAATCAGATAATAGTTCGACGGCGTCTGACGGATAGCCTCCTGGCTAAGACCGATGTCGAGCACCTTCCACTCTCCCAAGCACCTGGCATTCTCTCTGAAGAAAAACGCCAGACGCGGAAACTGGAATGTCAAAGTCAGGTTGGCATGGACGATATTGTTGAGAATATTTGTTGAATTAAACTCCGGAAACAGTCCCGACGGCAAGTCAATCGACACGACAAACGCTTCCGACTCATAGATAAGTTTCGCCAATGCCGTATAGCCGCCACGAAGGTTGGACGACAAGCCATTGCCAAACAATCCGTCGACAACAACATCACGTTTTGAAATCTCCGGAACCGTAAACTTCTTCTGCACCTCGACAAACGACGGATATTCCATATCGACAAGACGCTGACGGTTGATAGCGCAATCGCCCGACAGGTCCTTCGTTCTGAACAGAAGAACCTCCGGCTTGTATCCTTGGTCAATCAGCAGGCGAGCCACGGCAAGCGCGTCGCCGCCATTGTTGCCCGGACCCGCAAAAATAATGATACGCTGCGACGGCACCCAACGGGAAACAATTTCAAACGCCACAGCCGAAGCCGCACGCTCCATCAAATCAATGCTCGCTATTCCCTCTTTAGCCACCGTTGCTGCATCAATGGCACGTATATCTGTCGCTGTAAATATTTTCATTCTTGTCTGTAATTAGCCAAAGGACAAAGATAGTGCAAGGTGAGCAAAAAAGAAAGGAACTCGTTCATTTTCTTTTTCCGAACCGTAGCCTATCTTATTCAAGCTTGTCTTTTTCATCATTAAGGATCTTAAAAACTTTAAAGACCTTACCTCTCCTTATCATTGTCTAAAACGATGTGCGGAAAGCACGCAGCTGCGACCGCAGCTGCAACGCCATGCCGTCGGTCATCGAGTTGAGCAACGCATAGAATTGCTGACCGTGATTCATCTCTCGGGTATGTGCCAGCTCGTGAAGCAGCACGTAGTCCATCAGATGTGGAGGCAGCAGCATCAGGTAGCACGACAGATTGATTGTGCCCGCGCTTGTGCAACTTCCCCATTTCGACCGCGCTCCAGTGACACGCACTTTCTTATAGGTCAGACCATGCATCGAGGCAAGTTCGGCGAGCAACGGCGGCAAGAACTGCTGCGCCCGGCGTTTCATTGCCCTGACAACGGCTGCCGACAGCAACTTCTGCACTTCCGGACGGCTGAACTGAGTGTCGGGCGGGCAAAACACCGTTGCCTTGTCGTCGTCAAACCGCACCGAGAAAAATTGCCGTGTGCCCGAGGCGACACACAGTTTGAAGCACGGCGCATCGATTGTGAAATCAAGGTCAATCAGCCGCGGACGCAACTTCTCGCATCCCTCACGAAGCGTCTGCCGATGCGGCTCTATGACTTTGAGGACAGAGGCAAGCGACGTGTAGGGAGGCACAGTCACGTGCAGCCCGTCGTCCTTCGGACGCATTGTGATGTTGCGCGCGCGCCGGTTGGTGCGTATCTCTATACGTCCGAAATCGGGGTCCTGAACAATTCTCTTAGTCGGCATATCCACAAGTGTCTACAACCTCAACTTCACTTCGCGTGGCATCGACACGCTCCACACGCACCTGCACCGGTATGCGGTGTGAAAGCTCATCGACATGGCTGATGATGCCCACACGGCGTCCGCCCATCTGATGCAGCGCCTCGAGCGTGTCCATCACGTTGGTAAGGCATTCGTCAGACAGTGTGCCGAAGCCCTCGTCGATAAACAGCGTGTCCACTCCGTTGTCGGCAGCGTTCAAGCGCGACAGGGCAAGAGCCAGCGACAGAGAGGCCATGAAACTCTCGCCGCCGGAAAGGATGTTGGCGCTCTGCGACACTCCCGGATTATGAGTATCTTCAACAAGAATAACCAACGAGCCAGGCTGACAAGTCAGCGTATAGCGGTCGCTGAAGCGGCAAAGATAGCCGTTGGCAATGTTGAGCAGGTGCGACAGGATAAAACTCTGCGCCACCTTGCGGAATTGCTTTCCCTCTCTGTCACCAAGATATTTGCACAGCGTGTCCCATTTGTCTTTCTCCGCCCTGGCTTTCTCCGCGGCTACCAATGCGGCGGCATGTGCCTCCGCCTGTTTCTTGTCGTCGGCAAGCCGTTGCGCGTCAAGGGCGTTGCTCTGCAGCAACGCATCGGCTTCAGCGCGTTTTTCTGCCACAACCATCTGCAGGCTGCCGGCTGGGTCGGCCTCAGCCAGCGCCGGACGGTTGGCGCGATGGTTCTCAAGCATTTTCTCAACCGAGGCAAGCGCACCGGCGCTTTTGTCGGCATCCGCCATTATGCGTTGGCAATAATCCCTTTCGGAGTCTATGCGCGCTCTGCTTGTCTGCGACAGGCTTACAAGCGCGGCTTTTCCGATTTGAGGATTGGCTGCGAAAAATTCAGCAAGTGCGGCTTCAGATTCCGCCACCGTCTTCTCGGCATTGGCAAGTGCCGCACGACGTTCCGACAGCCGGGCTGTGATTTTTGCAATCGCATCCTTTGTCGCGGCAAGCAGTTTGTTGGTATCGTCAAACCGGCGGCGCTGAGTGTCGCACTCCGCCTGTGCCTGCGCCGCCTCGCGCAACTTCCCGGCAACCACCGCAAGAGCGTTGTTGACGGCATCGATATCGACAGCAGTTTCCGCGTCACGGCATGCCGTCGCCGCTTTTTCCACCATCGACGCATAGTCCGCTCTCGCCTTCTCCAATTTCTTTGTCGTTCTGTCGATTTCCCCACTTTGCTGCGCCACCTCCTTTTGTGTCACTGCAAGGGTGGTGGCAGCCTTGCGCAGGCGTTCCTCTGCATTGACCTTGCGCACTCTCACCGGCTCCAGCACCGACTGGAAATGCTCGTCGGCAAGCAGCTGCCCTACGCGCTGTCCGCACACGGGGCACTCCGCTCCAACAACAAGTTTGCTTCTCAATTCTTTGGCAGCGTTGCCAACCGACATCTCCATCTGTGCGTACAATGCCGAGCAGTCGCGGAAATCCGTGTCGGCAGAGTCATATTCAGCCTTTTCCACCGATATCCTCTCTTGGGCGGCTTTCAGTTTTTTGCGGCTTTCCGCAATCGTTTCCGCATGGGTGTCGATAAGCTTGCGCTGTCCGTCAAGTCCGGAAACAAGCACCCGCGCATCGTTGAGCTTTTTCAGTCGGCAGTCTAGCGCAGGTTTGTCTATCGCCACCAGCCTCTTTGTAGCAGCGTCCAGAGCCTTGTTGGTCAAACAGATGTCGCCCTCAAGGGCTTTTCCCTTGCCATCCGCGTCTTCAAGACTGCGCTCAAGTCCGGGCAACTCCTTCTTCAATGCCGCCGCGTCGGCACGCGCCTTGTCGCGTTGGCTGAGATAGACGCGCGCTGAAGCCGAGCGGTCGTAGTCGGCGACAAGCTGCCGGCGCTGCTTGAACTCATCCGATTCCATCGCTGTTTTGAGATTGTCTGCCCGACGGCGCGCCTCCACGCATTGCGCTTCAAACGTTGCATTGTCGGCAATCCATTTACGCTTCGCATCGGCGGCATCAGCCTCCGCCTTAACCTCTTCAATGCGTTTTTTCCGCACGTCGATTGCCTCTGCCACGGCTGCCTTTTCCTCGTCGGAGAGCAGACTGATGCCGGCGACAGCCTGACAGCACCGGTCATAGGCGTCGGATGCCGCTTTGGCATGCTCCGCGATCTTCCGCCCCACAGCAGAATAGATGTCGATACCCGTCAGACGCTCAAGAATCTCCGCCTTCTCATCACTTTTACTTTGCAGAAACCGGGTGAACTCGCCCTGTGCGAGCAGCGAGGTGCGGCAGAACTGCTCATATTTCATTCCGACCACCTCCTGCACCTTGCCTTCGAAATCGGCCTTCTTTGTCCACGTCTCACCGGTTTTCAGAAGAGTCAGAGTCCGTTCCTCTTTCTGGAATTTGCCGGTGGCTTTGTTTCGCGACCGATGTAGATGCCACTGCGCCTCATAGTCGTTGCCGTCGTTGCCCTCAAACAGCAGTTTGGCAAAGCATTCCACCGTGGAGCGGCGCATCAGCTGCCTGTTGGCGTCCACTCCCACATTGCGGTCGTCTTCCTTTTCAACACCGACGAGTGTCGAATCCTCATATTTCTCATCCGTTTTGAATCTTGTCAGCCTCGGAGCACGCGCGTAGAGAGCAAGACACACGGAGTCGAGGATAATACTCTTGCCGGCGCCTGTAGGTCCGGCAATCAGAAACAGCGGAGTGTCGGCAAGCGGAGAGGCGACAAAGTCGATTTCCGCGTCGGCAATCGACGCTATGTTGTGTATCGTGATGCGTTTCAGTTTCATAGTGCGTTCTCCTCCTCTATTTCTTTTTCAATTCCCGAAATCATAGCCAGATAGTCTGCCAACTCTTTCTCCGGAATCCCTTTGGCGGCGAAAAAGCGCGCCGCCACTTCTCCTACGGTCATCTGACGCAGCTGTTCCGGTGTGACATCGGGCAAGGCATTGGCGCGCGCCGACCGGCGACGGTCGGTGACGTTGATTGTGCAGTAGCGGCACGCCTTGCCTTCGAGAGCCTTCGCCACCTGCTCGTTGTAGTCGGACGGGAGCGGCTTGTCGAGCAACACGTTCAACCGTATATACGCCTTTCTGTCGGCAGGAAACTCACGCGCGGCGGCAAGTGCGTCGTCGAAAGCCGCAGGCTGGCTTGGAAGCGTGACAAGCGGACGCGGGTCATTGATGCCAATTGCGCGCGCCTCCACAGGCTTGCCTTTCTCGAGGTCGACTATCACAACTCCGTGCTGATAACGCTCGTCAAACCCCACAGCAATCGGCGAACCGCTGTAAGCAGCCCTGCCGCCGCTTCCACGCAGCGTTTGGGGATGGTGGATATGTCCCAATGCAATATAATCGTATGCGGTGCCGAGCGTCGGAAGCTCAACATAATCGACCGTGCCGAGCGAGTCATTCTGCATGCGGCGGTGTCCCGTCAGGTCGCACCCAAGCACCGCCAGATGCGCCGCCAGCACAGTTGGCAGCCCATCGGCATTCATTTCACCCACAGTCTTCTCCAAGCCTTGAAAAAACGCTTGCTGGCGGTCGCCGTCGGCTGGCGGGAAATTGTGGGGATAGACATAGGGCACTGCGGCTATATAGCCTTTGCCAGGCACGGGGACGACATGCGCTGAATAGTCGGCGCTATTGTCTGCAAGACGGCGCAAAGTGCCGATGACAAACACGTTGTGCGACCGCCAAAGGTTGCGGTATATCTCAAGACGCGAGGCGCTGTCGTGATTACCGGCAACAATGACTATGACCATCTCGGGGACGGCGGCATGGATTGCGAGCAGCCCTTCGGCATAGACGCGCTGAGCCGCTGCCGAAGGCATTGATATGTCGAACACGTCGCCAGCCACGACCATCGCGTCTGGACGTTCCTCCGCCACCACTTCGCACAATTGCCCAAGAAACCGGCGTTGCTCGTCGAGGCGGTCAAAGCCATAGAGCGACTGTCCTAAATGCCAATCGGCTGTATGCAGTATCTTCATCTTCTCAATATTGGAGTTTTTATCCACCAAAGTTACTCAATTATTCGCGCAATCATATCAGTTTCTCTCTGAAAAAGCAATAAAACAGAGGGCGCAAACGTTACTTTAATTATGAAGAAAGCCGTATATATCATCGTGTGTCTGCTGCTGACAGCAATTGCTGCCGGCTGCCGCACGCCCAAACTTTCCGAAGCCGACGCTCAGTTTCAACGGGGAGAGTACTACGACGCGTCGGTGACTTACAAAAAGGTTTACAACAAACTGCGGAAAAAGGAGGAGCGTCCGCAACGCGGAGAAGTGGCGTTCAAGATGGGACGTTGCTACAAGCTGCTCAACATGTCGGCGCGCGCATCGGCGGCTTTCCAAAACGCGCTGCGCTACGAATATCCCGACAGCACGACCCACTTTATGCTGGCTCAGGCTCTACATGCCGACGACAAATATGCCGCCGCTCTGCGGTCGTATGACAAATATCTTGAATTCTGCCCCGACGACTCCCTTGCTATCAACTGCGCGGAGGGATGCCGCACGGCCCAGGAGATACGCGCCCGCGGGTCGCGCTATGTGGTTAAACAAGCCAAACTTTTCAACTCGCGCCGCGCCGACTTCTGCCCTATGTATCTCGGAGCTGACTGCGACCAGATTTATTACACATCGACTACCGAAAAAGCTACCGGCGACAAGAAAAGTGAAATCACGGGAATGAAGAATGCCGACGTGTTTTTCTCCAAAAAGAACGAGAAAGGCGAATGGGAACGTCCGGAGCCGGTTGAGGGCGAACTCAACACGGAATTTGACGAGGGCATCGTTGCATTCTCGCCCGACGCACAGACAATGTATCTCACCAAAGCGCGACGCGAGCTCAACGCTCCGACATCGGTGGAGATATACACATCGACACGCTCCGACGCAAAATGGAGTGCCCCTGTAAAATTTGAGATTACAGCCGACACGCTGTCTACATTCGGACATCCGGCGGTGTCGCCCGACGGCGAATATCTCTACTTCGTCAGCGACATGCCTGGCGGATACGGAGGCAAGGACATTTGGCGCATATCGCTGAAGGAAAGACAAGGTTCGCTCGTCAACCTCGGTCCCGACATCAACACTGAGGGCAACGACGATTTCCCTTATGTGCGTTCCGACGGCTCTCTATATTTCTCGTCCGACGGACATCCGGGGATAGGCGGTCTCGACATTTTCCGTGCCACGGCTGTCGGCGACCCTGCCGACCTGCGATGGAAAGTGGAGAATATGGGCTTCCCAATCAACTCCGCCGGCGATGATTTCGGAATCACTTTCGGGAAGGGCGAAGATGGATTTTTCAGCTCCAACCGCGGCGACGCGCGTGGCTACGACCACATCTACAGTTTCGAATACGACCCCGTGAGAATCACCATCGAGGGATTGGTGATGGACAAAGACGAGGAGCCGGTGAAGAATGCAATAATACGCATCGTCGGAAACGACGGGTCGAATCAGAAGGAAGTGGCGCGCGACGACGGATCGTTCTCGTTCGCGCTGCAGCGAGGCGTAAAATACGTG
>ENA-OUQO01000530-OUQO01000530.1-human-gut-metagenome-genome-assembly--contig:-NODE-530-length-11817-cov-4.032222_pt1 | contig 11817 bp, 11 predicted proteins | sample MGYA00237944_ERZ548825 | MGnify/ENA primary metagenome ERZ548825 (study PRJEB26490, sample SAMN05194700) | human gut metagenome | biome: terrestrial biome; feature: human-associated habitat; material... | reverse complement strand
GATGCAGGGTTGTTGCTTGACGGACTCTTGCCGGTTTTTGTGGCACAGCCGCGGAAAATCAAGAAGCCCCGGACCAATGTCCGAGGCTTCTTCGGCAACACGTTGCCGTTGTGTCGTTTTACGTCCATTCGATATATCACATACTTCTTTTCTGTCAACGACGTAGGGAAATTTAGACTAAATGATTAAGGTTGAAGTGTAATATATTTTCTTGTAAAAAAGTACAATCAATCTTATCAAAATAAGACCTTTAGGCCCTAAATCGTGATACAAATGTAATGTATAAAATTTGTTCTGCAAAATAAAAATTTTAAATTGCCCCCCCCATTAACTTTTAATGAAGGAAATACACAAACTTTAACGAGGTGATTACATTTTCAGCGACCATTCAAAACCGTCTTTTGTATCTTTAACATCGAAACCGATTGCGGCGAGACGGTCGCGAATAAGGTCGGACGTAGCCCAGTCCTTTTTCACTTTCGACTCCTTTCGGATTTCGAGCAAAAGGTCGACAGCCTTTTCAAACGGTTCGAGAGCCTGAGCGTCGTCGCCAGCCACGATTTCAGTGCGCACACCGAGGATGTCGATGAGAAACGCCTGGAACAAGTCTTTCAGCTCGTCGATGTCGTCCTTTGTCAGTGTCGCCTTTCCGTCGTTCACCTGGTTGATTATCTTGCAGGCATCGAAAAGTTCGGCGATAACGATAGGCGTGTTGAGGTCATCGTTGATGGCATCGTAGCATTTCTTGCGGAATCCCTTCACGTCGACCGAAGACGAGTCGGCAGGCTTCAGCTCCTGGAGTCTGCGGTAGCCGTCAACGATTCGGTCGTAAGCCTTCTCGGCGGCTTTAAGCGCGTCGTTGGAGAAGTCGACCGTGCCACGGTAGTGAGCTTGCAGGATGAAGAAGCGTATTGTCATCGGCGAGTAAGCCTGTTCGAGCAGAGGATGCGACCCGTTGAAAAATTCCTCGAGCGTAATGAAGTTTCCAAGCGATTTGCCCATCTTCTGCCCGTTGATTGTAATCATGTTGTTGTGCATCCAGTAGCGCACCGTCTCATGGCCGTTGTGAGCCACCGACTGCGCGATTTCGCACTCATGGTGAGGGAACATAAGATCCATTCCACCGCCGTGGATGTCGAACGTCTCGCCCAGATATTTCTGCCCCATCGTAGAGCATTCGAGATGCCATCCTGGGAATCCGTCGCTCCATGGCGAAGGCCATCGCATGATGTGTTCTGGCGACGCTTTCTTCCACAGCGCGAAGTCGACCGGGTTGTGCTTCTCCGACTGTCCGTCGAGCGCACGCGTCGTGTTGAGCAACTCGTCGATGTTTCGTCCCGACAGTTTGCCGTAGTGGAAGTCCTTGCTGTACTTCACCACGTCGAAATATACAGAGCCGTTGCTTTCGTAGGCATATCCAGCCTTTAGAATCTCCTTGATATACTCGATTTGCTCAAGAATGTGTCCGGAAGCGTGAGGCTCGATGCTTGGCGGCAGCACGTTGAGCGCCTCCATAGCCTTGTGGTAGCGGTTTGTGTAGTATTGTGCCACTTCCATCGGCTCCAGCTGCTCCAAGCGTGCTTTTTTCTCAATTTTGTCCTCTCCCTCGTCGGCGTCGTGCTCCAGGTGCCCCACATCGGTGATGTTTCGCACGTAGCGCACCCGGTATCCCAGGTGGCGCAGGTAGCGGAACAGCACGTCGAAAGTGATGGCAGGGCGAGTGTGTCCGAGGTGCGGATCGCCGTAGACAGTAGGACCGCACACATACATACCGACATTAGGCTCGTGCAGCGGCACGAATTGTTCCTTTTTTCGGGAGAGCGTGTTATATATGAATAACGGATTCTCCATCGTATCTGAAAATTAATATGTTATGCTTTGCCAACCGGCATTCCAGCTTCAGGCTGTTTAGGCTTGATGGTGCCGAAGTTGGCCTCGTATTTGCGGATGTTGTCCTGGAGCGCCATCAGCAAAGTCTTGGCGTTTTCCGGAGTCATGATGATTCGGCTCTGCACGCGGGCTTGTGGAGCGTTTGGCACCACGCTGATGAAGTCCATAAAGAACTCATTTACAGAGTGGGTGATGATAGCCAAGTTGGCATATTTTCCAGATGCCATTTCCGGAGTCAATTCAATCTTTATTTCTCTTTGGTCGTTTTTCTCATTCATAATTTTAAAATGTTTAGAAGATTATTATGTGCGAAGTTACTAATTTCCCGTAAACTCGCCAAATTTTTTTCGTCGTCGACATTTAGAGAGCGAGCGGGTCGGGAGTACCAACTGTTTAGGCACTGTGTCTTGGAAACCTATTATTTTTGTTATTAAACATATAAAAGTCACGAAAGAAAATAAATGGTTTCTTATGGATGTATTTGTATCTTTTATCATACTTGCAGCTATTTTTGCTGTATCATTCGCCTTGACTAAGTGCTTACTTGCTCTTGCTCGGTATCTTGACCGGCATTAGTATTTATCACAATTTAGGCGTTTTTGTTGACGCATTTGGTCAGTGAATTGTTTGTAATCGGGAAATCCACTATTGCCTGGATATACGCCGTAATACACAAAGGCAATTGTATCGTTGAATAATATATATGAATTGCTTTGCCGATAGCTATCAGTTATTGCTATATCTTTCGACCTATATATTTCATACACAGATTTAGTATAGCCATATCGCCTAAACAATAGAGAGATTGATCGTCTGTCACAGGAGTTGACACCTTGAACATTCGCTGCATGCATATAAGCATCCAGAACATCCAGTTTGTGACGCGATATCCCTGCCACGGTTTTGCCTTTTTGCCATTGGGTATTAATCTCTTTTTGATGTATCCATTTGTCTCCTGATTTTATGGAAAGAGCCAATATCTTACCGTTGACATTGGTGTAGTCAATTCCCCCATCATTTCCAACATAATCTTCAATTAGTTCAACCAAACATTTCATATCTTCAGCATGTTTGTAGTAATTGTCAGCCATTGCTTGAGCGGTAGGTGGTTCGCCGGAAGAAGGTAAAAATAAGAACGTAAGTGGTATGACAAAGATGTTGAACAGATGGATTCCAAAGATAAATTTATTATAAACGTTCTTTGTTTTGACAGACTTTATTAGGGAGACAAACAGGGAGACAAGTAGGCAAGCGGCAATTGGTATAGTTATAGGAAATAACCAAAAAAGCCCTACGGCACTTACGCTGAGACAGTCAGTCAAAGTCGCTTTGTCTTCACAAGTCCATAATACACAAACAACAAGCACAGATATTGAAATTAACAATATCAGTTCAACAATACGTAATATGATGCCGAATAACCGCATATTATTGTTATTTATGGTTTGCCTACGGCGTTGTCCAAGTCCACGTTGTTTACAGGATTGTTTGCGCAGTAGGCGTAGGGTGAGAGGGATGGATAGGAGAGGGCGAGCAGGTCGGGCGTGGTGAAGCGCACATAGCTCATCGGTGTTTCCGCCGCAACCATAGGCAGGGCAAGCAGAAACAGTGGTATGGCAAAGACAGGTTTCATATAGATGGCAAGCTTGTAATTTCCACAAAGATAGAGTGTTGTTTTTGAAAAAGCAAGGGCGGAGGCTATAAAAAACGGGGCAGGAAAGGTGGAGGAAGGGCGATTTAAACATTTTTAGGCGAAGAAATTGCACAGGGATGACGCTATTTGCTAATTTTGCATAATTAAAGGAGATGTGAAAAATGAAGAGACTTTTGCTTGTGATAATCGCAATGATGTCGCTGCTTCCGGCATTCGCCGGCGAAAAGGCGAAGATGACGCTCGTGACAAAAGTACATGACTTTGGATATGTCAAGGAGAAAGGCGGCGACGTGACATGCTGGTTTGAGTTTCGCAACACTGGCGACGAGCCGTTGATAATCCGCACGGCGCGCTCTTCGTGCGGCTGCACAAAGCCCGCTTATCCAAAGAAGCCCATTGCCCCCGGCGAGACAGCCAAAATCGGAGTGACGTATAAGCCCGACGGCCGCCGCGGAGCGTTTGACAAGACCGTCACGGTGGTGACCAACGGCGGGACGGCGTATTTGAGGATTAAAGGCAACGTGATACCGTAATGCGCAGACTGACGGTGATATTGACGGCGGCGCTTGTCGCCGCGGCTGCCTCCGCACAGCTGCAATGGGAGGAGACGGCGTGGGACTTCGGCATCATCAAGGAAGCCGACGGCAAGGTGGCTCACCGGTTTGCCTATCGCAACGGCGGGGCCGACACGGTGGTAGTGAGGCGCACATCGTCATCGTGCGGCTGCACGACGGCAAGGCTTGCCGACATGGTGATATTGCCCGGCGACAGCGGCAGCCTTCTTGTGGAGTTCAATCCGTCGTATCGCCCGGGCCCGTTCAAGAAGCATGTGGCTGTGCATACCGACAAGGGAACCACACAGCTGCAGATAGCAGGCAAGGTGCGCCCCGAGGGAGAGACCATAGGGCGGATTTTTCCGGAGAAAGCCGGTGATTTGCGGCTTACGTCGCGCACGGCAGTGGTTGGCGACGTGCGGCAGGGACACCGCCGCCAGACAAGCGTGATAGCCTACAATGCCGACCGCGACACCCTCAGCCTTTCGTTTGAGAGCGCCGACAAGCGTTTTGTCGTGGTTGCCGATTCCGCAGAGGTGGCTCCCGGCGACCTGACTTCGTTCAGCATCGTCTTTCAGGCAGGCAGTGCCGACGAGACAGGACGTGCCGACACACAGATAGCCGTCAAAGCCAACGGCAGGAGTATGGGCGTGATAACCGCCACGGCGCAAGTGGTGGCAGCGCATCCAGAGAAAGTGGACTATGCCTCCGCACCGCAGTTGAGGCTTCGCGCCGACAGGGTGGACTTCACCCCGATAGGCACGAAGAAGATTATGCGCAGCGTGGAGATAGAGAATATCGGCAAAGCCGACCTTCACATCACCGGCACCGGCACGATGGACGATGCGGTGGCAGTGAAAAAGACGGCGCGATGCCTGAAGCCCGGTCGGAAAGGCAAGATCTGCATAACGCTCGACCCGAGCAAGATGGCCGACGGCCGACTGCTCAACAGCAGTGTGGTGATATTCACCAACGACCCGCTGCAAGGCACCGTGCAGATACGCACTGTAGGCACAACAGAAACAGATAAAAAACAAAAATAACAAAAGACACAACGATATGGAATTTCTTGATCATGACGAGCATCACAATATGGTGAGCCATCCGGAGAACAGCAAAGAGTTTGCCGGACTTGCTGTCAACAGTGGAGTGGCAGAGCCACCGAAAGTCAACCCTTACTTCCATCCGCGCAAGCGCCGCCGCACGATGACAGCCGGCGAATATGTGGAAGGCATCCTCAAGGGCGACGTGACTGTGCTGAGCCGAGCGGTGACGCTTGTGGAGAGTCTGGTGCCCGAGCATCAGGCATTGGCTCAGGAAGTGATAGAAAAGTGCCTTCCGTCGGCAGGCAACTCGCGCCGCATCGGCATCACCGGAGTGCCGGGTGCCGGCAAGAGTACGTCGATCGACGAGTTCGGACTGCATGTGCTTAAAGACGGCGGCAAACTCGCCGTTCTCGCCATCGACCCGAGCAGCGAGCGCACCAAAGGCAGTATCCTCGGCGACAAGACCCGCATGGAGAAACTGTCGATTCATCCCAAAGCCTTCATCCGCCCCAGCCCGTCGGCAGGCTCTCTCGGCGGCGTGGCACGCAAGACTCGCGAATCCATCGTGCTTTGTGAGGCCGCCGGCTTCAACAACATCTTTGTGGAGACCGTCGGAGTGGGACAAAGCGAGACGGCAGTGCATTCGATGGTCGACTTCTTCCTGCTGATACAGCTGGCAGGCACCGGCGACGAGCTGCAGGGCATCAAACGAGGCATCATGGAGATGGCCGACGGCATAGTCATCAACAAAGCCGACGGCGACAACATTGAGCGCGCCAACCTTGCCAAAGCACAGTTTCAGAGCGCGTTGCATCTGTTTCCGCCCACATTGTCGGGCTGGATACCCGAAGTGCTGACCTATTCGGGCTACTACGGCATCGGCATCAAAGAGGTGTGGGAGATGATTGACCGCTATTTCGAGTTTGTCAAAGGCAACGGCTATTTCGAGCACCGTCGCATGGAGCAGGAGAAATATTGGATGTATGAGACAATCGACGAGCAGCTGAAGGCGCACTTCTACCGTGACCCTGAGGTGGAGGCGTTGCTGAAGGTGAAGCAGGACAATGTGCTTGCCGCCCGCCAGAGCTCGTTTGTAGCAGCAAAAGACGTGCTTGACTATTATTTCCAAAAAATGGGTTTGAAATAATTTGCACTGACTTTGGATAAGTAAGGCTGCGTCTCGGAAAAATCAAAATTTCAAGCAAGCTTGATTTTGCTTTTTCCCTCGACTTGCACTAACTTTTGATAAGTTAGGCTGCGTCTCGGAAAAATCAAAATTCAAGTAAACTTGATTTTGCTTTTTCACTCGACTTGCACTAACTTTGTGCGAATTTTAAAATTTGGTCAGAAATTGGAAAAAGAAAAGATAAAGAAATCGTTGGGCACGGTGTGCAAGGTGGTCATACCATTGGTTGTCGGAGTAGGATTGTTTTATTGGCTCTATAACAATGTCGATGTGGAGCAGATGAAAAATATCCTCCGCTACGACGTGGACTACACTTGGATAGGCATAATGCTCGTAATATCAACGTTCAGCCACGTGTTCCGCGCTATGCGATGGCGTTTGCAACTGCGTGCGCTCGGCATCGACGCGCCGCTCGGAGTGCTTGTGGTTTCGATATTCGGCACGTATGCTGTCAATCTTGTTTTTCCACGCCTCGGAGAGGTGTGGCGCTGCGGCTACATCTCGCGTCGCCAGAAAGCCCCGTTTGCCAAAGTGGTAGGCTCGATGGTGGCCGACCGCCTGTCGGACACCGTCACCGTTCTGACGTTGACCCTTGTGACGATGTGTCTTGCGTGGTCTGCGTTCGACAAGTTTTTTGATGCCTTCCCTCAGGTCAAGGACGGCATATTCAATACCGTCACATCGCCCGTCACATGGATAGGAGTGGCAGTTGTCGCCGGACTCGTTGTAGCGTTGTTCAAATTGGGCAAGCACTTCGCGTTTATCCAGAAAATCGACAATGCCATCGCCGGACTGTGGCAAGGCTTCTACAGCATAACAAAGATGAAAGGCAAGCGCTGGTTCCTGTTTTACACGCTTCTCATCTGGGGCTGCTACTTCACGCAGCTCTACGTTTGCTTTTTTGCCTTTCCGTTTACGAAAGACCTCGGCATTGTTTGCGCACTGGTGTGCTTCGTGCTGAGCAGCATCTCGATGGGCATACCCACCAACGGAGGCCTCGGCGCATGGCACATTGCGATAATCTTCGGACTGTCGCTCTACGGAGTAGGCACGTTCTCGATCAATCGTCCCGACGCCAACGCCACCGCGTTTGCCATGCTCGTTTGGGGCACACAGACATTGTTGCTGATAGCGTTGGGAATCTATTCCTACGTCTACATATTGATGAATAAAACAAAAGAAGGAAACTAAGATATGGCACTTAGAATAGACGACTATTTCGATGAGGACGAGCGTCCGGCAGAAGAACGCGACGACGAGGCGCAACCCGCACAGCAGGAGGCGCAAGCCGCGCCGGCAGTGCCGGAGGAAGAGCAATACCGCGAAGACTTTATCGTGACCAACGGTCAGCGCCGCCGTCGGCGGTGGCGCCGGATAATCATTGCCGGCACGCTTCTTGTAGTGGCGGCGATAGTTGTCAACATGCTCTTCGTGTCGAAGAAAGTGGACAAAGGCTGTGTACGCGGCTATCTCGTGAAGGTGGAACTCAGCAGCGGACTGCTGTTCGACTCCTACGAATGCACTATGGTCACCGACTATCCCGACCGAGTGACCGACGCAAATGACTTGATTTTTCATTTTTCCGTGCGCGACCAGAAACTTGGCGAGAAAATCTACAAAGCCATGCGCGGCGACAGCGTGCTGCTTGTAGACTACGTGCGCTATTCAATGAAAATGCCGTGGCGCGGCAACTCCGACGTGTATGTCGACAGTGCCACGGTGATGAAGTTGCCCGTGCTCCGCAGTCCCGAACAGGTGGCTCTCGACAAGGCGACATACGGCGCCAAGCCCGACACCACAAAACGTGGATAAGACATAAAAACAAAATAATCAAGGATGGTTGCTCCTTTTCGCGGTCACGGCTGCGGAAAGGAGTTTAATTTTGCATAAAAAGTAAAAACGAAATGCTATGGAAAACAATTTTATTGAAATGGAATGGAGCCGGCTGTGGTGGCTTCTCAGTGTGGTGGTTACGGAGTATGTGCTCGTTCTCGCCGCGGTGGGTGCCGACATGGCAAGCGGCATCAGCAAAGCCCGTAAGCGCGGCGAGGCAACACGCAGCCGCTCGCTCCGCCGCACCGTCGACAAGCTGGCGCGCTACTACAACGTGCTTGTGGTGCTTACCGTTGTCGACGCCATGCAGATAGCCGGCGCGTGGTTTATGCGCGCAGTTGAAGGCTATGCCGTGCCCACCGTGCCGCTGTTCACTCTTCTCGGGTCGCTCGGCATGGCAGGGATAGAGGTGAAGAGCATCTTTGAGAAAGGCAGCGACAAGGAGCGCACCGATGTAGGCGCGTTGCTCGACCTGCTCGAATCCGCCGCCGACAATGAGAAATTAACCAAAATTATCAACAACCTTAAAAACTTGAAGAAATGAAACATTTTACCATTGACGAACTTACACATTCAGACACCGCCATCGGCCACGGTATAGCCAACAATCCCGGCGCCGTGGAGCGGGAAAACCTGCGCCGTCTCGCCGAGCGCGTGCTCGACCCCGCAAGAGAACGCCTCGGCGCGCCAATCTACGTCAACAGCGGCTACCGCAACTGCGCGGTGAACCGACTGGTGGGCGGAGCGCGTCGCTCATATCATCTGCAGGGGCGCGCCGCCGACCTCGACACCCGCAGCGGCCGCAACGCCGAACTGATGCGCATCCTCCAGTCGCTTCCCCACACTGAACTGCTGTGGGAACAGGGCGGCCGCTGGATACACGTAGCCCTGTGACGGCAGCCGACGGCGCCTTTTCCGCAGTGAAAACGGCGGAAAACGGCGGTTTGCACGCAGTTTTTTAACAGAAATCGGATGTCGTGGTTTAAAAAATGTGAAAAAATAAAGCCAAACCGCTAAACGTTAGAGGTTTGGCTTTTATTGTTGAGTTTTTGTTGTAGTGGTTTGTGAGTTTTTATTGAGTAATAAAATGAACACATTGCGCGCGATGCGCGTAAATTTGCAACATAAAACCGACATAATTAAAATCGTATGAAAAACTTATTCACCATTATTGCAGCCAGCCTACTGCTCGGTACGGCATCAATGGCGGTAGAGCATACGGGGATTGACAACAATTCGGCATATCTTGATTTGCGTCCAAACGGCACGACGCTCCGCACGACGGCAGCCTCACGCATCGTGGTTTGCAACGTGATGGGTCAGATGGTCGCCAACACAGAGGCAACCGAGGTTTCGACCGCAGGATGGCAGCCAGGACTCTACATTGCCCGTCAAGGCAATGCGGTAGTGAAATAGAAAAATAAACAAATAAAACAGACATTAAAATTTATACAAATGAAAATGCTCGCTTTCGCAACCTTTGCGGCAAGTGTGGCAAGCGCACAAACCTACTCTGGTAAAATCACATCAAGCGACTGGAGTGGAGACAATGGGTTGAAGAGTGATGTGGATTATTCTTTGACTTATATTGAAAGTACTAAGAAACTTAATTTTGAGTTTACCGTTCCTTGTGACAAAAAAATCATTAATGCATATTTCTTTGCAGAGCATGGCTTTAGTGAAACTAAAATAGAAGTACCGCAATCGGTAGACGGAACATATACTTTGTCGGGAACCACTGTAGGCGCATCCCCCTTAAAAAAAGGAGATGAAACGTGGTTCTTTTTAAAATTGACGATTGAGGGTGTCGGGGATATTGTAACGAATCATATTGCTTATAAGGTGGGAGAAGAAAACACAGCAGAGGACACCGAGGCTCCGGCATGGGTGTCGGACCCGACTGCCGTAGCAAACTCAACATCGGCAACGATTTCGGTCAATGCTAATGACAATGTCTCAACGACGCTGACATACGAAGTGTCAAAGACTGCGGATTTTGCGACATTGGAGGCAACAAACGGAAAAGCAAATGAAACTACAGAAATTGCATTGAAAGGACTGTCGCCAGAAACAGACTATACATATTACGTTCGCGTTAAGGATATGGCTGGCAATGTTGGAACTGTTAAAACAGTAACGTTTACAACAACAGCGCAGGCAGCAGTCGTTGCAACTTACTATGGCGTATTCTATACCAACGATTGGAAAGAAAAGGCAAAAGTTGACGGAAAAGATGTGACACCGCAAATCAATTGGAAGGCTGAAACGCTGGAAGGATATAATGATGTGATTGTTACCGCAGAATTGTCAGAAGCACTTCCTGATGGAGCGGCGCTTAAATTCTACGCTTTTATTGAAGGTGGAGTCGGTCAAGTTTACGACAATGATATGACGGCAACTGGCAAGGCAAATGAGTATACAATCAAGTTGAGTGAAGTGCTTCCAGAAGGTAAGACATTGGAGAAAGACCAAATTTTTAGTCAGTTCTTCTTCCGCATATATCCTAAAGGGGAAGGGGCTTTTTCCAGGACAAAGATTCTTGCAACATATAAGGTAGGAGCGTCAAACGATCCTATTGCCACAGATACTAAGGCTCCGGAATGGGGCGTAGATCCAGTGGCACAAAACGTAACAGACAAGGCTGCTGAAATTGTGGTTAATGTGACAGATGATTCAGGCAGTGCCGTCATTACTCTGACAGGTGATAATGGATTTGTTGAGGTGAAGAAAACAGTAAAAGCCGACGGCACAGCTCAGACAATCGCGTTGAACGGACTTACGGCAAACACTAAATACAATCTGACACTTGCCATTGCCGACGCAGCAGGCAATGCCGGCGAGAGCAGAACAGTTAATTTTACCACTCTGGAAACGCCGGACCGTGAAGTGCTTTATCATTCTTTCGATTTCACTTCAGAGAACTGGACAAAATATGGAAAGACAAACTCATTTGCCCCTAACGGCAGGCTTCTTTTGACAGTGAATGCCGATAACACAGTGACCGTTAAGGTTACGGTTGATGAAGGTGCGGAAACCGTAGATAATGCATGGGTCATACTGCACGAAATAGGCGAATCTTTCAGAATTAATGCGCAGGAAGATGGCTCATTTGTGGGCACTTCGACAAAAAGTATTAGCAATAGAGACGCTTCTCAGATATTCCATTTGAATTTCGTGTTGAAAAATGGTGTCGGAAACTCAGAACTTTACAGAGACGGAATGTCTTTCAAACCGTCAGAAGGTTCGACATCAGCAGTAGCAGAGGTTGAGACAGAGGCAGCTAAGGTTGTTGCAGCCAACGGCGTAATCCGCGTTGAGGGCGACAAGACGTTTGCAGTCTACACCGTAGCCGGACAATTGGCATTCCGCGGCATGGGCGAGGTTCGCCTTGACAAGGGTGTCTATGTGGTTGTTGTCGACGGCAAGGCACAGAAAGTTATGCTGTAAGAAAACAATAATTGATTAAGGCGAAGAGCGGGGCTTCCGGGAAACGGAGGCTCCGCTCTCTGCGTATGGCGCAAGGCGTCACGGGGTAGGCAAACCGATGGGATGACGTTTCTACAACCGCTCTTCGGCGGTAGATGGGTGATGCGTTGGCATCACGGGGTAGGCAAGCCAACCCCGTGCTAACATATTAAACCGCTCTTCGGCGGT
>ENA-OUQO01000527-OUQO01000527.1-human-gut-metagenome-genome-assembly--contig:-NODE-527-length-11841-cov-3.620567_pt1 | contig 11841 bp, 10 predicted proteins | sample MGYA00237944_ERZ548825 | MGnify/ENA primary metagenome ERZ548825 (study PRJEB26490, sample SAMN05194700) | human gut metagenome | biome: terrestrial biome; feature: human-associated habitat; material... | reverse complement strand
GCTTGGACAAAGACCTGCTCAACTGACACCTGCAGACGTCGCAAAAAAAAGAGATTTGCCAACGTGAAAAAAGCATAAAATGTTGACAAACGGCATCTCCAGGTTGTAACTTTGCACAAATTAATTGACTATGGCAAAACAACAGAAATCAAAAATATCCTATTTCCAGTCAAACATCACAGCCACCGTCAGCGTGGCGTTAGTGCTGATATTGATTGGCGTGACAGCGTTTCTCGGCCTGTCGGCACGCACAATGAGCCGCGAACTTAAAGAAAATATGGGCTTCAGCATTGTGCTAAAAACCGACGCCACCGACGCCGACATCGCAGGGCTGAAAGCAATCTTCGCCAAAGCCCCGTACGTCGCCAAGACCACATTCATCTCAAAAGACCAGGCCTTGGAACAATGGCAGAAAGACACCGGAGAAAATCTTGTAGAGACTTTCGGCGTCAACCCTCTCAGCGCGGAGTTTCAGGTCAACGTCAAAGCCAACTATGCGGAAATAGGCAAGCTAAAGAGCATACAGGCACAGCTGATGCATCAAAGCGGAGTGGAGGACATTGCCCTTTATGAAACCGAGGTCGAGACCACCAACAAAAACATCGGCAACATCACCATCGTGCTGCTTTTCGTGGCGGCTTTGCTCGTGTTTATCTCCTTCGCGCTGATAAACAACACCGTGCGCCTCACCGTCTACTCCCGACGATTCCTCATCCACACGATGAAACTCGTGGGAGCGAAGCCCGGCTTCATCCGCCGTCCGTTCGTGGTGCAGAACATGCTTAACGGACTGATTGCCGCAGCAGTGGCGTGCCTCGTGTTTGTCGGCTCATACTTCGCGGCGCAAGACATCGTCGGCGGACTTGTGGGCACTATGTTCAACGAGCTGGAAGTTGCCGCCGTATTTGTCGGGCTGGCGCTTGCCGGAGTGGTGATTTGCGGCATTGCGGCGTTCTTTGCCGCCAACAAATACATCCGCCTCAACTACGACGACTTGTTCAAACGATAAAAAACCACAGAAATAAATATGGAAGAAATAAAGAAAGAAAAGAAAACCGACACACGTCCGCTCGGAAAAGAGAATTTCATCCTCATGGGCGTGTCGGTGGCATTGATTGTCATCGGATTTTTGCTGATGGGCGGCGGCGCCACTACCGAAGAAACGTTCAACCCCGACATCTTCAGCACAATGCGCACAGCCGTAGGTCCGGGCATCTCGTTCATCGGCTTTGTAATTATGTTTTTTGCAATATTATATAAAAAGAAAAAATAAATCAAATGGATTGGATACAAGCATTCTTGCTCGGACTCGTGCAAGGACTCACTGAATACCTCCCTGTCAGCAGCAGCGGACACCTCGCAATCGGCAGCGCCATGTTTGGCATCAATGTAAAAGAAAACCTCGCTTTCACTGTCATCGTACACGTTGCCACCGTGTTCAGCACACTCGTGATTCTCTGGAAAGAAATCAGCTGGATATTCAAAGGCTTGGCACAATGCCGCATGAACGACGAGACCCGCTATTTCATCAACATCGTCATCTCGATGATTCCTGTGGGCATCGTAGGCGTGTTCTTCAAAGACTATGTTGAAAAAATATTCGGCAGCGGACTTGCAATAGTAGGCTCCTTGCTGATCGTGACAGCGCTGCTGCTCACGTTCTCCTATTTCGCAAAACCTCGTCAGAAAGCAAACATCTCGATGCGCGACGCCTTCATCATCGGTCTGGCACAAGCAGTGGCGGTGCTCCCCGGACTCTCCCGTTCAGGCTCCACCATCGCCACCGGTCTGCTTCTCGGCAACAGCAAAGAAAAACTGGCGCAGTTCTCATTCATCATGGTCATCCCGCCGATTCTCGGCGAAGCCCTTCTCGATGTGGTCAAGATGCTCCACGGCAGCTCCGACAGCATGCTGCAGAGCGTGGCTCCGCTGTCGCTCATTGTCGGATTTCTCGCAGCGTTCATCTCAGGCTGCGTGGCTTGCAAATGGATGATCAGCATCGTGAAACGCGGCAAACTGATATATTTCGCCATCTACTGCGCCCTGGCAGGCGCCGCAACATTGATTTTCAACTTCATTTAACCGAAAAGAGATGCTGCATCCCGTAGAAGGAGAAATTTTTTACGTTGACAAACCGCTGACCTGGACGTCGTTCGACGTTGTCAAGCGAGTGCGCGGAGAACTGAGCCGCCGCACGAAGATAAAGAAACTGAAAGTGGGACACGCCGGCACGCTCGACCCGCTCGCAACCGGTGTGATGGTAATCGTCACCGGACGCGCCACAAAGCGCATCGAGGAGCTGCAAGCCCACGTCAAAGAATATGAGGCGACAATACGCCTTGGCGCCACAACCCCAAGCTTCGACCTTGAGACAGAAATCGACACCGAATACCCGTGGGAGCATATCGACCGCACGGCTGTAGAAGAGGCGTTGAAAAAATTCACAGGGCGCATCCAGCAGGAGCCGCCAGCCTTCTCGGCATGCAAGGTCGACGGCAAGCGCGCATACAAGATGGCACGCAAAGGCAAGGAGGTTGAAATCAAGCCTAAAGAACTTGTAATCGACGAGATAGAACTGCTGTCGTTCGACCTGCCGGAAATCCGCATACGCGTGGTGTGCAGCAAAGGTACCTACATCCGAGCCCTTGCCCGCGACATCGGTGAAGCACTCGGCAGTGGCGCGCATCTGACAGCGCTGCGGCGCACACGCGTCGGCGACATCCGCGTTGAGCAATGCGAATCGGTGCCCAGCCTCATCGCGCGGCTGAAAGAAGAGGAGTTTGAGCTCCCCGAAGAAATGAGAAAAGAAGAAAATAAGAAAGAATAAAACGAAGGATCTATGAAGTTGTCACAATTCAAATTCAAACTTCCTGAAGAACTGATTGCCCAGACACCGTCAGAGGAACGCGACGAGGCGCGCATGATGGTGCTGCACAAAAAAACAGGAGAAATCGAGCACAAAGTTTTCAAGGACATCATCGACTATTTCGACGATGGCGACTTGATGCTTCTCAACGACACGAAAGTGTTTCCCGCTCGTCTATACGGAAATAAGGAAAAAACAAACGCGCGCATCGAGGTGTTTCTGCTGCGCGAGCTCAACGAAGAGCACAAGCTCTGGGACGTGCTTGTGGAGCCTGCTCGCAAAATTCGCATCGGCAACAAGCTGTATTTCGGCGAAGACGACTCGATGGTAGCCGAGGTGATTGACAACACCACTTCGCGCGGGCGCACGCTGCGCTTCCTCTACGACGGGTCGCACGACGAATTCAAAGAGGCTTTGTTCAAACTCGGACAGACACCGCTGCCGCTCTACATCAACCGCGAGCCTACGCCTGAAGACGAGGAACGCTTCCAATGCATCTACGCCAAAAACGAAGGTGCCGTAGTGGCTCCCGCTGCCGGTCTGCACTTCAGCCGCGAGGTGATGAAGCGCATGGAAATCAAAGGCATCAACTACGACTTCCTCACGCTGCACTTCGGCTTGGGCAACTTCCGCGAAATCGACGTGGAAGACCTCACCAAGCACCGCATGGACTCCGAACAGATGGAAATCACCGCCGACCTTGTGAAGAAAGTCAACGAGACAAAGGACAAAGAGCGCCAAGTGTGTGCCGTCGGAACATCGACCCTGCGCGCCATTGAAACCGCCATCAGCATGAACGGACACATCAAGGAATACAGCGGATGGACAAACAAATTCATCTTCCCGCCCTACGACTTCGAGGTGTGCAACGCGCTGGTGAGCAACTTCCACATGCCCTACTCAACAATGCTCATGATGGTGGCTGCATTCGGCGACTATGAGAAGGTGATGAACGCCTACGACGTGGCTGTAAAAGAAAAATATCGTTTCGGTGTCTACGGCGACGCCATGTTGATTATCTAAGCCACAATATGGAACTTCTGAAACAACGCATCCTTCAAGACGGACGCTCGCTGCCTGGAGGCATTCTGAAAGTGGACAGCTTTCTGAACCACCAACTCGACCCCAACCTGATGTATAAATTGGCGGAAGAGTTCGCACGACTGTTTGCCGACAAGAAAATCAACAAGATAGTGACCATCGAGGCTTCAGGCATCGCGCCGGCAATAATGCTCGGATACCAAATGCAACTGCCGGTGGTGTTCATCAAGAAAAAGCAGCCCAAGACAATGGACAACATGCTCGTGTCGGAAGTGCGCTCGTTCACGAAAAACCGCGTGTACACGGTCTGCATCAGCAACAGTTTCCTGACTGCCGACGACCACGTGCTTTTCATCGACGACTTCCTTGCATACGGCAACGCGGCAATGGGTATGATCGACCTCGCCCGACAGGCCGGCGCCACAATCGAGGGCATGGGATTCATCATTGAGAAAGGTTTTCAAGGCGGCGGCGACAAACTCCGCGAGGCAGGCTACAACGTGCACAGCCTCGCCATCATCGACAGCCTCGACAATTGCGAAATCTCATTCAGATAACATTCTGATTAAAAGCATATAACAAAAAGAATGGCAACCATAGCGGGTTGTCATTCTTTTTTATTTCCTGTTTGATATAAACAAGAAAAGACGTAACTTTGCACATAGCGGAACGGATTTACTGACAGCAATGAGCATAACTTCCATCATACGACCATTTTTCATGCGCCGCGTGCGGCAGATTGAGCGATTTTCGGACGAATGCCACGAGATTCAGCTGCAACAGCTGACGCAGCTTCTCGACGAGGCTAAAAACACCGAATATGGCAGAAAGCACGGCTTCGCACACCTGCAGGACATCAACGATTTCAAAAAGGCGGTGCCGCTGGTGCGCTACGAAGACCTGCGCCCATACATAATGCAGATGGTTGAAGGAAAGAGCGACGTGCTGTGGCGCGGCGTAACCCGCAATTTCGCCCAATCGTCGGGCACGTCCGACGGCAAAAGCAAGTATGTGCCCATTACAAAAGAATCGTTCTCCAGATGCCACTACCGCGGCGGTGTCGACTGCGTGGCACTCTATCTGGCAATGAATCCTCAAAGCCGCATTTTCGACGGCAAGGCATTCATCCTCGGAGGCAGCTACGCCAACGAGCTGCACCTGCGGAAAGACGTGGTGGTGGGCGACCTGTCGGCAAACCTTATCAACAACATCAACCCGCTTGCCAACCTTGTGCGCATCCCCGACAAGCAGACCGCACTCATGGAAGACTGGAGCAAGAAGCTGCCGGCTCTTGTAGAGGCAAGCCGTCGGCAGAACGTGACCAACATCTCCGGCGTGCCGTCGTGGTTTCTGTCGGTGATAAAAGAAGTGATGCGCAGGGAGGGAGTCGAGTCAATCCACGACGTGTGGCACAATCTGGAAGTGTTTTTCCATGGAGGCATCAGCTTCAAGCCCTACCGCAGTCAATATGAGAGCATCACCGACAAGACAAAGATGCACTTCGTGGAGACCTACAACGCCTCCGAAGGATTTTTCGCCGTGCAGTCGTCACCCGACTCTCCGGCAATGCTCCTGCTGCTCGACCTTGGGGTGTTCTACGAATTCATACCGCTTTCCGACGTCGACAGCGACAACCCGCAGACACTGACCGCGCGCGACGTGGAGCCGGGACACACCTACGAACTCGTAATCACCGCCTGCAACGGCCTGTGGCGATACCGCATCGGCGACACCGTGCGCGTGGAGCAGACCATGCCGCTGAAAATAACAATCGCCGGACGCACCAAGCATTTCATCAATGCTTTCGGCGAGGAACTGATGGTGCACAACGCCGACGCGGCGATTGAGCGGGCGTGCCGGCAAACGGGTGCGGCGGTGGCAAACTACACCGTGGCGCCGGTCTATGCCACCGCAACAACAAAAGGCCGTCACGAATGGCTCATCGAGTTTGACCGCCGTCCTGCCGACATGGAGGCGTTTGCCGACCTTCTCGACCGATGTCTGCAACAAGAGAACTCCGACTATGAAGCGAAGCGATTCCAAGACATTTTCATCGACCGTCTGTCAATCGTGGAGGCTCGCCGTGGTCTCTTCGACGACTGGTTGCTGCAACGCAGCGGAAAGCTCGGCGGACAGCGCAAGATACCACGCCTCTACAACTCGCGCGACATCATCGACAGTATGCTTGAAATAAATAAACAATCAAAAGAATAGAACTCCTATGAAAAAATTTCTTCTGACATTCGCTTTGATCCTGCTCTCGCTCACAGCCTCGGCAGATCTCAAATACGTATTCCTGTTTATCGGCGACGGTATGGGCATGGGCCATGTGATGGCTGCAGAGACCTACAACCGGCGCGTGCTCGGCAGCCCCGACAACATCCTGATGATGCAGTTTCCCGTGTCGTCGTTTGCGCTGACCTACTCCGCCAACAGTTCGATAACCGACTCAGCGGCGGCTGGAACGGCTCTTGCCACAGGCACTAAGACCAACAACTCGATGATTGGCATGAACGCCGACACCGTGGCGGTGGAAAGCGTGGCTACACAACTGAAACGCCAGGGATGGGGCGTGGGAATAATCACGTCGGTGGCGTTTGACGACGCTACGCCGGCTGCCCACTTCGCTCACCAGCCACACCGCAAGATGTGGAAGGAAATCAACCACGACGGCGCACGCAGCAACTTCGACTTCATCGGCGGCATGTACACGCTGATGGCACGCAATGGCAAAGACGCCTGCAACAAGGTGTTTGACGACTACCGCGCCAACGGCTACAACGTGGTGTCGGGAATGGACGCCTTGAAAAAGGCTGTGGGAGGCAAGAAGATTCTCGCTTCATTCGGCAGCCCGTCGGAGAGCACCGACTTCCCTTACACCATCGACAGCATCCCCGGCGCGCCCACCCTGCGCCAGCTCACGGCTGAATGCCTGCAGCACATGATTGCTGTCAGCCCCGACCATTTCTTCATGATGGTGGAAGGCGGCAACATCGACCATGCCGCGCACGCAAACGACGGAGCGACAGTGGTTAAGGAGGTGCTCAACTTCCAGGAGTCAATCTGCGTGGCATACGATTTCTATGTCCAGCATCCCGACGAGACGCTTATCGTCATCACTGCCGACCACGACACCGGCGGCATGACAATCGGTGTGGACAAGGGCAACAACAACCCTACATTTGCCGACATCGACTGGCGACGCATGTCGAAAGGACGTTTCCAGGACTACTGCACACAGCACACCGACCTTACGTGGGACGCCGTGAAGGAAGTGATGGCTGAAAATCTCGGCCTGTGGAGCCACATCCCGGTGTCGGAGAGCGAGGAAGCGGCGCTGAAGGCTTCGTTCAACGAGTTCAAGAACAACGCCGCAGCAACCGACAAGACGCTGTATAAAGACTTCAGCCGTTTCTCCTCCGACGTGTTCAGTCTCGTGAACCGCAAAAACGGAATCGGATTCACAACCTACAGCCACACGGGAAACCCTGTGCCGGTGTTTGCTGTGGGAAAAGGATGCGAGCTGTTCTCGGAAATCAACAACAATATCGAAATTCCGCGGAGATTCCGCAAACTTCTTAATCTGGAGGAAAAATAATGAAAAAGTTAGTCGTTCTCACCGGCGCTGGAATCAGCGCCGAGAGCGGACTGTCGACATTCCGCGACGCCGATGGCTTGTGGAACAACTACCCTGTGATGGACGTGGCGAGCCACGACGGTTTCGTGCGCAATCCGGCGCTTATCCACTCGTTCTACAACGGCCTGCGCCGGCAATTGCTCGACAAGAAGCCGAATGCCGCCCACCTCGGCCTGAAAGAGCTTGAAAAGGACTTCGACGTGAGAATCATAACGCAAAACGTCGACGACCTGCACGAACGCGCGGGAAGCAGCCACGTGCTGCACCTGCACGGCGAACTTATGAAAGTGCGGTCGATGACCCACGAAGAGCGCGTATACACCCTCTCGCCCGACAACATTGAGACATCGGTCGACACGCGCGACGAGTATGGCGACCCTGTGAGGCCGCACATCGTGTTCTTCCAGGAGGCTGTGCCCAACTTCGACCCGGCTGTGAAAATTGCCCAGGAGGCCGACATCTTTGTGGTTATCGGCACATCGCTCAACGTCTATCCTGCCGCCGGACTGCTCTTCTATGCGCCAAAGAACGCGCCAATCTACTATATCGACCCTCGTCCGGCTGCAATTCCGGAGGGCGTGGGCAACGTCACGGTGATAGCCAAACCGGCGACTGTCGGCGTCAGAGAACTAATCGAAAAACTTAAAAACCAATGATGAACTACATCGTAGGCATCGGTGAGATATTGTGGGATATGCTTCCCGAGGGAAAACAACTTGGGGGCGCTCCCGCAAATTTCGCATTCCACGCATCGCAGGCCGGTATGCACGGCATCGTATTAAGCGCAATCGGATTTGACAGCCTCGGGGCTGAAACTTACGATATGCTTGTCAAACTCGACCTTGACAACATCCTGATTGACTCCGACTTGCCAACGTCGACCGTAAACGTCGCTGTCGACGCCAACGGCATTCCGCATTACGAGATAACAGAAAATGTGGCATGGGACGAACTTGCTTTTGTCCGGTCGTTCAAGGAGATAGCCGAGGAAGCGAGTGCCGCATGCTTCGGCACGCTGGCTCAACGCTCAAAGATGTCGCACGATGCCATCCATGCCTTTCTGCGCGCCATGCCCGACGGCAGTCTTAAGGTGTTTGACATCAACCTGCGTCAAAACTACTATAGCAAAGACATAATCGAAGAATCGTTACGCATAGCCAACATACTGAAACTCAACGATGAGGAAATCGAGACGCTGACACCGATGCTGAATCTCGGCGACGATGGCTACGAGGCCCGATGCCGGCAGATTATCGACAGCTACAACCTGAAACTTGTGGTGCTGACGTGCGGAGCCAACGGCAGTTACGTGTTCGCTGCCGACGGTGAGTCATCGTTTTTGCCTACACCGAAAGTCAAAGTGGTCGACACCGTTGGCGCCGGCGACTCGTTTACAGCCACTTTTGTCGCGTCACTCGTAAAAGGCGAAACCATAGCCGAAGCCCATAAAAAGGCTGTAGATGTGGCGGCTTTCGTATGCACCAAACATGGCGCAATGCCCAAACACCGGTGATTTTTTTCAACAATTCACCGAACAAAACCGTCACAATTCACCGAAAATTTAGCTAAACTATTGTTTTATTGAAACTTACAATTTTGCAAAAAACATCAGAACGGCACGAATTAGGGTTGTCTTGACGAGAGGATTATAAAGACGGCATATCAGCATGTGCGCCGCTGAAAATGGCACGGCATGTGCTACGACAGCGTTATCAAGCTATCGTCGCGGAGCGACGACACTATTCCGTAACCCGGCACGCAGAGTGTATGCCTATTCCGGCGGCGTTCTAACAGTCAAAGACCTTGCGGATGTGGGCTATGCGGTTGCGGCGGATCGATTCTGTCGCACACCACCTGCACCAGCTCCCGCAGTTCATCAATTTGCAAAGGTTTGGTCAGATAGCGCAGCCCATGCATGCGGAATGCCTCTCGGGCATATTCATCATACGCCTTAATAAATCCTATTGACGCACTCACCCGCACCCTGCGCAATATCTCGAAACTTTCACCTTCCTCAAGCCGCACACTCCACCGAAGCGAGCCGACTCACTTTTTTGTGGCAAATGCGGCGAAGAAGAACGAGAGCAGGCTTCCGGCGAGAAACACTATTCCGGTGGTTGTCAGCATATCGCCAAGCCCTACCAACGGCGACACAAGTCCGCCAAAAGCAAATCCCGCGGCTCCGAACACGGCTGAAGCCGTGCCTGCATTGTCGCGCGCAAGATTCATGGCAAGCGTGGTGGTCGACGTAAATGTCAGCCCAAGCGAGAAGAGTATGGCAAACAGCAGCGTCTCGTATACCCAGAACGGCGCCGACAGTGCGAGTGCCGCAAATTCAGCGGCAGAGAACGCCACCATCAGCAGACTCCCGTAAAACGTGGCGCTCTCCGTGCGACGGAACTTTACCGACAACGCCGCGGCAATGCCGATAGCGACCGAATTGACGGCAAAAAACACGCTGAAGACAAGCGGAGAGAAGCCATAGTGCTGCTGCATGATAAACGGCGAGGAGGCGATGTTGCCGAAAAGCACTCCGCTGGCGCATCCAAACTGCAACACATAAAACATGAACTTCTTGTTACCAAGCACCTTGCCGAAATTGAGCGCCAACCGCTTCAGCCCCTCGTCGGAACGCCGTGCGGCAGGCAGCGTCTCGCGATATGCCACCTCGGCGGCAAGCAGGATGAAGCCGATGCACAGCAGGATGATGAATATGCCCTGCCAACCGATGATGTCGGTGAAGAATCCGCCGGCGACAGGCGCAGCAACAGGTGCTATTCCATTGATGGCTCCGATAATCGCCATTGCCTTTGCAAGCTCGCGCCCCGAGAACTTGTCGGTGGCGACAGACCGCGAAATCACGATGCCTCCCGACGCACCGATGCCCTGCAGAAGCCGCAATGCCACAAACCAATGTATTGTTGGCGAGAGTATACAGCCTATGGTTGAAAGGATAAACACCGCCATCGAGACGAGCAGCAGCGGACGGCGGCCGTACTTGTCGCTCAATGGCCCGAACAGAAGCTGTCCGGCGGCGAGACCTATCATACTGAATGTCAAACCCAGCTGCACCATCGGCATCGAGGTGTGGAAACTTTCGGTCATTGCCGGCAACGCCGGCAGATACATGTCGGTCACCAACGGGCCGAACGCCGTGAGCGAGCCGAGAAGCAAGTAAAGGAACGTGACTGAATTCTGTCTCATCACATCAATTTCTCCAAGCGTTTTGACAGCAACGCGAGAACTATCGCCGCAGCGAAACTCATCCATACGAATATCATGAAGAAGTCGCTCAAATCGGCAATCTGATAGCCTAAAAACGACGTTATCTTTCCGTCGGCTGGATACAGTCCGCTAAGCACGCCGGCAAGCTTGTTGGCGGCGGCGGAACTCAGACACCACACGCCCATCAGCAACGACGAGAACCGCGCAGGCGACAGGCGGTTTACGATTGAGAGTCCGATAGGTTCAAGACAAAGCTCGCCGAGAGTCTGCATGAAATACAGCGTCGTGAGCCACATAATACTTACTTTCACCGCCGGATCCAGATTGTCGACACCGAAAGCAATCACAAGATAGCCCACACCGAGCAACGCCAATCCGATGGCTTGCTTCATTGTGGCGGCAGGCTCCTTGCCGTGGCGGCGGAGGATGTGGTGAATTTGTCCCTGGCTCCCTACCTGAGCATGGACGAGGAGCGCCTTTACCGCACTCTGGAGCAGGAGGCGCAGCGCCTGGACCGGGGGTATTCCCTCCCGTCCTACACGCTGGAGGGAGACATCCCGCCTCTGAGTGAGGACAAGTGGGATCCCGATGGGGCCATGCCTACCCTGGCCGTCACCCTGGGGACGCCCGGCTATACCATGGACGCGTCAGCGGCGGTGGAGCTGATCTTCGCGGGGCTGGCCGAAGGGAAATTTGACATTGATCTGTCGGATGCCCTTGTGGTCCAGGAGCCGCCCGCGCCGGACGCGGCGGAAATTTTGCAGACGGTCTCCATCGCGCCGGTGGATGCCCGGATGGATCAGACCACCAAGACGCCCATCCCCGGCGCCTACGGCCTGAGCTATGACGCGGAGGCGCTGGCGGCGCTCCTGTCGGATGCCGCCGCCGGTCAGACCGTCCGGGTCACCCTGGAGCCGGTGGCCCCGGAAGTGACGGAGCCGGAGACCTGCTTCCAGGATGTGCTGGGCTTCTGCCAGACCCCCCACGGAAACAATGAGAAGCGGAACACCAACCTGGCGCTGGCCTGTCAGGCCCTGAACGGCGTGGTGCTCCAGCCGGGGCAGACCCTCTC
>ENA-OUQO01000526-OUQO01000526.1-human-gut-metagenome-genome-assembly--contig:-NODE-526-length-11870-cov-2.364706_pt1 | contig 11870 bp, 7 predicted proteins | sample MGYA00237944_ERZ548825 | MGnify/ENA primary metagenome ERZ548825 (study PRJEB26490, sample SAMN05194700) | human gut metagenome | biome: terrestrial biome; feature: human-associated habitat; material... | reverse complement strand
GTGAAAGGAATATCCGCATTTCCCTTTTCCAGGGAAGAACAGTTTTCCAAATCCTGCAAAGCCTGCTCCAGCCGGCCCACTTTTTCATTCAACAGAGCACGGTTAAACAAAGCACGAATAAAGGAAGGCTCTATTTTTAAAGCTTCGTTAAAGGATTCCAAAGCTCCCGACTCATCATTATTTTCAATCTGGCCCAGTCCCAGGAGATACCACAGATTGGCATCACTGGGAGCCAGGCGTACAGCCTCTTGCATCTGATCCACCGCCTCCCGGCTGCGGCCTTGAGAAGCCAGGAAAACGGCATAATCACGGTGCACCACGGATGAAGTGGCATCCCATTTCAAAGCTTTGGAAAACCACAATTCCGCAGTTTTCACATCCTTACGGCTAATGGCTATCTGGGCCAGCTTCATAGCTCCGGAAGGCTGGTCCGCCTGATGCAAAGCGGCAGCAGTAAGCTCCTTCATTCCCGGACTGTCCGGAGGCAGGGAATCCCGGAGAGCCCATTCCGCCTGCAAGCGCACGACCCTGAACGGATCATTAAGAAGTTTGCCCGCAGCAGGATTACCCACTCGCCCCATCACTTTGGCGGCGGCGGCTCGCGTCAGAGGATCCGGGTCCTTAACCGCCGCCGCGGCCACTTCCTGGACGGCGGGTTCATGAGCCCATGCATCCATCAAATCCAATAACGTAGCGCGCCATGCACCCACTTCCTCCCTCTTAAAACATTCCATAAGCAGAGGCAAAACATCTTCCTTTCCTTCGTAGGCATGCTGAACGGCCCTGGTCCGTTCCCTGTACTGCGCCATTTTGGGTTTAGCTCCGTAATATTTCTTTACCGCCTCCGCAGCCCATTCATTGCTTTTTTCCTCGTGGCACATGGTACAGGCATTCGGAATCCCCAACTCTACGCTCAGCAAAGGATCAGGAGAATTGAAAGAATGATCCCTGCGGGGGTCCCGAGCCATATACAGGCTTTCCGGCATATGGCATTCCACACACCGGGCACCCATGCTGGACTGAGGACATGGCGTATGCGTAGCCATGTCAATAACGGGAGCTTTTACGCCGTTTACCGCTTCTCCAGTACCGTGACACCTCAAGCAGAGCGTATTATCTTCTTGAGGAAGCTTCAGTGTTCCCGTATGCGGATCATGACAGTCCAAACAGGTCACTCCCGCCTTGCCCATACGGCTTAACCTCAGACCAGTCTCGCAATAATCCTCATCCCTTTGCATGCCATTGGGCCAGAAAACGCCGGGCTGCACGGGAAGCACCAGTTGGAAATGATTGTCAAAGCGGTCACCTACGGCAAAATCATGATCAAATTCATCCCTCCGGGCATGGCAGGAAGCGCAGTTATCATGAATCTGCTGTGGCGTTAGCTTGTTCCTGGTGGAAATCATGCAACCCGTCCCCGCCTCCGGCTTGTCCAGCAGGGGGCCGTGGCATTGAATGCAAGTCACTCCGGGTTCCGTCCAGGTAGAAGCATACCGATCTTTAACAGGATCATAATTCTTATGGAACAAAGACATGTGGCACCACGCGCACTGCGTGTTCCAATTCATGCCTCGTCCTGTCCAGTGCCCCCAGTCTCCCGGCTGGCGGGACTCCTTGCCGAAAATATCAAACCATTCTTTGCGGTTCACGTCCCATGCAGCGCTCAAGGTATGAAAACCGCCGTCCTTGGCAGGAACCAGATACTGCACCAGGGGAATTCTCCCTGTGGCCCATTCCGCGCGCCAGGAGGTTGAAGACTGACCGTCATGGACCATGCGCCCGTGACCATTCGTAGAGAATTGGAGAATGCTGCCATGAGCGTCCAGCTTCATGTTATGGAACGCTTCAGATTCCCATTGATCTCCCAGTTTGCGGAATGCCCAGGCATGGTCTGAACCGGCCCACTGACGGAATTCCTTTTCATGACATGCTCCGCACTGCATGGAAATAGGCACCTCATTCTGGTCCCAGTGCTCACTGCCTCCTGAAAAAACAACCGGCTGCGCTGCCGCTCCAGAACGTTTGTCGATCCAGGCCTTCACCATTGTGCCCAGTCCGATCAAAGCCCCAAGAACAACGAGGAGAACCACCCATTTCTTCATGGAAGGGCGGTTCACAGGGGCATCAGCAGATTCAGGGGCGGACATGGCGGAAATATTCTGCCATATCATACGCGCTCCACCAAGGAACTTTTACATCAGGCAGCACAGTCCTTGACATGCCCAGTCCGTAAACGGCAGATTATTCCTCCTCTTCCAGGACCTCTTCCCGCATCAGGGTAGTAATCCGGGTCACGGTACAGCGCTCCACACCGCCATTCTCCGTCCGGGTCACCTTGAATTCCAGCCCTCTATAGCCGACAGTATCTCCTTTCTCCGCAGGAGCTTCCAGCAAATTAAGAATCAGGCCCCCTACGGTGTCTATTTCCCCGTCCTCCAAATCCATGTCCATGGCCTCCCCCAATTCCTCAATGCGTGCCAGACCGGATACGTCACAGGAGAAGCCCACCGCATCCCTAGGCAACTCCGTCAGCACTTTAATGCGGCCTCGGTCCCAGCCCATTACTTCGGAAAAAACATCCGTCAGGGTCAAAAGTCCGGAAGTCCCCCCGTGCTCATCCAGAATAATGGCAAGGCGCACATTGTCCTTCCTCATGATTTCCACCACATTGTCAAACTTCACCGTTTTGGGAACCTTGGGTATGGCATGAATGTATTCAGGAGTCAGAGCCTTTCTGCGGAACATGATACGGAACAGATCGCGGGCATGCACCATGCCCACCACATGGTCCAGATCACCGCGGTAGACAGGGTAACGCGTACGGCGAGTGCGACGCACAATTTCCCGTATCTGCTCATGTTCCGCCCCTTCTGGAATGGCGTCTATCCTGACGCGCGGGGTCATGACCTGGTGTACATACAGATCATCCAGGTCAAACAAGCCGTCCATGATGCGGCCGGATTCCTGCGGCAACGCCCCGTTCTCATGGCTCTCTTCAATAATATACTGGAGTTCTTCCGCAGAATGGTAGTGGGACTTGGATTCATTACGGTCCACACCCAGCAACCCCAGAAAGAAATTGCCCAGGGCATTCATACCCACTACCAGCGGATACAGACATAGCTGGATCACGTACATGGGCATCGCAATGATGAGGCAAAGCTTTGCGGCGTACTGTAGGGAAAGCGCCTTGGGCACCATTTCCCCAAGAACAATATGCAGGTACGTCAGCACCGCCACGGACAGGATGCTGGCTGCGCCATGAGCCACCAGCCAGGAAGCCCAGCCGTACTGCGCCAACCATTCATGGAGCCATCCAGCTACCGCATGCTCTCCGTACATACCCAACCCCAGACTGGCGAACGTGACGCCAAGCTGCGCCGTAGCAATGTAGCGGTCCTGTAACCGGGGCGTTTTCAATATCTGGGAAACGCGGCGCGCCACCATGTTGCCGGACACACCCATCTGCTCCAATGCCGCACGCGGAGCGCCGAGCAACGCAAATTCTGCAGCCACAAACAGGCCGTTCAGCACAATCAGCAACAGAATAATGAAAACCGTCATCATGCATCCACCCCGCTTTCCATGGCAAATTCATTTTCCTTTCTCTCCGGAGGCAGCAGCAGGATAGAGGAAACACGGTTATGGTCCATCTTTTCCACCACAAGCACGCGTCCGGCGATAATCAGGCGGTCCCCATCCTTCGGAATGCAGGACATGTGCTTGATCACGCAGCCGCCCACAGTAGTGGCGCCATTCATCAAAAAGGGTACCAGGCATTCCGCCTTATGGGCACGCATCATGCCGGGGATGCGCAAGGAACCATCCGGAAGGGATTCCACCTTTTCCCCGGAGCGGATGAATTCCTCATCTATATCTCCCACCATTTCTCCCAGCAGACGTTCCAGCGTCACCAGCCCCACAAACTTACCGTATTCATCCAGAACAAAGGCTTCCTTGGCCCTGTCTTCCCGCAAACGGGCCATCAGCATCTCTACCGTCTGCATTTCCATCACGCATGGCACCTGCCTCAGCATGGAACGGAGAGGAGGCAGAATTCCCTTTTCCGCATAAGCGGATACCATATCTTTAATATGCAGCATGCCAATGACAGATTCACGGTTCCCTTCATACACGGGAATATGGGTATGAGGCCTATCTGCGATCATATTCAAAATATCTTCCTGTGTGGCATCCACATCCAGGCAAACAAGCTGAAAACGGGGAATCATAATTTGTTCCACCGTTCGTTCCGCCAGGGACAAAGCGCTGTGCAGCCGTTCATGCTCATCTTCCTCCAACATCCCGCCCTGGTGACTTTCATCCAGCAGCATATTAATCTCCTGCTGGGAGTGGATGTGCTGATGGCCGCCAGGTGGGAGCCGGAACAGTTTAAGAAGCAACAAACCGCTTCCATTAAGAAAGTCAATGAACCATGCGAAGAAAGCCAGTGTCCATCGCATGGGATAATAAGTATACAAGGCCGCCTGCTTGGGAAACTGAAGAGCCAGGGATTTGGGCATCAATTCTCCAAGAATTACCTGAAAAACCGTCAAGCCTATCAGTACAACAAGAGCGGCTGCAGAATTGGCCATTACGGAGTCCATCCCACCAAACCGCTCAAACAGAGGGAACAGATAGGCGGCCAGTTCAACCTGTCCGTATGCGCCCAGAACCAGACTGGAAATGGTAATGCCGAACTGGCAAGCCGCAATGTAGCGGTCCAGCTCTTTTGTATTTTCCAAAATCTTAAGCAGATGAACAGCCACCCTGCTGCCGTTCTCCGCCATTTCCCGGATCATGTTGCGGCGTACGCTCACTGCGGCGAATTCTGCTGCAACATAAAAGGCGTTGACCAGAATCAGAAAAAGAATAACGAAAGTGACAAAAAGAATCATGTATGGCAGGGGTGTCCGTAAAACGCAACGGGCATCCGCATCATAGGAACCGAAAAAATCCTGTCAAGAACGGGAAACAAAAAAATCTGCCATGCGGAAAGAGCTCCATTCCTCCCGTCCCTTTCCAGCATTCCAAACTTTCTCCTTCCGGCACAGGTAAAAAAATTCCAGCGATCACGCAAGCAGTTGAAGCAACTGCAAAACATCTTTCCAGCAACCGGAAAGCCCCGTTCCCGGAATAACCGGAAACGGGGCTGAGAGTTTAAAGGCTCAACGAAAAACGTTATTCCGTAATGCCGGCGGCTTCTGCTTCGGCAGCCTTGGCATCTCGCAAAGCGGCACGTATGGACATTTTCACGCGTCCCTTGTCGTCAATACCAATGCACTTGGCGGTCACCACGTCTCCGACGCTCACGACGTCCTCCGTCTTGGCGGTGCGGCCTTCGGCCAGTTCGGAGATATGAATCAGGCCATCCTTGCCGGGCAGCACTTCCATAAACGCTCCAAAGGTGGTCGTGGAAACAATCTTACCGGTGTACAGTTCCCCGATTTCAATGGTCTTGAACATGCGGGTGACCAATTCCAAAGCACGGTCCAGGCCTTCCTGCTTGGCGGCGTAAATATGCACGGTGCCATCTTCCTCGATATTGATATCGGCGCCGGATTCGGCCTGAATAGCCTTAATATTCTTGCCGCCGGGGCCGATCAGTTCGCCAATGCGGTCGGCGGGAATTTTGGTGGTCTCAATACGGGGAGCATTCGGGCTCATCTGGGCCGGAGCTGCAATGGCTTCATTCATGACCTTCAGAACATCCGTGCGGCCGGCTTTCGCCACGTGAATGGCTTCCTCCAATATGGAGAGGGGAATGCCGGGCAGCTTGAGGTCCAGCTGGTAGCCTGTCACGCCTTCCGACGTGCCGCAGAGCTTGAAGTCCATATCACCGTGAAAGTCTTCGGAACCGATGATATCCAGCAGAGTTTTGTAAGAGGTGATTTCATGCTGGTCATTCTGTTCCGTCACCAGGCCCACGGAAATACCAGCTACAGGGCGCTTGAGGGGCACGCCGGCCGCCAGCAAAGACATCGTGCCCGCACAGACGGAAGCCATGGAGGTGGAACCGTTGGATTCCATGATTTCAGAAGAGACGCGAATGGCGTACGGGAATTCCTGTTCGCCAGGCACGACCGGAGCGATGGAACGTTCCGCCAAAGCGCCGTGGCCGATTTCCCGGCGGTTCTGACCGCCGAAACGGCCGGTGTCTCCCACGGAGAAAGGCGGGAAATTGTAGTGCAGGATGAAACGCTTTTCATTCACGCTGCCCGTGTAATTGTCCATGTACTGGCGTTCTTCCATCGGAGCGAGCGTCGCCAGGCAAAGGGACATCGTTTCACCGCGGGCGAACATCGCGGAACCGTGCACCACAGGAGGCAGCACATTGACTTCCGCAGTCAGAGGGCGCAGCTGCTTGAGAGCCCGGCCATCGGCCCGCTTGTCCTTTTCCATGATGGAGATGCGGAAAGCCTTTTTCTGAATATATTCAAAAACCTGTTCCACATCAAAGTCAGTAGCTTCCGGATGGCGTTCCTTGATGGCGGCCTCCACTTCGTCACGCAGGGCCCCCACTTTTTTCTGACGCTCCACCTTGGAAGGGGCGTAAATGGCTTCCTCAATACGATCGCCGGCAATTTCATAGCCGATTTCCAGCAATTCCGGCTTGGCAAGGCAAAGTTCATAAGCGCGCTTCTCCTTACCGCAAACGGCGCGGAGCTCTTCCTGCTTTTCGCAAATGACCTTCACGTTCTCCTGGGCGACACGCAAAGCGGCGATAAAATCTTCTTCCGGCAGTTCATTAGCGGAACCTTCAATCATGATGACCTGATCCTTCGTGCCGGCAAATACCAGATCCAGCTGACTATGTTCACGCTGGGAGTTGGTCGGATTGATAACAAACTGTCCGTCAATACGGCCCACACGCACAGCCCCTACGGGTTCGGCAAAGGGAAGATCGGAAACGACACAGGCGGCGGAAGCGCCGTTAATGCTCAGGATGTCCGGTTCGTTTTCACCATCGGCGGAGAGCAGAAGCGTAATTACCTGCGTATCGTAGAAGTAGCCCTTGGGGAACATCGGGCGCAGGGGACGGTCCGTCATGCGGCACGTCAGGATTTCCTTTTCCGTGGGACGCCCTTCGCGTTTGAAATAGCCGCCGGGGAACATACCCGCCGCAGCGGCCTTTTCCTTGTACTCCACGGACAGGGGGAAGAAGGTTTGCCCTTCCTTGACTTTGGTGGCGCTTACCACGGTCACAAGAACGACGGTATCGCCGCTGCGGACAACAACAGCACCGTCCGCCAAACGGGCCATCTTGCCGGTTTCAATCGTGATAGGATTCGTACCAACGTTGCATTCAACTGAATGTATGCTCATTATATTTTTTGTCTTTCAATCACCCGCAGCCTCATCAGCCCATCCAGGCCGGCTCCGGGCGGGAAGCCTGAATGGCGTCAGGTACGGGCAGTGCCTCAGGAAGATGTTATCCGCAACAGTCCTTTCCCAGAAACAGAGGGAGAATACTGTCCACGCGGCAGGACGCGCATCCCAGATGGATCAAACGCTCCGGCCCAGTCTTACCGGCTTGACAGCCTGTGAAAATCCGAAAATTTCTCAAGGCATGCCCGACAGAAACGTTTCGGGAAACGAATCCCCGAACGTCGAATGAGAGCATAATCCCTGTCAAGGATAATGCAAGCAAATAGTTTGATAACCATAGCAGTCCATTTCCTTCCAGGGCTTTAAATATCCACCCGCATGGGGAGAAAAGGTATTTTTCCCATCTCACCTTCATCCATTCAATATTCTTCGCATTCCTGATTGAAATGCATTACTCCAAGCAAAATATCCGGAAACGTCCGCCTTCCCTTCTTCACAGGAGCGGAAATGCAGAATTTAAGGACGGACTGAGTATTCCTGCCTGACTCCCATAACAGCCGCCCACTGCTTTTTCATCCATATTTTCCTATTCTTTGCGCGGCTGCATCATACCCGCAATACCGGACTTTCCGTCCCCAGCAAACATTTACGCAGGAATAAAGGGGCAGTCATGCCAACAAAAACAATCTCCACACTCCAGAATATCTTCTTTCACAAAAAGACAGGCCTTTCAAACTCTCCTGACCAAAACACAAATCCACAGTCACCCGCCATGCCCCCCTTCCATGACAACGCTACCATGCCAGCCCCCCCATAAAAACAACGGCCGCTGCGGAAAACCGAAACGGCCGAATCAAACGGGAATATGCTCCGCCTTTTAGCGGCGAAGGCCAAGACGCTGGATCAGACTCTGGTACTGGGCCAGATCTTCACGCTTGACGTAATCAAGAAGCTTGCGGCGCAAAGCCACCATCTTCAACAACCCGCGGCGGGAAGAAACATCATGTTTATTCGTGCTCAGGTGTTCGGTCAGGTGGGCGATGCGCTGGGTCAGGCGGGCAATCTGGTAGCTGGAACTACCGGAATCCTTTTCATGCATCTTGAATTCCTGCAAATTGATTTCGTTACTCATAAGTGTTTTCCTTGAATGTATTTAGCTCGTGGCAGCGGCTAATCGACACTGTGAGGGCGCCAACTATGCATCATCCAGCCCCAAAAGCAATTCAAATTTCGTCATCCCGGGGAATTTGCCTTCGGTCCCTGGGAAAGCGGCCCCTCTCCATTTTCCCCGGTGTCCCAGACTTCGCGGTCCTTTTCCGTCACGGGGCGAACCACACGGCAGGGATTACCCACGGCCACTACATTGGCGGGGATGTCCTTCGTCACCACGCTGCCCGCGCCTATCACGGAATTTCTCCCAATACGCACGCCCGGGGCAATCACCGCATGACCGCCTATCCATACTCCATCCTCAATGGTAATGGGCAGAGCAAATTCCAGCCCCTGCCGTCTCAGCCCCGGGTCTACGGGATGCCCGGCAGTATAAATGCCCACGTTGGGACCTATCAGCACGTCATTGCCGATGGTAACGGCAGCGCAGTCCAGCACCACGAGGTTGAAATTGACATACACGCGGTCCCCCAGCCGTATATTGGAGCCGTAATCACAACGCAGCGGAGGTTCCAGATAACACCCCTCTCCCATTTGGCCGAAAAGCTCCCGGGCCAATTCCCGGCGCAGGCTTTCATTTTCCGGAGCGGACTGGTTATAACGGAAAACAAGCCGGCGCGCCCTGAGCCGGGCGGCAGCCAATTCAGAATCCTGGGCATGATATAAACGCCCGGACAGCATGTTATTCCAGTCCTTCGAGGCCATTGGATGAAGAGGGGGTCACAGCGTCCGCCTCAGAAAAAGGCAGCTGCCCGTTTTTCTGTTCTCCAACAGACGGCATGGCGGCGGCATCTTTTTTTACGGACGTTTCCGATTTTACAAGTTCCTTCTTTCCAGAGGAAGCTGAATTTGCGCCAGCCACCGGGGCAGCAGGCTTGTGCACCGTCCGGAACATTCCGGACGGCTTTTGTTTAAGCTCGTGAATATTCCAGTTTCCATCCCTGACAACCACACGGGTTCCTACGGGAGCTATTTCAAAGAGATTTTTCGCAATCAAGTGGGGAACACGGATACATCCATGGGAGGATGGATGACCGGGCAAGTACCCTTCATGAATTCCTACAGCCCCGTTCACTCTCATGAAATAGGGCATCTTGGCAGGTTCAAACCTCTCGCCGGGACGGGGGGAATCCCTTCGTATATCCCCATCCCGCAATTCTCCGTCAGCGTTAATAAACGCACCGTAATAGGAATGATGGTCTTCCTCCTTGGAAGCAATGAGGAAGTAGCCGGAGGGCGTCATGCCGGAACTTCTTCCGGAACTGATGGGGGCATACGCAATGCGGTGCGTCCCCCGGTAGATATACATCATCTGCTTTTTCTTATCCACTACGACCAGCAGCTTTCCGGGCAGCGACGGATCATCTTCCCACTTGAGCAGGTGCCCCGGAATAGTTCCCGTTTCTTCAAAATACCCCGTCATTTCTTCTACCGGAATATGGGAAGAGGGGACAGGGGAAAGCTCCCTTCCCGTGGTACCGCAGGACGAAAACAAAAACGGAACACACAGGCAGGAAACCAACGGATGGAAAAGGGATAATTTCATCTCAATAAGTCGCATCACTGCGTTAGACAGCTGGAGGCCGGAAAAGAGAACCGCTTTTTGACAAAACTGTCAACTATCAATCAAAAAAATCTCTTTTCCTTTACTCCTGCCCTCTGTTACCACATCCGGGCGCGCCTGCCGCGCTCCCGGCCGTTCCCGGTTCCGTGGAGCAGGCCATGGGACCAAGCCTCCGCAAAGGTTCGTGCGGCATCCGCCGTATGGGAATGCCCGTCATGCACGGGGCTTTCCGCAATGGCTCCGCCTACGCCGGGAGGCCTGGACCTGTACAACTCCAGATGCTCCACGCCTCCCGGCTCCTCTTCCCCACAGAAGCCTCGCGCCTTTTCCTGGGTGCGGGCATGGAAAAAACTGCGCTCCAGCAATTCCCTCAGCGTATTAATGCCACGCCAGACATCCGTGGTTCTGGGGACGACGCGCACATTCACCAATCCCAGCCTCCCCATATTCTCCACATAAGAAATGCCGTGCGCATCCCTCCGTGCAGCATCATGAGGCAAAAGATGGAATGTTACCGCCACACCATGATTTTTCTCCCAGTCCTTCATTTTTTCAACGTAATGGGCCAGGGGCTGCTGGCTGGCGGCATAATGGTCCAGCCAGTGGAAACTGTCTCCCATGATCTGCACAAGCCAAATGGCCGTATGGTCACTCAGCCCCAGATCCCATGCCGTGAAAGTGGGAGCGTCCGGATCAGCCTCAAACTCCACCCCTACCCGCCCCCGCTCCCGCAGGGCCATGATACGGCTGCCGTAAATACTGCCTTCTTCCCCTGTAGCAAAAGCCTCCTGCGGCGTTCCCGGATACTCCTGCTTCATGGAGGCGCCCATCACCCGGGCCATCCGGGCATACCATCTCTTCTGCCCCGCATCCAGAACCACTCCGGTCTCCCGTTCCAGAGAAAGGAAATACTCATCCAGTTCCCTGCTCCATCTGCCGCGCCCCGGCAAAGTGTACTCATCCTGGTCAAACCAGCTGAAAAAAAAGAATCTGAAATCCAAGGGGGAAAGCTCGCTTTTGCCCATGTTTTCCATGGCCTGGCGCGTCAGTTCATAATTCACTCCGTACCGTCCGCCCTCATGAGTGCTTTCCTTCAGAATAAAACCTCCGGGGGGAACTGTATTGATTGCCCCCGTACGGATTTCCCTGGCTCTCCACGGAGCATGCACGGAAACATACGCCAGCTCGGAAACATGGAGAAACTGCATGGTTCCCCCTCGCAGATTAGTCCCCACCCGCACATCGCTCCCATTGGAGAAAGCCAGGCGGCTGCGCGCCAACGTACGGGGTTGCCATTCCCCCTTTTTTTCCACGCCGGACAGGCTCTTGATTCTCTCTCCCAGCCGGGCCAGGGCCACATCCATCGCAGAGGGGTTGGGCGGCCCGTAATCCAGATGGTCCCAGGCAAAATGCAGCTTGGCCAGTTTCTGCTGGGCGTCCGGCAGGCTTTTATCAATGATTCCGCAATGAAAATTGGACCGGAACAGGCTCATATCCAGCATCAACATGGCCACATACGTAGAAATGCCCAACTGGCGCGCCTTCAGGATGTCATTCCTGTACCACAGCCGCTCATGCAGCCGCCGCTGCGCCCTGTTCAGGGAAAAACGCTGGAGCTGACCGGCTTTATTTTCTATCCAGTACAGGTGTTCCAGCCTCCAAAGCTGGCTGGACAGGACGGACTGCCACGACAGGCTCCATGATTCCGTCAAATGATTAGAATTTTCCATACTCCTCTATTAATTCTTTCAACAGGGCTCCTTCCCTGGTCATCCCCTTCTGGGCCTCCGTCCCCTTGTCCAGGGGA
>ENA-OUQO01000516-OUQO01000516.1-human-gut-metagenome-genome-assembly--contig:-NODE-516-length-12169-cov-5.043173_pt1 | contig 12169 bp, 9 predicted proteins | sample MGYA00237944_ERZ548825 | MGnify/ENA primary metagenome ERZ548825 (study PRJEB26490, sample SAMN05194700) | human gut metagenome | biome: terrestrial biome; feature: human-associated habitat; material... | reverse complement strand
GGTCATTTTTATGGCAAGCATCCGCAAGCGCGGCAGCAGCTATCTCATCGTGGTCTCCATGGGCTATGACTACAACGGCAAGCGCATCAACCCCCGGCAGAAAACCGTCCACCCGCCGGAGGAGCTGACGCCCAGGCAGGTCGAAAAGTGGCTCAACGAACAGGCCGTCCTCTTTGAACGTGACTGCCGCCACACGCCGCAGCCCGTCCAGCAGCTCACGCTGGCAAAATACATCGACCTGTGGCTGACGGACATCGCGCCCGGCAAGCTGGCAAAGTCCACCATCCGCCGCGACCGGCAGGACATCGAGCGCATCCTCCCGGCGCTGGGTCACTACAAGCTCACCGAGCTGCGGCCGGAGCACTTCCGGAATTTCTACGCAGAACTGCGAAAAGTCATCCGTCCCGACACAAAAAAGCCACTCTCCGAGTACACCATTGAGGGCGTGCACGCTACGCTGTGCAGCATCCTCTCTGATGCCGTGGAGGGTGGCTTTCTTTCGCATAATCCGGCTTGGCGCACCTACCGCTACGCCGGGCGCAAGTGCGAAAAGAAGATCGCGGACGAGGAAACGGCGCAGAAGATCATCGCCGCGCTGGAGGGCGAGAGCATCAAGTACGAAACCTACTTCAAGCTCATCATCGCCACGGGAATGCGGCGGGGCGAATGCTGCGGATTGAAGTGGTGCGACATTGATTGGGAGCAGCGTTCCATCCACATCTGCCGCAACGCGGTCAAGGTGACGGACGAAGAAATCTTTGTCAAGGAACCAAAGACTCGCGCGGGCAACCGCTATGTGTACTTCTCCGCCGAGATGGAAAGTCTCCTGCGGGAGTACCGACAGGAATGTGCATACATCACCGAGACCTATGACCAGCGGGAACTGACCGATGATGACTTCCTGTTTCGGCGGCAAGGGGCGCGGCTCCCCATGACGCCCACCACCTTCACCTACCGTTTCAAGCTGATCCTCAAGAAAAACGGCTTGCCGCAGGAGCTGAACGTCCATTCCCTCCGGCACACCGCCGCCAGTCTGATGATCGCGGGCGGCACGGATGTGGCAACGGTGGCGGGCATCCTCGGCCACAGCCAGCCCTCCACCACGCTGGACATCTACACCCACGCCTTCGACAAGAACAAAAAGGCCGCCAGCGCAAAGCTACAAGAAGGGTTGGATATTTGATTTTAATGAAAAGCGAGGATACTTCCTCGCCTCCTAATACCCAGCCTTTCCGCTTGTTCGCCCAACAGGAGCGTGTCAGGGAGGTCTGGGTACCCTTGCTTGCCGCACTGCTGCTCCGTGTGGCATCAGAGCACTATGAGGCAAGCCGTGCCTTTTTACGAGCAGGCGTTCTCTGCATAACCGCTCGGTGTATGGGACGAGAGGCAGGGGGAGCGCTTGCCGCGCACAATAGCACGGAAAGACGCACCTGACCGTGGCCGATCCCGAAGACGCCGCCCTCAATGCCCGCGCTCGGCATGATGCCGCAGCCGCCCCTGCTCCGTTATGACGGTGGGGAGGAAGATATCATGCGGTTCCTGCGGCAAGCTTGGGCGCAGGCGCCTTTCCCGGCACAGCAGAAGCGCGTCGCCGGCATACTGTGCCAGAAACCGGTCGTAGTAGCCGCCGCCGCGCCCAAGGCGGCGGCCGTCCGCAGCCGCACCCGCGCAGGGGACAATGGCCAGATCGATACACGCCGGAGGTACTGCCGGCGCATTATCCGGCGGCTCTGAAATGCCGTAGGCGCCGGGGTGCAGCGTGGTCAGATCCCGCACCTCACGGCACTCCATGACGCCGGGGCAGACACACAACGGCACGCACAGCCGCTTGCCGTCCGCCAATATCTGCTCCAGTAATGGCCATGTGTCGATCTCGTCACCCCGCCCCACGAAGGCAAACACCGTGCGGGCGCGGCGATACTCCTCTGTATGCAGCACATGATGAAGAATGGCGCCGTCGGACAGGCGCTTTTCCTCCGGCGTCATCATCTGCTCTGCCGCCGCCAGCTCACGGCGCAGCGCCGCCTTTTGCTGCTGTATCAAATTCATAGAACACCTCCTGCAGGAAGCAGGCAGAGAAGCGCGGTGCGCTTCTCTGCCTGTTGTGCTTTACGCTAATTTGGACGCCAAATTCTCCACGGCCTCGCCCAGCGCCTCCTCGAAGGAGGGGTGAGGACGCATGACAGTCAATAGCTGCTCCACCGTCAGGCGGTTCACCATGGCGGTACTCAGCTGGGAGATCATGTCGCTGGCGTGCTGGCACATGAGCTGTGCGCCGATAAGCTCGTGGGTATCCGTGCGCGCCACCAGCTTCATGAAGCAGCGTCCCGGGTCTTCTATGATGGTGCGGGCGTTGCTGAACAGGGTACACTTGCCGGACACGGCGGGAATGCCCTGCTCCCTGGCCTCGGCCTCGGCGAGCCCCACTGCGGCGATCTCCGGGGCGCTGTAAATGCAGCTGGGGATCACGTTCAGATCGATGCTGCCCTTACCGCCGCACATCCGCTCCACGCAGTCTGTGCCCTGTGCCGCGGCCACATGAGCTAGCTGCACAGCGGCGGATGCGTCGCCAATGGCATACACGCCGGGGATGCTGGTCTGATAGCTTTCGTCCACCAGCAGCCGTTTCCCGTTCAGCGCCGGGGTCAGCCCCGCGGCAAACAGGCCGTCGAAATACGCCCGGCGGCCAATGGCGCACAGCACCTTCTCGCCGGTGACGGTCAGTTCCTTGCCCTTCTGCTCCAAATGGACGCAAAGCCCGCCCGCCGTCTGCTCCACAGACTGCACCATGGCGGAGGTCAGCACCTCCACGCCCTGCTTTTTCAGGATCTGCGCCAGATTCTGTCCCAGCTCACGATCCAGTTGGGGCAGCAGATTGGCCACGCCCTCCACCAGCGTTACCTGACAGCCAAGATGACTGTAAAACGTGGCGAATTCCACACCGATAACGCCGCCGCCGATGATGACGATGGACTGATACGGCGTGTCTGTGCCCTCCAGCAGCTCGTCGGAGGTCATAACGCCCGGCAGCTCCAGTCCGGGAATGGGCGGGCGGACGTTCACCGCGCCGGTGGCGGCCAGGATGCGTTCCGCGGTATACCGTGTCACGGCGCCGTCCGCGCCGGTGACATCCACCTGACCGGGAGCGGCGATCTGCGCCGTACCCTCGATGACGTCCACCTTTGCGCCCTTCAGCAGCGCGTGGATGCCGGAGCGCAGCTTTTCGCTGACGGCGCGCTTGAAGGCGAACATCTCGCCGATGTCGTAGGAAAGACTGCCGTGAACGCCCACACCTGCGCCGTTGGCGGCGTCGTAGTAGACCTGAGAGGCGTGGAGCAGCGTCTTGGTGGGGATGCAGCCCCGGTTCAGGCAGGTGCCGCCCACCTCCCGGCGCTCCACGATGGCAGTGTGCAGACCCAGCTTGGCGGCGCGCAGGGCAGCGGTATAGCCGCCGGGTCCGGCGCCGATAACGATCAACTGATAGTCAGACATAGGAGTCCTCCTGTGTTTTCAGATGTTTTGTGCGCGGATAAGGCGGCACAGGTCGTCTCTGATCTCCTCCGGCACCGCCGCGCCCTCTAAGGCGCGGCACAAAGCCCCGGCGGAGAACGCGCAGCCGTTGAGAGCGCCCTCCAGCACGGCGGACAATCCCGCATCCATGGCGTCGGTATACACCGCCGCATCGCGGCAGGCGCCGCGCTCCACCCGCAGGTGCAGGCTCACCTCGCCCCAGGGGAACTTATCCCCGCAGGCAAAGTCCAGCGGCGCACTGCGGCCGTAGACCCAATCCCGGCTGCTGAACTGCGCATACAGCGCGTCCAGCGCATGATGGTCGAAGTCCTGTTCTTGCAGGGGCGCAGCCGTCAGGCCGTAGACCTGCTCAAATGCCCGGTTCATGACCTCCGCCATCTTTTCAATGGTCAGACCGGGGCACAGCTCCCGCAGGTTCACCACGCGGGAACGCACAGAATCCACGCCCTTGCTGGCGATCTTGGCGGTGGAGGGGCTGAGATACCGCCCCATCTTCGTCATGTCGGCATCCACCAGCAGTGTGCCGTTGTGGAATGCCCTGCCGTTGTGGGCGTAAAAGGAGTTGCCGGAGAACTTCCGCCCCTCGGCCAGCAGATCGTTGCGCCCGGACAGCTCCGCTCTGAGTCCCAGCAGGCGGCAGGCCGTGAGAATGACCTGCTGCTGCCGGTGAAGATCGTAGTTTTCCTCTGTGACGCTGAAGGTGAAGTTCAGGTTGCCCAAATCGTGGAACACCGCGCCGCCGCCGGAGAGCCGCCGTGCCAGCACACCGCCCTCCTGCTCCAGAAGGCCGGTGCGGCACTCCTTCCAGGCGTTCTGGTTGCGGCCTATGACCACCGTGTTCTGATTCTGCCATAGGTAGAGAACGCAGGCGTCCTCCGGCACAGTCTCCGTGAGATACCGCTCCAGCGCCAGATTGCGATAAGGGTCTGTGCCGCTGCCGGAGCAGGTGAGAAGTCTCCGTATCATGCGTTTCTCCAGCGCAGCACGGGCCTGCGCGCCGCCTGTACCTCGTCGGGCCGTCCGATGGGCATATTGTGGGGCGCGGTATGCATGGACTCCGCATCCTCAAAGGCCTTATGATACAGCTTGCGCAGCACCTCCGCCGCGTGATCCAGTGTCTCGGGGCCCTCCGTTTCCGTGGGTTCCAGCATCAGCGCCTCGTGGACGATCAGCGGGAAGTACATGGTGGGCGGATGGATGCCCTCGTCGATAAGGGATTTGGCCACATCCAGTGCGGATACGCCCGTTTCCTTCTTCAGGCCGCTGAGATCCAGCACGAACTCGTGCATACACAGCCGGTCATAGGCCGGGGTATACGTCCCCTTCAGCTTTGCCAGCAGATAGTTGGCGTTCAGCACGGCGTTCTCCGCCGCCTCGGGGATGCCCTCCCTGCCCAATGCCAGCAGGTAGGCCAGCGCCCGCACCACCACCAGGAAGTTGCCCTGGAAGCTGCGTACCTGGATATGTCCCGGCTCTTCCGCCAGCGCACTGTGGGGCAGGTATTCCTTCAGAAATGCCTTGCAGCCCACCGCGCCCGCGCCGGGACCGCCGCCGCCGTGGGGCGTGGCGAAGGTCTTGTGCAGGTTCATGTGGATGCAGTCGAAGCCCATGTCGCCGGGGCGCACCACACCCATGACGGCGTTGAGGTTGGCGCCGTCGTAGTAGCACAGGCCGCCGGCCTCGTGGACAAGGCGGGTGATCTCCAGAATGTTCTTGTCGAAGATGCCTACGGTGTTGGGGTTGGTGAGCATCAATCCGGCGGTATCCTCGCCCAGCGCGGCTCGAAGGGCGTCCAGATCCACGCAGCCGTCAGGGCCGGAGGCGATGTTCACCACGTCGTAGCCGCACATGGCGGCGGTGGCGGGGTTGGTGCCGTGGGCACTGTCAGGCACGATGATCTTCGTGCGCTTTTTGTCGCCCCGGGCATCGTGGTACTGCTTGATCAGCAGCACGCCGGTAAACTCACCGTGGGCGCCGGCGGCGGGCTGGAACGTCATGCCGTCCATGCCGGTGATCTCGCAGAGATACTGCGCCGCCGTGTCCAGCACCTGCTGCATACCCCGGCGATCCTCCGCCGGAGACAGGGGGTGTACGCCTGTAAAGCCGGGCAGCGCCGCCATCTCCTCGTCGATGCGGGGGTTGTACTTCATGGTGCAGGAGCCCAGGGGATAGAAGCCGCAGTTGACGCCGTGTACCTGCTTGCAAAGCTCCGTGTAGTGGCGGGAGATGTCCGTTTCGCTCATCTCCGGCAGGGCGGGCTTCGTCTCCCGCCGCAGGGACGCGGGCAGGGAAACGCTTTCCACATCGCAGGCGGGCAATATGGTGCAGCGGCGTCCGGGGACGCTTTTTTCAAAGATCAGCTTCATTTTGCCAGCACCTCCTTTACGATGGAAATTGCCTTGTCCAGCTGCTCTCTGGAGACCTTCTCCGTGGCGCACCACAGCACGCCGTCGTCTCCCATGGGCAGGCCGCCCAGAATGTCACCCTCAGCCAGTGCGAAAAGAACCTCCTCCCGCTTGGGCATACGGGTGGCGAACTCGTGGAAGTAGGCGCCGGTGTACAGCAGCTCCACGCCGTCGATGGCGCACAGCCCCTGTGCCAGATAATGCGCCTTGGCCATAGACTGCTCGGCTGCCTGCGCCATGCCCTCCGGCCCCATGGCGGCCATATACAGGCCGGCGGTCAGAGCGCACAACGCCTCATTGGAGCAGATGTTGCTGCTGGCCTTCTCCCGGCGGATGTGCTGCTCCCGCGCCTGCAGGCTCAGTACATAGGCACGGCGCCCCTCGGCGTCCGTGGTCTCGCCCACAATGCGTCCCGGAAGCTTGCGCATCAGCTTATCCGTGGTGGCCATGTAGCCCAGATACGGGCCGCCGCAGCCCATAGGCAGACCCAGAGGCTGTCCCTCGCCTACGGCGATGTCCGCCCCGCAGTCCCGGGGCGTTTTCATAATGGCCAGCACAATGGGGTTGCAGCCCATGATATACAGCGCCCCTGCCTCGTGGGTCAGTGCGCCCAGCGCCTCCGCGTCCTCCAGCTGACCGAAGAAGTTGGGCTGCTGCACGTAGAAGCCGGACACGTCCGCCGTCAGCATCTCACGAAGGGCGTCGGGGTCGGTTTTACCGTCCTTTACGGGCACCACCCGCAGCTCGTCACCGGTGCCGTAGCAGTAGGTGCGGACGGTGTTGATGGTGTCGGGATGAGCCGCGCCGGAGATCAGCGTCACCCGGCGCTTGCGGTCGCGGCACATGGCGGCGGCTTCCGCTGCGGCGGTGGCGCCGTCGTACACGGAGGCGTTGGATACATCCATTCCCGTCAGCTGGCAGATCATGGTCTGGTACTCGAAAATAGACTGCAAAAGTCCCTGGCTCATTTCTGCCTGATAGGGAGTATACGCCGTCAGAAACTCCTCCTTGGCGGGGATATATTTCACGATAGAGGGGATGTAGTGGTCATAAGCGCCCGCGCCGCGGAGCACCGTGCCGTACACACGGTTTTCCGCCGCCATAGCGGTCATGACCCGGCTGACCTCCAGCTCACTCATCCCGTCGGGGATATGCAGCGGCTCGGTGAGGAGCATTTGCTCCGGCACGTCCCGGAACAGGTCGCGGGTGCTGTTCACGCCCACGGCACGGAGCATTTCCTCCCGCTGCGCCCCGGTAGAGGGAACGTAGCTGCCCATCACTCAGCCCTCCTCGGTGCAGAATGCTTCGTAGGCGGCGGCGTCCAGCAGCTCCTCGCTGTCCTCTACGTTCTCCACCTTGATGAGCCATGCGCCGTAGGGATCGCTGTTCAGCGTCTCCGGCGCGTCCAGCAGCGCCTCGTTGACGGCACAGACGGTGCCGGTAATGGGAGACACCAGGTCGGACACGGCCTTCACGGACTCCACATCGCCGAAGGCATCGCCGGCGGTGACACTGTCGCCCTCGGCGGGCAGGTTCACGAACACCACGTCACCCAGTGCGTTCTGCGCGAAATCAGAGATACCAACGACGGTAACACCGTCCTCGACCTTTACCCACTCATGGGACTTGGAATACTGCAGCTCAACAGGATACAACATGATACTTTACCTCCATCAAAATATAAGTCGGGTTATGCTTTTTCTCCCGCCCCGCCCCTCGGGGACGGGGCGTTGCTCGTTCTGCCGCGCGGCTTTACACCAGCTTGGCGCTCAGCGCCTCCAGCGCCTCGTCGATCTCGGCGTCGTCGAAGCAGTAGCGCATCTCCAGATGCTCGCTCCGCAGCTTCTTCACATCCTCCTTCACGGCCTTGCCCCGGAGGATGCAGTCCGCCATCAGACCGGCCAGCCTGTCGAAGTCCGCCGCCTCAAAGCCGAAGCGGGTCATCTCGCTGACGCCCATACGCAGCGCGCCGGAGGCGGTGAAGCCCTCCTCGTCCGGGGTGGCCTGATAGTTCACCACGATGTTGTTCTGCTCCAGCCGCTCGGCGATGTCCGGCCCCTCGCCATAGCCCACGGAGACGATGACCTGGTGCGTTTCGGTGTAGCCGATGGTCGGGTCGCCGGCCACATCCAGACCGTGAGCCTTCAGGCTGCGGGCAAAGGACTTGGCGTTGTCGATGACGGCCTTCTGGTATACGTCCTTGAACTGGTTCATCTCGTAGGCGGCCATCAGCATGCCCAGCTGGGTGCCCAGATGGTGGTTGGACACGCTGCCGGGGAACGTGCGGCTCTCGATGGTTTTCCACAGGCCGTATTTCAGGTCGTCCTCCTTGTAGTTCACGCCGATGACACCGCGCTGGGGGCCGAAAAACGTCTTGTGGGTGGATCCGGTGACGATCTCCGCGCCCTCGGCAAAGGGGCTTTGGAAGTGGTCGCCGATGAGACCCAGTACATGCGCCATGTCGTACATGATGGTGGTGGGAATATGCTGCTCATCCACGAACCTGCGGATCTCGGCCACCGGCTCCTTGTGCAGCACCATGCTCTTGCCGAACACGATCAGCTCCGGACGGTAACGGTCGATGAGCTTCTTTGTCTCCTCCACGTCCATCTTGTAGGGGTTGTCGGCGCAGACGGGGAAGTTCACCACGGCGGGCTTTTCCGTCACCGGGTCGATGGCAATGTAGTCGTGGAGCGCGCCCATGGGCTGGGCGGACAGGTGGCCGCCCTTGATGATGTGGTTGTTCATCACATAGCCCAGGCGCTTGGCCTCGGACTTGCGGTCAACGCGGTTCTTCCAGTCCATCAGCGCGGAGAACACCGCCATGTTGGACATCTGGCCGCTGAGGGTGCGGGTCTCCACCTCGGTACAGCCGAAGTAGGCGCGCATCTCCTCCACAAGCAGCCGCTCCACCTCGTCGATGAACTTTGTGCCCTGGTAATAGAAGACCTCCTTGTCGTAGAAGGCCAGCACCTTCTTGTGCTCGGCATACCGGCAGGCGGGGTCGCTGCCGCTGAGCAGCCGCACGGCGCGGCTGGGCGTGTTCTCGGAGGGGATCAGATTGATGCACTGCTCCTGCCGCCACTGGTGGTTTTCCAGCGCCTTTTTCAGCAGCTCCAGCGCCTTGGGTGTGCGGTCGCCGCTGCCCACGCCGTGTACGTCCTCCTCCGCGCCGTACAGCAGCGGACGGGCAAAGGGAGGTGCGCCCACGCTCATGTGGCGGGCGGGGATGACGGCCTTCAGCCGCTTGCCCCGGACGTCCACCTCCACCGTGTCGTCCTCCAGAATGTCACTGTCGATATAGCACAGGCCGATGGCGCGCTTGCCGCTGGCCTCCAGAATGACGGTGGACAGCCCCTCGCCCTCGGTCTTGAAATAGGGCACCATGGTGCCGCTGGTGACCCAGCCCACCAGCTTGTCGCCCTGATAGATCTCCATACCCGCCCGCATAACGCCGCGATCCAGCAGCGCGATAGGGGCGATTTTCCGGGGCAGGCCGGACATGTCGGAGAAGTCACGCTCCATGTACCTCATGAAATATCTGTGCTGTACCTCCAGAGCGGCGCGGCCGATATAATCGCCTTTCTGGGCGGAGAAGCTGACGGCGAACTTGGCCAGCGGCACGGCGAAGATGGGGATCTCGCTGCCATCGGGAGCGGTGCCCATCTCATGACCGTACAGGGGCAGGGAGGCCTCCATACGCAGCGTATCCCGGGCGCCCAGACCGGCGGGACGTGCGCCCAGCTCCACCAGACGGTTCCACAGCCACGCCGCATCCTCGCTGCGGACATAGACCTCGTAGCCCAGAGGCTCGCCGGTGTAGCCGGTTTTGGCGACGCGGGCGTAATGCCCCTCCAGCGATACCGTGCCCAGCGCGTTCTTCATGGGCTCGGTCAGCTTTGCGCCGCCGTTGAGGCTGGTGAGCATTTCCTTGCTCTTGGGCCCCTGCACGGCGATGGCCGCCCAGCCCTTGGAGATGTCGGTGATGGTACAGTTGAAGCCCTCCAGCGCCTTCCGCAGGTGCACCAGATCCTTCTCCGTGTTGGCGGCGTTCACCACCAGCAGGTAGTTGTCCTCCTCAAACATGTACAGATAGGCGTCGTCCACGGCGCCGCCGTTCTCATTGGCGATGATGCAGTACTGTGCCAGATTTACGTCCAGCGCCGCCACGTTGCTGGTCAGCACGTGCTGCAGGAATTCCCTGCGCTCCGGCCCCTCGATCAGCAGACGTCCCATGTGGGATACATCGAACAGGCTGCACACCTGCCGGGTGTACAGGTGCTCGGCAATGATGCCGCTGGGGTACTGGATGGGCATTTCCCATCCGCCGAAGTCCACCATCTCCGCACCGGCGGCCACGTGGATGTCGTATAGTTGGGTACGCTTCAGCTCACTCATACGTTTTTCCTCCTTAAAGATCGTTTTTTGGCAGCAAAAAAGGGCACAAAACCGCTCTTTACGGCTTTGTGCCCCCGTCGAGTTACCTGAGAGATTCCCTCCGCTGCGGGAGGTTGCACCTTCGGTGGTCGGGCGTTGCCGTCCGGCCTTTTCGGAGTATCGTCCGAAATCGGTTCTTTTGCCTGAGAGCTTCTGCGTTCCCCTTCGGCGCCGCCTGAGCGATCTCTCCCGATCCCATCGTCCGATCAATATACAATTGCAACAGAGGAAATCATCCCCTCTGCCGTGATTGTAACATAAAAAATATGAGGTTGTCAAGGCTGAATTCCCATAGAGCTGCGCCGCCCCGCTGCGGCGGACGCAGAAAGGGTAGGGAACGACGACCATGCACATTGAAAAAATACAGCAGAACACCGCGCCGCGGAGGAGGATATGGCCGCGCTGGATAGGGAATCGCCAATGTACCGTTCATTGGTAAGGACATAGTGGACTCCACTATGTCGCCAGATTTTGTTCTGAGATGTGGGGATAGGGGAGAAAAACGGCATTTTAACAACCCTCGGTGTCCAAGAAATTTTTAGTTTTTTTCAAAACACGTTTCTTGCGCTTGTGGACGGCCTGCTGAGTAATTCCCATCTTCCGGGCGCACTCCGGTTCGGTCCTATCACGATAATAGAGATCGTAGACCAGTTCGTAATCCTCCGGGGAAAGCAGGTTCAAAATATTACGCAGAGACTGACGCACCATCTCCTCGATAGCAGAATTTTCAGGTGTGTCCTCGTAGTCGACAAACTCCCTGAAATTCTCGTAGCTGTCATCTTCGCCGCCAATCAGAGAACTCATCTGGATCTCGTTAGTCGAAGTGGCCGGACTCCTGGATCATGTACCTGCCATACTCGGCAGGAGTATGGGCGCCGGGAGCAGACTCGAATTGATCCAGATTCTCGGCCAGATGCCGGATCTGTGAGGCATACTCCGGTTCGGCCATAGACACGACTGCGCCCAGCTTCTGCTGATCGCTCAGTGAAAGCCTGCTGACCACTTGTGCCATTTCGTTGAGTTCATAGAGGCTTTCCCGGCGAAAATCCAAGGCCACATCTACCTCATTGGGGAAACTGCTGTCACCGAAGCTGAAACGCATATCTTCTGGATCGGCGATACCGGAACGAGTCATGGCTCGCTCGAGTTCTCCCTTGGACGCGGGGAGATAGAGCCATGTAATGTTCTCAGTGTCCTCCGGTTCCAGCCGTGAGGTCAGTGCAACCATGAGCATATCACACTCGCTTCTCCTAAGCGTCTGTTTTTACATCGGAAGCACTCGTTTACAAACGAAAACAACAAAACCGATGCTACGGTATTCGAGGCCGCTGTCTGCACAGATTGTGGACGAATGGCTATTGTCGGCAGAGAAGAAGGCGGCGCTTTGCGCCCATCAGCGCGGAAGGGGCTGGACGACCCTTCCGACTTCTATTACCTTAAGAAATTATTACAATCAAAAGATTCATGATAATCTAAATCGTAAACAGGCCTCCGCATTTTTACATCAGTGGGCGGGGAACATGAACCCATTACCGGTGGAAACAATTGAATAAAAAATTTCCCTCTGCCATATAGCAGAGGGAAATTTTTTGGTACGCCCGACTGGATTCGAACCAGCGGCCTTTAGAGTCGGAGTCTAACGCTCTATCCATCTGAGCTACGGGCGCATATTTGGTTGTGGGTTTCTGCGATAGTCGTCAAATAGTAGTCAACGACCACCCATTTTTTCTCTGCCGTTCCCGCAAACGCAGGTGCGGCAAGGCTTTGCGCCATATCTCAACTGGAGACGCCTGAAA
>ENA-OUQO01000512-OUQO01000512.1-human-gut-metagenome-genome-assembly--contig:-NODE-512-length-12264-cov-4.783193_pt1 | contig 12264 bp, 10 predicted proteins | sample MGYA00237944_ERZ548825 | MGnify/ENA primary metagenome ERZ548825 (study PRJEB26490, sample SAMN05194700) | human gut metagenome | biome: terrestrial biome; feature: human-associated habitat; material... | reverse complement strand
GAGGAAACAGGAGGCTGGTGAGCCACCAAGGTATGAAATGTATCGTTTCCTTGATGGTAAAGACGGCTATCCCGAGATGATAGAACTGCTGTCACGCCACCCCGACGTGCTTGGAGAGCCAAAGGGATTTGTCATAGAACCTATCCCGACCGATGAAGATGTGTCGAGTCTTAGTGCCATCATCATGGACGATGATTACTATCACTTTACTATCGCACACAGCCAACTGACTGATGGCATACGCCATGCCAATTCCGCTGCCTTGATAGCACTGAAGGCAAGAGCCTACCTAAATCTCATGGCAGACAAGCGGGACGGCAAGCATGTGAACACCAAAGACATCAAGAAGCACCGTTCGGACATCCTGAAAAATGTGGTCATAATGACTGAGGACAACATTGAGGCTCCTGCTTCAATAGTGGCATGTATAAGGGAGTTTGTCGCCTCCATCAGAGCCGACTGGTCAACTCTCGCAGAACCATTGTCAAAGTCACTCGGTCAAGACGAGGCATTTGTGACCGGACTGTTAGATCAACTGGATGAATTGTTTATAGAAGCATGACCAATATGAAGATACAATACGCATCCGACCTGCATCTGGAGTTTGCCGACAATTGGCGGTATCTGAAAGCCCACCCCTTGGAGGTGACGGGCGACATACTGCTGCTTGCCGGCGACATCGGCTATCTCGGCGATGACAACTACTCCAAGCATCCCTTTTGGGACTGGGCATCGGAGAACTACAAGGAGGTGCATTGCTGCATGGGCAACCATGAGTTCTACAAATATTATGATGTGGCGACACTGCCCGACGGCTATCTCTTGGAGGTACGTCCCAATGTATTCAGCCACTACAACGGTATTGCGAGGATTGGCGACACCGACATCATCCTCTCCACCCTTTGGTCGAGGATTCCTTTGGAGGACGCTTACTTCACCGAGCAAGTGATAAGCGACTTCCGCCGTATATTATATAAAGGTGAGCTGATGACCCATGCCCAATTCAATGCTGAGCATGAACGTTGCCTCACCTTTATCAAGGATGCAGTGGCATATTCGCAAGCAGCCCATAAGATTGTTGTCACCCATCATGTACCATCGTTCCGTATGCTCCACCCAAAGTTTCAAGGCAGCAAGGCAAACGTGGCGTTCACCGTAGAGTTGGAGGACTATATCACCGATAGCGGCATAGACTATTGGATATACGGACATTCGCACACCAACATCGATGCCAGGATAGGCAACACCCAATGCTTGTCCAACCAGTTGGGCTATGTTTTCTCTAACGAACATCAGGACTTCTCCCATGGCAAGTACCTGACCATATAGCCATCCACATTTTTTTCATCCACCCTCTTTACAAGCTCTTCCCTATCGGAAGGGCTTTTTTTGTGCCTTTCGAGTTTGATTTTTCCTGACTTCGTCACTCAAAAAACACGTATTTTATAACTGATTGATAAACAATATTTTGTATCTTTGCGTACCCTTGTTTTGGGGTACGCAAAAGGTTTTTTAACTATGTTTGTCAAAAAAAGAAGAATCGTTCCGGAACAACAAGTATTGTAGTTGCGGAAAAACAAAAGGCAATTATAAAGAGTTGGTTACCATAGGTGTTGCCAAAGATGCTAACGATATTGATAGTATAGTAAATGCTGGACGTGAATGGATTTCCAAAGAAGAATCCCGGCGCCATCCACAACTCGATTTATATGGTGAGGAGCGTGAGGCATGTGACCGTGAGCGCGAAGAAGTCCGCCGCGTTCTGTCCAATGTCAGCAATATTCTTCTCAACGGATGCGACTTGATATTAGATCGCACGTTTGATAGGATTGGTTTCAATCGTATTGACGATGATGTATTCCGCAAACTTGTAAAGGCTCGTTTAGCATATCCAACAAGCAAGGCCGCTACGGTGGAATATCTGAAAAACCACTTTGACGAAGATGTGGATCTCTCAAAAATCTATCGCTATCTTGACAAGCTTAGCGACCATCAGCACGAAATCGTACAGGACATTAGCGTGCGTCATACAGCGAAACTGTTCGGTGGAAATATCGGAGTGCTATTAGAAAATCGCCAAACTCTTTGATGAAGATTTTTGGGGTACGCAATGACGAAGTCAGGATGTAGTCGGAGAACTGTTCTTGCAAGCGTTTGCGTGCCACGTATATACGCGATTTGACAGTACCTAAGGGCAAACCCATTTTTTCGGCTATCTCCGAGTACTTGTACCCGGCGACATGCATCGCAAAGGGTCGTCTGTATTCTTCTGGAAAGCTGTTGATGGCGCGCGTAATCTCGTTTGCGCCGTATGTTCCCTCGGGAGTTTCGGCTACACTGTCCTGCGCTATATCAATGTACGCCAGGCTGTCTGCGGTCTCCGTCACAACGCCCGAACGGACTTTACGACGATAGCCGTTTATGAAAATATTGCGCATTATCGTGAACACCCAGCCCTTGAAATTGACGTTCTTCGCGTACTTTTTTTCGTTGTCCAACGCCTTAAGCGTCGTGTCTTGCAACAAATCGTACGCGTCATCACGATTCGAGGTCAGTGTGTACGCAAAATTGAGCATCTTGGACTGAAGCTCCATCAGGCTTTCTTTGAATCCCGTCTTAATCATATCAAAAAGGTTTTTAGATGTTAAACATTTAGAAGTCTTTCTACGTCATACAAGTACTTGGCTTGTACGGTATTTCCGCAGTCGCGGAAAAGTGTGTAAGTCACGGGGGACGAGAGCGAGTATCAGAGTGATGTTTACAGTACGGGCACGCGCCAGTACCATAGGAGTATGCCCGCTAAGGGCGAGGGAACAAGTTCAATAATAAAATAATGCCACGGACTAAGCGCCGCAGACTCTCTTCGAAAGCACAACAGGCGGACACGGCGGTGTTTACTTCTGCCCTATCCTACCGCAGGTTTTCGCCCCAAAGTTACGCCGTAAAGTTCATAAATGCAAATTATATTGCAATATTTAACATTGTTTAGTTTTAACATTTCATCCATTACCTCGATATTATATTCTATATCAATGCATTAGCATTATTACAAGCATTTTACACACAACCACGTCATAGACACCTAACATGTAATCATCCCCGCAGAAGTCCCGTACTTCAGCGCGGCACATGGCACCGACAACACTTGCCGGGAAAAATAGCAGGACGCCCACCGGATATGATCCGGGGACGTCCTGAATATGAAGATTGGAATATTTTGCTTATATCAGTTTAGCGCACAAGCACGCGTGCGGCTGCACGTTGTCCATCGGCGCTGACGGCGGTTGCCACGTAGATGCCGGGTGCAAGGCTGCCTGCATCTACGGTGTCTGCATTGGCTGAGGCCACAAGTGCTCCGGTGGGGGTGTATACGGCGATATTGGCTTTTTCGACGCCGAGTACGCGGATGGTGCGGCCTTCGAGCGCTATGGTCATTTGGTCGGCGGCGTTTGCGAAGTCATTCACCGAGGTCGACCCGGAGGTGGCCGCAGCAGTGTACTTGGCTATGCCCTGCCCCGGCACGAGTACCCATAGGTTGATTTTAGCGCCATTGACACGTGCTATGGCCGTGCTTACAAAGGTGCTGTTCGATGCGCCCGTGGTGCTGCTCAGCGCCGGATATTCGTGTATCAGCGAGGCATTGGACAGGCCGTTGGTGGCGTCTATGAGGTTGAGGCGTCCGCCCTTGACGCCGGTGGCGTAGGTCACGGATGCGGCGAGGGTGTAGTCGCCGAATGCGAACATCTGGCAGCTGCTGCCGAAGGTGTTGTCGCCGACTGCCGTATTTTTCATAGATTCGATGTGTGTGCCGTCGGCTTTGAATAGGGCTGTGGCGCCGCCTTTACCGCTGGCCAGGATGCGGCCCTGTTCGTCTACGCGTATTTCGATGACTGCAAATCCGCCGCCCAGGTCAAAGTCATTGCCGGAGGCGTCTTTGAGTGTAATCACCTGCGGAGTGGCGTTGGCCGTGCCGTTGGTGACGGTGTACACATACACTTTGCCGGCGTACCCGGTATTGGAGGCGAAGTAGAGTTTGCCGTTGTTGATGGTGCCGGAGGCGCACATCAGGTCGCCTGCGCGGCCGCCGTGGTTGGTGGTGCTGAGGATTGTCGCGGGTGTGGCGTTATCGCCGTTCCAGGCATAGACCTTGAGGGTAGAGGCGGCGCTCAGTGCTGCGTTGCAAGCCACTATGGTGCCCGAGAGATTGGCCACGGAGAAATAGCGATATGTTTCGGCGGCGATGCTGCCGTTGTCCAGTGTGCCTTTCTGTACACCGGTTTCGGCATTCACAATGTGGATATTGGCATCGTCGCTGCTGCGTTGCAGTACGTACAGGTTGTCGCCGTTGAGCACCATATTGCGCGTATTGACATTCGAGGGATCCATATAGGATGTCGAGGTGCCTTGTGCGGAGCTGTACTCCCAGTCGGTGTTGAACATGGTGGGTAGTGACGTTGGCTTCTCGGGATTGGGTTCGGGATTGGGTTCGGGTTCGGGGTTTACCGGATTTGTGGTGCATGAACTGTAGTATGCAAGGCCTTGACCGGTAATCAGCACCCAAGCTTCGATGCCCTGACATGAGGCGACATTGTATTCGATGCCTCCGGTGAATGTGGTGTTGCGGGTGGCGCCGAGGCCGTTGGCGGGATAGTCGCCCATGGCTTTTGCTTTGTCGTAGCCGTCGGTGACGTCGTACAGACGCATGGTGCCGTCGGCGATGGAAGCGGCGCTCTTGTTGAGATATGTGGTGACGAACATGTATTTACGGCCGCCGTAGACGAATTCCTTCCAGGCGTTGCCTTGTAGTACGCTTTCGCCGGTGAGGGCGTATTGCTTGACGCCGCTGAGGTTGCAGAAGGTGGGCAGTATGCCCTGTCCGTCAATCCAGTATCCGTTGCCGGTTGGATGTACGCGCGAGCTGATGCCGCTGGCCAGGCGTGCGCCGTTGGCGGTGGCGTTGGTGCATTTGGCTGTCCACGACCCGTTGGCGCGGTGGTACTCGACGATGCGTGTCGTTGTGCCGTCGTCGTTGCAGAATGCAAACCACATATCGTTTTCGTTGCCGACAATTTCCATGCAGTCGCCTAAGCGAGCCGCTCCTTGCAGGTCGGTGGTGCTGTAAAACAGTCGTGCCTGCGAGTCTTTATTGTCCCAGACGTATATGCGGAGTTCCTTGCCGGAGGCGGCGAGGTTGCAGGCGTAGATCTTGCCTTCGAAGCAGCGCACGTCACACAGCGCGAGTGTGCCGCCGGATACGATGGAGCCTTTGGCGAGTGTACCGACTTTCTGGCCGGTGCGAGCGTCCAGAACGATGACGTCCGCATTATTATATATTGCGTACAGATATCCGTCGCAGTAGTCGAAGTTGCGCAATTTGTCGGACCAGTCCGTGGCGGTATTGGCTGTGGTGCTCAGGTTCCAGACCTCTTTGAGCTTTAGTTCGGTGGAGGGTGTCGGGTCGGGGGTTGTGCCTTTGTCCTTGATGGTGCCGGTGATGGTGACGTTGCGTGTGGTGACGCCGCCGCCTTTGACGGTCAGTGTGGCGTTGTAGGTTCCGGCGGCTTTGGATGCGTCCAGGGCCACGGTGAGGCGTCCGCCGGTGCTTCCGTTCCATCCGCTTTGCGGAGTGACGGTAAATCCGTTGCCGTTGATGTCATATATCAGTCCGGAGGTGAGGTTGGAGGCGCTCACGGTGACAGTGGCCGTGGGGTTGGCGTCGCCCTGTGTGCAGGATAGCGTCAGTGTCGAGGGTGAGACGTTTAGCGTGGGATTGGCTGTCGGTTCGGTGATGGTACCGGAGATGTTGACTTGTACTCGCGAGGCACCGCCGCCGGAGATGGCTACGTATCCGCTGTAGTTGCCGGCGCTCTTGGAGGCGTCCATGGTGACGATGAGGTTGCCGCCGGTGCGGGCATTCCATCCGGAGGCCGGTGCGACGGTGAATGTCGAGGTGCTGCTGTTGTAGCTGATATCGCTCGTCAGGCTTGTTGCCTTGACCGAAATGGTGGCTGTGGGGTTGGATTGTCCGCGAGTGGCGCTAAGTGTCAGCGAGCCGGGTGTGGCGCTCAGCGAGGGCGCTGCTGCGGGTTCGGTGACGGTGATTTTCACCTCAATTTGAATACGTTTAAGATCGCTGCCCGAGCCGCTTTGCACTGCCACGTAAGTATTATAAGTACCTGCGGCCTTGCCGGTTGCATCAGCCTTAATGGACATCGTGCCGCCCGTGTAGTCGTCCCATCCGGAGGTGGACACGGAGGCCATCTTGGAGGCGGCGTTGTAGACAATTTTGGACGAAAGGTTCGAGCCGGTGATGGTAACGTTTTGTGCCGACGAGACTTTGCCTTTCTCGACGGTGAAGCTCAGCGAGGTTTTGGAGGCTTTCAGCGTGGGGTTGGCCACGTTGAAGGCCATCATTTGGTTGTATACCGCGAGGATTTGTGTGCCGTAGTTGGTTGCTGAGGCCCATTTGCCGCCGAGGGACTCCCAGGTGGGGGCGCAGCCGCGTCTCACGTAGTTGAATCGCGGATCTACCTTCGGGTATGGCAGTGCATCTGTGCACGCGTATGCAAAGAGGTGTTGGATTTGGGCTTCGCAGCCCAGAGCTACGGTGGCGAATTGGCAGCCTTTTTTGCCTTTTTGGGTGACGCCGAGGCCGCAATAGTTGTGGTCGTCGGGGGTCACCGCAGTGCCGCCGGTGTATTTGAACCATCCGGTCTCGATACAGGACTGACACAGGGCGATATCGCCGCGTATGCCGTATTTTTCGCCCATCTTGTACATTTGGACGGCGATTTCGCGGTCGAAACCGGGGTTCTTGGACTTGACAAATTGGTACATTCGGTCGATGGTTGCCACCTGTTTGCCTTTGATGTATGTCGCGGCGTAGGCGCCTATCGGCAGAAGTAGCGCCATGGCTATTAACGTCAGGAGCTTTTTCATGTGGTAAGTTAAGTAAGTGGTAGGTTGTCTACCTTTTTATTTTTTTAGGTGAATAATTGTCTGGCAAGTGCTCATAGCTGTAGCGCCATACTGTCATTTGCGCTACATACGTGCAAAGGTACAAAAAAACGGCCAACACAAGGCGATTTTCGCCGTATTTTTTTATCAAGCCTTACATTTTTCGCTGTTTAAAGGTTTTAAGCAATCATGTCGGCACCGGCTAAGGCCGTCTTCCGCTTGGACAAAAAAAGCAGGAGGCGTCGGGATTCTTGAGCCTGACGCCTCCGTATTGCGAATCGTAAATGCGATTATGGATGGATGCTATTGTTGTGTCGTGTCGTCTGCGGACTTGGGTGCGGGAGCCGGTTCTGCCTTGAGCTCCGAGTTCCTTGTGTTCTCTGAGGTCTCTGAGGTCTTTGTGTTCTCTGAGTTTTCTGAGTTCCCGGAGTTTTCTGAGTTCCCTATGTCCCCCGAGTTTTCCGATGCCACAGCAGAGGCGGCGGCTTTTGCGGCGGCCAACTTCTTGGCACGGGAGCTACGGCGGCGATGCTTGTTGCGCCTGGGTTTGTCCTTAGCCTCGCTCGAGTTTTCGTCGGCGGATACGGCGCTCTCGGCTATGACGTTATCCACGGCGGCGGATGTCTCAGCGGCAGTATCCGCTACGGGTGCAAGGTCCTCGGTGATGACGGTAGCCTCGGAAGTCGTTTCGACGGACGATGTGTCCGTGCCGGATTTTTTCTCTGATTTCTTTGCCTTCTTGGGCTTGGACGTCTCGGGCGTCTTGTCTGCCTTTTCGGTTTTCGCGCTCTTGGGCTTATCCGATTTCTCGACTTTGGTTTTCTCGGCTTTCTCTACTTTCTCGGCCTTGGGTTTCTCCGCTTTGGCTTTTTCGGCCTTGGACGCCTTCGGTTTGTCGGCCTTGGCTGTCTTGGCCGGGGTGACTTCACTTTCGTCGGCGCGGGCTGCGGCTTGGCGGCGGCGCGTCTTGGCTACACTGCTTTGCTGCGTGTCTTTTTCCTGCTTGAGGTCGATGGCGTTGCCGTCTTTGTCCAAGACGCGGTATTGCAGGTAGGCCAGTGACTGGTCGGGTATAAGGCTGAACTTGGCGCCGAGGCTGCGACGCCAACGGCGATAGAGGCTTGAGAGCCATCCTTTGCGCAGATATGCCTCGACATAGGGATGGACGTAGAGCGTGAACTCTTTGACACCGAGGTCGTCAACCATGTAATGGAGTTTCTCGTAAAGCGTATCCGTAAACAGCAGCGAGGGCTGAATCTCGCCCTTGCCGAAGCACGAGGGGCAGGTCTCGGTGGTGGTGATGTCGAGCACGGGGCGTACACGCTGGCGCGTAATCTGCATCAGGCCGAACTTACTCAGCGGCAGAATGTTGTGGCGTGCGCGGTCTGTTGCCATGACTTCTTTCATGTGCTCGTACAGTTGCTGACGGTGCTCGCCCTTGGCCATATCTATGAAGTCGACGACGATGATGCCGCCCATATCACGCAGGCGCAATTGGCGTGCAATCTCGTCGGCGGCACGCAGGTTGACGTCCAAGGCATTGGTTTCCTGGTCGGTATCGGCTTTGGTGCGATTGCCCGAATTGACGTCTATGGTGTGGAGTGCCTCGGTGTGCTCGATGATGATGTACGCTCCGGCCTTGAAGGACACGGTCTTGCCGAAGGACGCCTTTATTTGGCGGGTGACGGCGTAAGTGTCGAAGATGGGCTCGGGCTTGGTGTAGAGCTTGACGATGTCCGCACGCTCGGGGGCGATGAGGGCTACGTAGTTGCGTATCTGCTCGTAAGTCTCGGCGTCATTGACGTATATGGCCTCGAAAGAGGGCGAGAATACATCGCGAAGCATGCCGACGATGCGGCTTTCTTCCTCAAAGACAAGGGTGGGTGCGGTGGCGCGTTGAGCCTTGGCCAGGGTATCTTCCCAACATTTCACAAGGGTCTTGAGCTCGTTGTTGAGCTCGGCCACGCGCTTGCCCTCGGCGGAGGTGCGTATGATGATGCCGAAATTCTTGGGCTTGATACTTTCGAGAAGTTGGCGCAGACGCATACGCTCCTCCATGGACTTGATTTTCTGCGATACGGAAACCTTGTCTTGGAAAGGCGTCAGCACCATGTAGCGTCCCGTGAAGGACAGCTCGGTGGTCAATCGCGGACCCTTGGTCGAAATGGGTTCCTTGACTATCTGCACCAAAATTTCGCGACCGGGTTCGAGTTGGTCGGCAATTTTGCCCTGTTTGTCTATATCGGGCAGGATATTTTGGCGTGAAAGCTGCGGGATATGCTTCTTGTCTTCCAGCAGCTTAGACATAAACTCGGAGTAGGACGCAAAATGCGGTCCGAGGTCCAAGTAGTGTAAAAAAGCATCCTTCTCATAACCCACATTGACGAAGGCGGCATTGAGGCCGGGCAGCAACTTGCGGACCTTGGCCAGGTATATATCACCTACGGCATAGGCGATATTTCGGGCCTCCTTCTGCAGCGATACCAAGCGCGAGTCCTCCAATAGTGCTATTGACACCTCGGAGGGCTGTACATCTATGACGAGTTCGCTTTTCATCGTGTGTGGTTTATGGTTGGTGTTACATTTTGCCGGGTCTTGCGCAGGGACGGACGCCGACCCGATAGCCCTGATGACTATTAGGCCATTTAAGCTGTTACGGCTATTTTAGCTGTTACGGCTATTACGGTCAATACGGCTATTATAGCTATAATGGCTCAGATAGGCGGCAGTCTCGGAGTACTCGACGCTTGGTCTTACCGACCCGGCATAAAATAAAAAAAAGGCAAGCCGTAAGGCTATGGTGCCCGGTCAACCCTTCGGGGAGCGTCGTGTGTCGTTGGCGACACCTGCTCTACCCTCCGGTTTGCCGTGCTTCCCCGCATTACGGCTTGTCCTTTTACGACTGCAGCGCGGCGCATGCGTCGCTCACTGCATCTTCTGCCGACGGGCTATGCCGCCGGGGCCGTCTTACTTCTTCTTATGACGGTTCTTGCGCAGACGTTTCTTGCGTTTGTGCGTAGCCATCTTGTGGCCTTTTCTCTTTTTTCCGCTGGGCATTGTGTCTGTAGTTTTTGGAAATTGGTTAGTGTATTCGATGTGTGGTCAGGCGTAGCTGCGGATTTTCCGCAGCATCCCTTGTATGGGGATATGAACCTTACTTATCCTTGACCTCCTGCATGAAGACCTTAGCGGGCTTGAATGCGGGAATCTTGTGCTCGGGGATGATGATGGTAGTGTTCTTGGAGATGTTGCGAGCGGTCTTTTCGGAGCGCACCTTGATGATGAAGCTACCGAAGCCACGGAGGTACACGTTTTCGCCGTTGGCGAGGGAGTCCTTCACAACTTCCATGAATTTCTCTATTGTTTCGAGCACGTTGGCTTTTTCGATGCCTGTGGTCTTCGAGATTTCGTTAACGATGTCGGCTTTAGTCATTGTTACGTTGTTTTGTTTATGTTATTATATTCAGTTGATTAGCGCGTTAATGAACCGGGCGCGGCACTAAGTTTTGCGGGGATGTCGCGCTCGTCTCTTATTTTTGCGACTGCAAATATCGTAATTTTTTTTGATACTGCACGCATTTTCAGAGAAATTTCTTTGATTTTTCGGCTTTTATGGTGTTTTTGGGGATCCACGAAGGGCGACATGAGAGCTATGGGAACGATGGGAACTATAAGAACGATGGAAGCCATAGGAACTATAAGAGCTATGAGAATTATGAGAGCGATGGGAACGATACCATTACACCCGGAATTCCCATCATTCTCGTTATTTCCATTATTCTCGGAGTTCTCTGAGTTCTCGAATAACTGTCACGCGCAGCCCATTCGACATTCCACATTCCACATTCGACATTAGCACCGCGTCCCACCCGGCGTTCAGGGCGCCGCGGATGTCCGTATCGATGTTGTCGCCCACCATAAGGCAGTCGGAGGGAGCGCAGCGAACCTCGGGATACAAGGCGGCGGCACGCTGTCGGGCATAGTCATACATAGATGCGGCGGTCGGGCTTATTGACATTGATGTCGTCGCTGAGCACGACCAAATCCACCAAGGTATCGAGACCCGCCGAGCGTAGTTTCTGCTGCTGAGTGTCCTTGAAGCCGTTGGAGAGTATGCCTATGCGGCATCCGGCGGCGCGTAGTGCCGTCAGGGTCTCTCGTGCGCCCTCCATGGTGGCGGGGAGCAGGGCCAGACGCCGCAGGTACTCGCTGTCGAGGTGCCCGGCCAGGGCGGCGGCAGTGGCTTCATCGGCTCCGGCGTCAAGCAAGGGACGGCGGAAGCGCTCGCGCCGCAGGGTGTCGCGGTCAATCTTCCCGGGGGTATACAGCGCCCATAGCGCCGTATTGTGACGATGGTAATTGTCGCGCCAAGCGTCCACATCCGCCCACCAGCGATCCAGGCGCTCGGCCTCGTAGAGTTGGGCCAGTGCCTCCAAGGAGTTGTTGGTGAAGTCCCAGACGGTATCGTCGAGGTCGAACCACACCCACGGGTAGGATGCGGCGGCACGCGGCTCAGCGCTCGACATCGTGAGGCTGTATTTCGATGGTGTCGCGCCGCTGCTCGTCGCGCGCCATACGGCGCCGCGCAAGACCCAGGAGGAGGCTCTCGACAAATCCTCCGAGGCCGAAGACTATGAGTGCGCTGCCTGTCAAGACGTTGACAGTAGGCTCGCCAAAGCCTCCGACAAATACCAAGACGGCGCACACAACCATCAGCGCCGGCACGGCATACAGCCACCGGGGCATACGCACGGGACGCGTGCCGTAGGCCAGTACCCACAGCTGCACCAGCGCCCCCAGCAGCACCAGGATGCCGAACATCGGAACTATGAGCCGCGTAAAGGTGTCGTTGAACACAAACATGCTGACACCCAGCAGCAAGGCTGCCACGCTCACTATCCATCCGAAGACGAGGGCGGCGCCGCGCTTGCGCGGCTGCCCCTCGCGGTCGCGGCCGCCGAGGTATAACACGATGTCCACCAACGCCGAAATCACAAATATGATGCCGCCGGCGGTGACTATGCCCGACCCGGTGATGGTGTCGTGGCATATAATAAGTATCAGTCCCATGGCAAGTATGATGACACCTGCCAGTAGTGTCGATGTCGCTTTCATTGTGTCCGAGTGTATTTGTGTGTCTGATTGTTTTGTCGACTTGCGTAATGTATTATAGTATAAACTCTATAATATAAATATGTGTTCTGCAAAAGTACAAAAATAATTTGGAATGTGGAATGTGGAATGAGCAGAATCAGGGCAACCGCATCAAAAAACGAGGAAGATTAACGACCTTGGAATTACCAGGGT
>ENA-OUQO01000507-OUQO01000507.1-human-gut-metagenome-genome-assembly--contig:-NODE-507-length-12482-cov-2.885974_pt1 | contig 12482 bp, 7 predicted proteins | sample MGYA00237944_ERZ548825 | MGnify/ENA primary metagenome ERZ548825 (study PRJEB26490, sample SAMN05194700) | human gut metagenome | biome: terrestrial biome; feature: human-associated habitat; material... | reverse complement strand
TACGAGATTCCTCTACGTCTCGTGGGCTCGGAGATGTGTATAAGAGACAGCCCTTTTGGGAGGGGAGGCAATTCGCCATATTTTGGGGCTTTACCATTGCCTCCTGTTTTAGGAGACGATGGTAAGAATCCAAAATAAGCATTTGGAGGATACCCGTATGAAAAAACATAGCGGCCTATGTAGCGCCGTGAGTATTTTGCTGGTCATTGTGCTGGTGGCAGGGATCAGCCTCTCACTTCTTTCCTCCGGTCGGACAAGGCCGGAGAATCCCATCAGCACTCAGCCGGATCGGCTCCAGGCAGAGTCGCTGCAAGGCTCCGGCAGCACTGGCGGACAAAGCTCCGGCAAGGATAATACAGAGAATACGGATACTGCCCAGGATCCATCAGAGCCGCAGAAACCTGATGAACCGCAGAAGCCCGATGAGCCACAGAAACCTGATGACACCAAGCCGGATCCATCGGGCCCCACAGACCCCACGGATAACCCCGGCAAGGGCGACCAGGGCGGCTCCAAGTCAGACGATAACAAAGGCGGCTCCGAGGATTCCGGTGACCATGGTGATGGCACTGGCGGAGACGACGGGGACCACGGCGGCAGCGGAGGTGACCACGGCAGCGGCGGTGAGGAGGATGATACCCCCCGCATTTATACGACACTGAAAACCCAGCAGCTTACCAAGGCAGAGCTGCCCGACGGGAAACTGACCTTTGTGGCCTATCCCCTGGGTAAGGGCGATCTGCATATCCGTGTCCGGCTGAAAAATGAGACCAATTCCGGAAACGGATTGCTGCTTACTTCTCAGAATAACCAGGACTACGAGGCACAGCTGGATTTCAACGCAGATAACCTCTTTGTGCTGTCTCTTTATGATGGGGAGACCTTTCTGGGACTTGTTCAGTACCGGGTGGGCTATTACGCAAATCTTGCGGACGATACCCACCCGACGGTGGGGGACTATCCACCCTCCATCGTTACCAATCTGGACGGGGCCAGCCTGGACATGAGCTCCCAAACCTTCCCCTTGACGGTGATTGCCCGTGCCAACGCAGAGCTGGGAGCCGGTGTGATCTATTCCAATCAAATTCGGGTCACGCTGGACGGCAAAACCGTGGAAAAGAGCTACGGCGATTCTCAACCCACCTACGAGTTGTATTTCGATCCCCCTCAGTTGGGCGATGAAGAAACCCACATCGTCCGGGTGCTGGCCTGGGATGGTAACGGAAACTCCACCATGAAGGTCTACACCGTCACCTATCACCAGATCAGTGAGGGCGACCCGGCAGGCTCGGTGGATGTGGTGCTGGATGCGACCACCATCGGCCTGGGCATTCTGGATACCGGTACGCTGGACATCGTGGAGGGCGAAACGGCGGCATCCGTGCTGCTGCGCTTCCTGCAGGAGCGCGGTTATGAGCCGGATTACCAGGGGTCCACCACTATGAACTTCTATCTGCGCCGGATTAGCCGGGGCGACATTGCCTACCGTGCCAATGTCCCGGAGCATCTTTGGGAGCTGATCCTGCGGGACGGCATCACCACCAATGACAACTATGACCGGGACAGCATCGGGGAGTTTGACTATACCCAAGGCTCGGGCTGGATGTACTCCATCAACGGCACCCTGTATGAGGGTACCGGCATGAGTGGCTACAAGGTCCGCAACGGCATTACCATTTATGTGCGCTTCACCCTGTCCTACGGCAAGGACATCGGCGGCTACGATTCCACCGGAGGCGGCTACGGTTCACTGAGCAGCTACTGCGGCCTATGGATCAACGGCGGCTACCAAGCCCTGGGCCACGACTTCGTGGAGACGGACCGTTTGGAACCCACCGAAACAGAGGATGGTTACATCCACTATCGCTGCTCCAAGTGCCATGAGGAGAAAACAGATATTCTCCCGGCCACCGGCAGTGGAACAGAGCCGACAGAGCCTGATCCTACGGAGCCGGTCCCCACGGAACCGACGCCTACGGAACCCAGCGACCCGGTCGTTACGGACCCCACCGAACCGACCCCCTCGGACCCCAGTGACCCGACACCCACGGAGCCGACTTCCGAACAGGCACGGATGCGGCGGAGGCTGCGGAGTACCCTGGCGGGACACGGAAACGGTAAAATCTCCCCTTGCAGAAGGGCATTGAAACGAATGATGGAGGATGCAGCATGAAAAAAGGAACCCGGCTCATAGCGGCAGTGCTTTGTGTGCTGCTCCTGCTCCCAACGGTGGCCTTTGCGGAAGCGCAGCCCTCTTTGGAGAAACAGATCGCCCAGAGTGCGGAGGGAATATCCGCTTTGGGCGGCAAGAAGGGCGATTTGCTGAAGGATCGGGAGCTGTTTCCCGCAGGCGATTCCGTCTGTGACTGGCTGGCTATGGCTATGGCGCTGTCCGGCGCAAAGGAGTGTTATGCCGACTATCTGGCAGCGCTGAAAGCCTATGTGGTGGATGCCTATGCGAAGAACGGCTATCTGGACCGGAACAAGGCCACGGAATATCACCGGATCGCTTTGACGGTGCTGGCCCTGGGCGGCGACCCCACCGACTTTGGCACAAAGCCCGACGGCTCGGCCATTGACCTGATCGCAGAAGGGATTTACAACTATGCCCGTGATCCGGGCGCTCAGGGCCTGAACGGCTGGATATGGGCCTTGCTGGCTCTGGATGCCAAGGATACGGAGGTCCCGGACGATGCACGGTATTCCAGAGAGGACATGGTGAACGCCATCGTCATTGCCCAGGAGCCGGACGGCGGCTTCGGCCTGATCCCCGGAAAATCGGATGTGGACATCACCGCTATGGCGGTGCAGGCCCTAGCTCCCTATCGGGACCAGATGGAGACCGAGATCGACGCAGCACTTTCCTATCTTTCCGGCCAGCTGACGGACACCTGCGGGTATATCGCCTACGGCGATGAAAACGCGGAAAGCACCGCCCAGGTCATCCTGGCCCTGTGTGCGCTGGGCATTGACCCGGAGACGGATAGCCGTTTTGTCAAGGGCGAGCACACCCTGCTGACGGAGCTTTCCCAGTTCCGGGAAGCGGACGGCACCTACCGCCATGTGCTGGAGGGGGCCGGCGACGGCCTGGCAACGGCCCAATCCGTCCTGGCCTTAGTGGCTGTGCAGCGTGTGCGGTCCGGGCAGCCGTGGGTGCTGCATTTTGACGGCACTCAAGCGCCCCGTGAGGCATTCGGCACAAATGGAATCATCATCTGCGCCGTGATCGGTGCGGTAGTCGTAATCGCCGCCGGTGCGATCTACATCATCGGCAGAAAGAGGAAAAAAGCATGAACAAGCTGACAGATCAAATTCAGGCAGAGGTCAACAAGGTCGTTTTGGGCAAGGAGGACATCGTCCGCAAGGTGCTGCTGGCCATCCTGGCACAGGGCCATGTGCTGCTGGAGGATGTCCCCGGCGTAGGCAAGACGACGCTGGCCAAGGCATTTTCCAAAACGCTAGGTCTGGACTCCAAGCGTGTCCAGTTCACCTCCGACACCCTGCCATCGGATATTATCGGGTTTTCCGTATTCGATAAGGCAGACGGCAAACTGAAATATCAGTCCGGAGCCATTATGACCAATCTGCTGCTGGCGGACGAGATCAACCGTACCTCCAGCAAGACCCAATCCGCTCTGCTGGAGGCTATGGAGGAGTTGCAGGTCACCGTGGACGGCGTGACCCGGCCCCTGCCGAAGCCCTTTATCGTGCTGGCAACGGAAAACCCGGTGGGTTCTGCGGGTACGCAGATGCTGCCCGCATCCCAGCTGGACCGTTTCATGCTCCAACTGAGCATGGGCTATCCCAATCGGGCCAGCACGGCGGCACTGCTGAAGGATCGCCATCATGTGGACCCGCTCTCTGCCTGCCAGACAGTGACTTCCCCTGCCGAGCTGGAAAAGCTCATTGCAGAGGTCAGCAATATCCATGTGGCAGACCGAATTTATGACTATATTGCAGAGCTGGTGGATCTGACCCGCTCCAACGCCTATGTGACCCTGGGTGTCAGTCCCCGTGGCGCTTTGGCTGTGACCCGTGCGGCCAAGGCCAACGCCTACTTAGAGGGCCGGGACTATGTGATCCCTGACGATGTGTGCGCCGTGTTCCCGGATGTGTGCGTCCACCGTCTGATCCTCAACTCTAAGGCACGGCTTCAGGAATATACAGCGACACTGATCCTGCAAAATGTACTTACCTCCGTCCAGAAGCCGGATATCCGGGAATTTTCCAGCAAATGAAAAAAACGATCTTAGGCAGTGCCCTGTGTTATCTGCTCCTGCTGCTGGCATTGGCGGCGCTGCTTCTTACAAGCGGCTCCTTTTGGGCGCTGGCCGGACTCTGCTTGCTGCTCCTGCTGCCCCTGGCCTCCTGGGCAGTCAATATCTATGTCCGCAGGCACCTGCAGGCGGACATTCTGACCACGGCCACAGCGGCGAAACGCACGGCGGCCAGCTGCCGGGTGCGTATCCGCAACGGAGCGTTTCTGCCCGTAGTGCGCTATGGCTGTCAGATCTCTATCCGCAATGATCTCACTGAGGAAGAGCAGACGGTGACGCTGACCGGCAGCATCGGAGCCAAGGGCGAAAGCAGCCAAATCATCCTGCTGCAAAGCCGGTACTGTGGCAGAGTGTATGTGCAGATCAGCCGGTTTACTCTGCTGGACTATCTGGGCCTGCTCCCCATGAAGGCCCCCGTGAAAGCGGATGCCCGACTGACCATCCTCCCGGACCTGTATCCAATGGAGGCGGACATGACCGCCCGACCGGCCTATGCCGACGACGGCACTTCCAATCGACGGGGTGAGGACCGCAGCGAGGTGTACCAGCTCCGGGAGTACCGTCCCGGGGACGACATCCGTCAGATCCATTGGAAGCTGTCCTCCAAGCTGGACGAGCTGATCCTGAAGGAGGCCAGCCAGCCGGAGAGCCGTTCCCTTTTGGTATTCTGGGATAAGCGCCCCGGCGGTAACCCCCAGCAGATGGACGCACTGGCGGAGGTCGTGTCCTCCGCAGGCATGGCGCTGCTGCACAGCGGCGTGCCCTATACCCTGTGTTGGACGGACCGGGACGATTTGCAGGCTCAGGACATTTCGGAGGAAAACCAGCTTTTGCAGGCCATCCCGTCTCTGGTAAAAACCAGGGGCAGCGCTGAGTGCCGCCTGCCCAAAACTGACGGTTACAGCCGAATTCTCTGTTTCGGCACAGCGCCGGAAGAACAGCTGCTCACGGACGGACGGGTGCATTTCATCCTCTGTACCGAAGAACAGTACCCCGGTGCGACCACCTTTGCCCCGCAGAATTATTCCGAGGCCATGCAGCGACTGGAGGTTTAATCCATCATGCGAAAAAATGAAAACGGACTCCAGTGGATTGTCACCGAAACGGCACAGAAAAAGCTGCACTTTCCCTGGGGCGCTTGGGTGGTCTGTGCCGTTCTGACGGCGGGCTTCTGCTTGCTTTTAACCGCTGCATTTCCCTCTGTTTCCTACCCGTGGTGGGCCATGACAGCAGCTGCGATTTTGGTACAGGCGGCGTTGCTGATAGTATACCAAACCAGAATCGGGAACTGGCTCGTTCCAGCGGGCATCGGCGTGTTGCTTCTTCTGAGCTTGGCACTGAACAAGTTTGTTCTACCCGGTTTTGGAACACTGGCAAATGATTTCCTGACCCTGCTGACGAAAAAGACCGGGAAGATATACCTGGACCTTGCGGCAGCGGATGCCCAATTTCTGCCTCTGGCGGTAACGGTTCTGCTACTGGCGGTGTCGCTGCTTCTCAGCCGCAGCGCATGGAGCGGACGGATGCTGCTGGCCTTGCCGATTCTGCTGCCCTGCTATGCAGCCCTGTTGCTGGGCTTGTTTCCCATAGGCATCGGCGGTGGGCTGCTGATTATTGGCACGGTGCTGCTGATGGTGCAGCACACGGCAGAGGGAGAAGCCCTTGCAGGCGTTCCGGCGCAGCTGATTTTGCCGGTCCTGTGTGCAGCGCTGTGCCTGCTGATTGGCCTGTCCTGCCAAGACAAGCTGAATACAGACATGGTCGAGACGATGCAAACCCAGCTTCACCAGCGGCACTACGACAGCGATACCAATTCCATGCCGGAAGGAAACCTCAAGAACTTACCCGCCTGGAATAAAAGCGACACCCCGGCGCTGGAAGTCACAATGGAGCAGCCGGAAAAGGTGTATCTGCGTGGACAGGTCTACGACACCTACACCGGCACCGGCTGGAAAGCAGCCGATACCGAAGAAACCGCCCAATATGAGGACCTTTTCTATTGGCTCCATGAGGCGGGTTTCTACGGCCAGAGTCAAATTGCACTGGCGGATGGCTATACGGAGACGGCCACACCGCTGTCCATGACTATACGAAATCTCTCCGCCTGTTCCGCCCACGGCTACTATCCCTACGCCGTCTACGGCAGCGAAACGCTGGCAGCGGACCGCATCGGGGACACGAATCTGCCCCCGGCAGAGAGCCTGTATTATCTGAAAGGCAGCGTCCCGGACTGGTATCAGATCCAGCGGAACCTCTCCACAGCCCAGGGCCGGGAAAACATCGAGACCTATCTATCCAAGGAGCAGGCATATGCCGACTATCTCCGGGCCGTGGACCTGCAAATGACCCAGGACAGCTGGGCCGTCCTCCAGCGGCAATTGAAGCTGGACACCCAGACCCGAACCATCAGCGACATCCGCACCATCATCTTTGACTATCTACGGGAAGCCATGACCTACGATGAGACTGCCCGGACCATGAACGGCAGCGGCGACTTCCTGCAATATACGCTGGAGCGCAGCGGACACGGCTACAGCGTCCATTACGCCACGGCAGCGGTGCTGATGCTGCGCTACATGGGCGTTCCGGCTCGCTATGTGGAGGGGTATTACCTCTCGGCAGAGGATGCCGCCCGCTACAAGGCCGGTGAGACCATTACCCTGACGGAAGAAAACGCCCACGCCTGGGCGGAATACTATGTCAGCGGTGTCGGCTTTGTGCCGTTCGAGGTGACTCCCGGCTACATAGACGACGAGGAACTGTCCCTGGGCGGCGACAGCCCGGATGAGAATACCTATGAGAACAACACCCAGCAATTTGTAGAGGTGGAGCAGCCAGAGGAGGTCAACGAGCACAAGCAGGACCGATTTACCTTCTCACTGAATGCCCACTACCTACTGCTTCTTCCCTTGCTGCTGATCTTGCTGCTGGCCGGGTGCATTTTCCATCGCCGCAGGGTGTTTCGGAAGAAGATGGCCGCTATCGACGCCGCAAACGACCGGGAGGCCATTGCCATGCGCTATGGCTATGCCGTTTGCCTGCTGCGCCACAGTACGGTGCAGTTCCCGGAGGATGCTGCGGAGGCCGCAGAACTGAATCAAAAGGCGCTGTTCAGCACCCAGGAGATGACCCCGGAGCAGCGCAAGCAGGTTGACTCATTTGCCGTGCGTGTACTGGATGCCTGCAAGGGCAGCTGGACAACCTGGGAGAAAATACGGTACCGGCTATGGAACTGCCTGTATTGAAAACAAGGAGGAAGGAAAATGCACAAAAGAGTAATGGCTCTGCTGCTGAGTCTGGTGCTTCTGGTTTCTGCCATCATGCCGACCACGGCAATGGCCGCAGAGGACGAGGGCGGCAGCTTCGTGTTCGTTGCCATGAACGCCAACAGCACCATCGTGGAGCCGACCCGTATCCAGTATAAATCTGGGCAAACCATTCAACAGGCGCTGGCAGATTCAGATATTGACTTTGTCGGCCTGGAAAACGGATTCGTCTATGAGATCAACGGCGTTTCCGCCAATTACCTGCTCTATTATGACAAGGGTGGCTATAAGCTGGACGCTCCGGCTTCTTCCGTCAAGGCCCTTTGCTTCCATGTATCTTCGACTTATTCGGACGCAGCTATCCAGCTGATTATCCAAATGGCGGATTACCTGGACATGACCAACCATGTGCAGAATTATCCGGCAGCGGCCAGTGCCTACGCAGCGGCGCTGAAGGGCCTGCGGACGGCAACTGCCGACTCGGCAGGACCATTGCTGAAAAACCTGAAAGACGCCATTGCCGAATATGCGGCCCTTCTGGACGGGACCAAATACACCGTCTCCGCCACAGCAACCCAAAACGGCAATGCGGTGGAGGCACCGATCCTCTCCCTTACGGATGTCTATGGCAATGTTACCACCGGCACCGGCAGCGTCCAAGTCGTCGCCGGCGACTATAAGTTCTGTGTGTCCGACGGCGGATATAACCGCACAGAGGGAACGCTGACGGTCTCCGCCGACGCCCAGGTCTCTGCGACCCTGCCCTACGGCCAGTGGTTCGGCAATATCCGGCTGCTGGATGTCGATCAAGAACCCTACCGCGCTGCACAAAACCGTGCGAACCACACGGCGCAGTATTGGATCGAGGATACAGCCAATGCTCTGAGCAGCGTGTACCTGAATGTTGTGATGGGCAATGTTCCGAATACCAAGACCACCAGGCTCCGCACCATTTATACCGGCACCAACGGCAAGGATATGTCGGGCACATCCCGCAGCTGGAACAGCACAGCCACATCCCTTACCTATCTGCTGACCTCTGGCATGGAGGGCAAGACCTTCGCGCTGGAAGCACAGTATACAGGCTCGGACGGCTACACGCAGATTCAGTCCTACGATGTCACCGTGACCCGTGTGCCCACGCTGAAGGCTCTGGCAGCCACGGCGGAGGGGACCAAGCTGCCCCTGGAGTTTGCGCCCAACACCCGGGAGTACAGCCTAAAAACCGTGTCCTCCACTGTGGATATTGACGCCGCACCATTTGGTGAGGATTATACCGTCACCGGAACCGGGGCGGTGCAGCTGACCGGAGACACGCAGGATCACATGATTCAGGTAGCAGCGCCCAACGGGGAGCAGAGCACCTATACCCTCCACATTCAGAAGGTAGCTTCCGTACCGGTGACGCTGGCTGTGTCTTCCGGAACAACGGTGCAGGTGATCAATGGAGCAGGCTCCGAGATTGCCCCGGTGGACGGGATCTATCACCTGGTCCCCGGCGAGAGCTATACCTGCATCGCCACGAAGAACACCTGGTATCATACGCAGATCACCTTCACGGCCTCCAGCGGACTGAATGTGTCCGTCCCGGAGCCTGTCACCACCGACTGGCTGACCGATCTGGCATTCTACAACGGCACCTATGCTTCCAGCCGGATCGCCTACGCCGCCGACAAGACCTTCACGGCGGCAGACCACACCTACAACTATACGGTGTCCGACTGCAACAGCTCCGTTGCCATGCAGGCCACGGCAGAAGGGACCGTGACGGCTCTGTATCAGACCCAGAGCACCGTGCCGGAGATTCATAATCTCGCACGGATGGAGACGATCACAACGCCTGTCAGCAAAACGGGTCTTGCTCAGAGCCTGACCTACGCCGTGGCCAAGGCCGGTTACGGCCAGACGGTGACGATCCGCATTTCCAAGACAGAAAACGGCACTACCTACTATCAGGACTACGATATTCAGCTGCTGCGGCAGCTGCACCTGTCCAGCCTGACTATTGCCACAAAGGATGAGACACTGCCCTTTGTAACTCCAAAGGGCGCAACGGCCCGCTTTGATCGAGATACCACGGATTATTATGTTAAGGTAGACCGGGAGACCGCCGCTCTCTACCTCTCCGGCACCTATCCCAACAGCAGCACAGACACCGCCTGCTGCGGCGGGTACTATGCCAAGGTCAACGGCGTACGCTATGATACGCTGGCCGGCGCGGAAGCGGTCCTGAACACAGACCTTTATAATGAGGATATTTCGGTACAGGTCTGCCACGCAGATACCGGTAGCATTGAGCTGACCTATACCGTCCATGTTCAGAAAAGTGACCCCATCCAACTGACCATCCAAACGACCCCGGCGGATGCCACGGTGTTCCTGACCAACGATCTGAACGGCAAGCGCATCGTGGAGAAAAACGGCACCTACAGCCTGACCCCCGGTGCCAGCTATTCCTACACTACCACCTGCGCCGGGTACATCGGTCAAACGGTGGAGCACTATACCGCCCCCGACAAGGACGGTACACTGACCATTACGCTAAAGAAGGCTCCAGCCAACGACAAGCTCATCAATTTCGATTCTGCGTGGCCCCACTTACGCCAAAACAATGAGAATAACGGTGTGGTGGACTACAAGACGCCGGTCTACGCCAAGGATGCCGAGCTGTACTGGGCTACCTCCATTGGATCCGGCTACGATGTGAACGCCTGCGGCTGCCCCATTTTGGTGGACGGTGCCATCTACACCTACTCCGGCTCCCGCATTTACAAGGTGGATGCTATCTCCGGCGAAATTCTCATTGATAAGCCCATGGATCACAACTCCAGCTTCGCCATCAACCCGCCCACCTACGCCAACGGCATGATTTTCGTGGGCCTGTCTGACGGCACCATACAGGCATTTGACGCCAATACCCTGGACTCTCTGTGGATCTATCGGGACTCCATCGGCGGTCAGCCCAACAGCTCTATTGTCTATCACGATGGCTACATCTACACCGGCTTTTGGGTGGGCGAGATCAACGAGGCCCACTATGTGTGCCTGAGCGCCACCGACGAGGACCCCACGCAGACGATGGAAGAAAAGCTCCCCACTTGGTACTACACCAGCAAGGGCGGCTTCTATTGGGCCGGTGCCTATGTGTGCGACGACTTCCTGCTGATCGGCACGGATGACGGCGCTTCCGGCTACACCACCGGCAAGCCCAGTCTGCTGTCCTTTAACCCCAAGACCGGCGAACTGCTGTCCTCCTACAAGATGAATGTGACCGGCGACATCCGCAGCTCTATCACCCATTACAACGGCAAGTATTACTTCACCAGCAAGGGCGGCTACTTCTACGAGGCCACTGTGGACGAAAAGGGTACCATTGAGGATGTCCGCACCTTGAAGCTCTACAACTATGCGGACGATCCCGCCAATCCCGCCATGTCCACCTGCACACCAACCATTTACAATGGGCGGGCCTATATCGGCATCTCCGGCACGGCACAGTTCGGCGCATACAGTGGCCATAACCTTACGGTCATCGACATCCCCAACTGGGAGATTGCCTATACGGTACGCACCCACGGCTATCCCCAGACCAGCGGTGTTCTGACCACGGCCTATATGGAGGAGACAGGCTGCGTCTATGTGTACTTCTTCGATAACTTCACCCCCGGCAAGCTCCGGGTGCTGGAGGACAAGCCCGGCCAAACCGAGGTGTCTCTGAAGACCATGGAGACCTACACGGCCAGCGGCCAGACGGAGATCTATACGACGCCCTACAACATCTTCACGCCCAGCGGCGCACAGGCCCAGTATGCCATTTGCAGCCCCATCATGGATGAGTACGGCACGATCTACTTCAAAAACGACTCCGCCTACCTGATGGCCGTGGGCAGCACCATTGAACGCATCGAGGTCACGAAGCTGCCGGACAAGACGACCTACAATGTAAAAGACACCTTCGACCCCACCGGTATGCAGGTAACGGCCTACTACGCCAACGGCATGACCCGCGATGTGACAAAGTATGTCACCTGGTCCGATAAGCCGCTGAAGGCCAGTGATACCGACTTCCAGATCACTTTCCCCTACGCCATGTACCAAAACCGAGAAAACAGCGACACCCTGGAGATGAAATACGGTGTCCATTGTGACAAGCCCATGACCACCCTGACCCTGACCATTGCAGATCAGAGTGCAGTCAAATATGGAGATGTAAATGCAGATGGCATCATTGATGTCTCCGATGCCATGCTGATCTGCCAAATCTATCTGGGCAATGTTACCCCGACAGATACGCAGAAAAAAGCCGCCGATGTAAACGGCGACGGCACCATGGATGTCTCCGACGCCATGATGGTCTGCCAGTATTACCTGGGCAACATTACAAAGTTCCCGGTGGAACAATAAATCATAGTGGTACACGGAAATAACCCGGATATGAAAAATGACCTCCCCAGCTTGACCCTGTCGCAAGCAGGGGAGGCCATTTCTATAATCACAGAAGAATTGATAAAATGGGGTGGATGTATGGCTGAGTCTAAGAGCAGACTCCTATATATTTTGCAATATCTTTGGCTAAAAACAGATGCCGAGCATTATGCCACGACCGGGGATATCCTTACATACTTGCAGGAGAATGATATTCGCTGCGACCGGAAGACTATACCCGGGGATATTTAGAAGCTCTGTGACATTGGCATTGACATTGAGGAGGAGCGTAGCCGGGAAAATCGCTATTCTTTGAGCAGTCATCTGCTTACGCTGCCGGAATTGAAGCTACTGATCGATGCCGTGGAATCCTCTAAGTTTATTACAGCCAAGAAAAGCGCAGAGCTTATCGAAAAGCTCTCCCGGATGAGCAGCATATACCAGGCTGCGGAGTTAAAAAGCAATCTGTATGTCTCCGAACCTGTCTCTTATACACATCTGACGCTGCCGACGA
>ENA-OUQO01000499-OUQO01000499.1-human-gut-metagenome-genome-assembly--contig:-NODE-499-length-12640-cov-3.956774_pt1 | contig 12640 bp, 9 predicted proteins | sample MGYA00237944_ERZ548825 | MGnify/ENA primary metagenome ERZ548825 (study PRJEB26490, sample SAMN05194700) | human gut metagenome | biome: terrestrial biome; feature: human-associated habitat; material... | reverse complement strand
CGTCATCGGCGTAGAGGCCAAGCGTCTCCGCTTCCAGGTCGAGAAAGTGCTGCAAATGTCAGTGTTTGACAATTCAAGCATAGCCGCGCTCAAATTCAAGGACGTGGATGCCGACGAGGTGATAACCAACGTGGTCAACACGTTCAAGATAAAGGTGGAAAAATTCGGAGGCACGCTCGAATACCGCCAGTCTGCCGACAACGCCGTGGTGTGGGTAGACGAGATGCAGTTCACAAACGTCATCTTCAACCTGCTCGACAACGCCGTCAAGTATATGCGCGAGGATGTCAACCCTCAGCTCGCCATAACGACTGAGAATGTGGGCAAATCCATACGTATCAGCGTCAGCGACAACGGCATAGGGATACGCAAGGACGACCAGAAACGCATTTTCGAGAAATTCTACCGTGTGCATACCGGCAACCGCCACGATGTCAAGGGTTTCGGCCTCGGACTGGCATACGTCAAGAAGATGGTGACGCTATTCAACGGCAAAATAGAAGTCGAAAGCGAGCTGGGCAAGGGCACGACATTCATCATCACCCTGCCCCTGCACGACAACGACAGCAAAACAAATAAATCAACAAACAACGAAAAATAATCACAAACACGCCGGAGAGAATAATAATCGACAATCAGTTGTTGTTATACTATCAAGAGACAACACACGCTGCGGTATATTATGCCGGCACAAAAATATTTGAGTTATGGATGAAAAACTGAAAATTCTTCTTTGCGAAGACGATGAGAACCTGGGCATGCTGCTCCGCGAGTTCCTCCAGGCAAAAGGGTTCAACGCCGACCTGCTCCCCGACGGCGACCGTGGCTACAAGGCCTTCCTGAAAGGAAAGTACGACCTGTGCGTGCTCGACGTGATGATGCCCAAGAAAGACGGCTTCACGCTCGCACAGGAAATCCGCAACGTCAACAGCGAGGTGCCTATCATCTTCCTGACCGCCAAGGCTCTGAAGGACGATGTGCTCGAGGGCTTCAAAATCGGCGCTGACGACTACATCACCAAGCCCTTCTCTATGGAAGAGCTCGTGTTCCGTATCGGCGCAATCCTCCGCCGCGTCAAGGGCAAGAAGGACAAAGAGGTGACGATGTACAAGATAGGCAACTACACCTTCGACACCCAGAAGCAGACACTCACCATCGAGGGCCGCATACAGAAGCTGACTACCAAGGAGTCCGAGCTGCTCACCCTCCTCTGCTCGCACATGAACCAGATACTCGAGCGCAACTTCGCCCTCAAGGCCATCTGGATCGACGACAACTACTTCAACGCCCGCAGCATGGACGTATACATCACCAAGCTGCGCAAGCACCTCAAGGGCGACCCCAACATCGAAATCATCAACATCCACGGCAAGGGCTACAAGCTCATCGCCCCGGACCAGCCCGAAGAGGCTACGCCGATCAACAAATAACGGCACACTCCCACACACAGTGCAGGCGAAATCCGCGTTTTTGCGGGTTTCGCCTCATCTTTTATGCGCAATGGCATTGCTGAGTGGGAAATATTGATTAAATTTGCATTGTGCTGCGCTTACATCTCTTTATGCAAGCAACGGACAAACAGGCTCTTCCCCGGAAGAGCCGACAAACAAGGGAACAAACCTAAATGAATATATGAACAAATCACACATCAGTCTATGCGCACTCATGCTGCCGGCCGTCCTGACCGGGTGCAAGAGCGCAGCTACGGAAGGTGACGGCATCCAGCGTCCGCAGGTGGACATCGTGGACGGGAAGCTCACGCCGGAAGTCCTCGAGGCTTTCGGCCGTGTGTCGGAAGCTGTGGCTTCGCCCGATGGCAAGTCCTTCATCTTCACTATCGCATTTGAAAACATCGAGGAGAACACGGGCAACGCAGACATCTACCGGGCCAACATCGACGGCTCGGACCTGAAACGCCTCACCAACACCCCGAAGTCCGAATCAAACGTCCGATGGATAGACAACGGCAACAAAATCGCATACCTCGGATATGACAAGAAAACCGAGAACTCGCAGATTTTCGTCATGAACGCCGACGGCTCAGGGCAGAAGTGCGTCAGCGCGGTGGAGCGTGGCGTGTCCTGCTTCGAGATTTCTCCTGACGGCAAGAAGGTCATCTTCGGCTCGTCAATCGAGATAAAGCCCGACTCAACACTCTACAAAGGCCTCGAGAAAACCACGGGCCGCCTCATCAACGACCTGATGTACAAGCATTGGGACGAGTGGGTAGAAGACCTGCCCCACCCCTACCTGGCAGACTTCGACGGCAGCAAGATTTCCGGCGAAATTGACATCATGGAGGGTGAGCCGTTTGAGTGCCCGATGAAGCCCTTCGGCGGTGCAGAGTCTTTCGCCTGGGCGCCCGACTCCAAGTCGCTCGTTTACGTGTCACGCAAACTCACCGGCAAGGACTACGCTTTCTCGACCAACTCTGACATATACCAGTATGACATCGAGTCGAAGAAGACCGTCAACCTGACAGAGGGCAACCCGGGCTATGACACCGACCCGAAATTCTCGCCCGACGGCAAGTCGCTGGCTTGGCTGAGCATGAAGACCGCAAAATACGAGAGCGACAAAAAACGCCTCATGGTGCTCGATATGCAGACCAAGCAACAGCGCGACCTGACAGAGAGCTGGGACTACTGGCCCGAAGGGTTCGCCTGGACTCCAGACAGCAAGGCCATCGTCTTCAACGGCTACTATGAGGGCACGCAGCCGGTGTTCCGCATCGACGCGCAGACCTGCAAGATTGACACCCTCGCTTCCGGCCAGTGGGACTATGTAGGCGTTAGCCCTGTGGGCAACGACAAGGTGCTTGCAATGCGCCACTCTATGCAGCGGCCCAACGAGGTATGCCTCATCGAGAACGGACAGGCCAAGGACGTGACAGAAATCAACAAGGAGCTGCTCGCACAGCTCAAGCTCGGCAAGGTCGAAAAGGCTATGGTGCCGACCACCGACGGCAAGATGATGACCGCATGGGAAATCCTGCCGCCAGACTTCGACCCCAACAAGAAATACCCAGTGCTGCTCTATTGCCAGGGCGGCCCGCAGTCTGCTGTCAGCCAGTTCTGGAGCTACCGCTGGAACTTCATGATCATGGCTGCCAACGGATATATCGTCATCGCGCCCAACCGACGCGGCGTACCGGGATTCGGCGAAGAGTGGAACCGCCAGATTTCCGGCGACTACGGCGGCCAGAATATGCAGGATTATTTCGCAGCCGTTGACTACATGAAAACCAAGCCATACGTTGACCCGGCCCGCATCGGCGCAATCGGCGCAAGCTACGGCGGCTTCTCCGTGTACTGGCTCGCCGGTCACAATGACGGCCGCTTTGCAGCACTCGTCGCACACGCCGGCATCTTCAATGTCGAGGCTCAGTATTGCGAGACCGAGGAGATGTGGTTCGCAGACTTCGACCTCGGCGGCGCACCATGGGACAAAAACAACGCCGTGGCACAGCGTACATACAGCAACTCTCCCCACCTCTACGTTGACAAGTGGACCGCCCCGATACTCATCACCGTTGGCGAACTCGACTACCGCATCCTCGCATCGCAGGGCATGATGGCATTCAATTCAGCCAAGATGCACGGCCTCGACGCACAGATGCTCGTATTCCCGGACGAAAACCACTGGATACTCAAGCCCCAGAACGCAATCCTCTGGCAGCGAGTGTTCTTCAACTTCCTCGACAAGCATCTCAAAAATGCAGTTCCTGCTAAAAACAAATCAGACGAAACAACTTCGTCTGACAGTATTAACCAATAAAACCAACCCATCATGAAAAAATTCATTTTCGCTGCCTGTGCAGCAATGGTGCTGTTCTTCGGCTCTTGCCAGAAGTCAGCAAAGCAGAAAGCCATCGACATGATCAATGCAACTACCGAAAAGGTAGAAAAAGCAAAGACTGCTGATGAAGCAGGTGTGATTTCACTCCAGCTGATCGGCGACTTGGCAAAACTTCAGGAAGAGAATCCTGAACTTGCAAAACTCGACGAAAACGACAAGGACTTCAAAGAAGCAATGGATAAGTTCCAGGCTGCTGTCAATAAGTTCCAAGCTGCAGCTCCCGCCGTTGAAGAGCCGGTTGCACCCGCTGTAGACTCGGAACTCGCAGAGTAAAAACTTGCTGTGTCATCAATTCAGCCAACGAGCTGAACCGATTCTGACACATAACCCACAATACAATCAGGGCGCGGAGACAATTCCGCACCCTGATTTGCTATTATAGTAGTGTACGATTACACCATTTCATGTTGTCAAAAATTACACAACGCGGCTTCACTGCTTCGGGCGGTCGAGGAACTGCACTGCCCCGGTATCGTCCATGTCTGTTACTTCAACACCGGCAAGTTTCGCCTCTTGCATCAGTTCGTCACGGCGGTTATCCCACAGCGACGTATGCAGCACTATCTGCCGTGGCCTGTATGACTGCTGCAGTTCCGCGAGTTTTGCACGCGAGCCGTCTGCAATGATGAGTATGTCGCAGCCGCGCAGCAGATGCGGATGCCGTGCGTCGTCAGCACCTGCGATGCGTATCTCCTTGCCGCATACCCTCACAGCCGTCTCCGCCCCGATGCGGCTTTCACATACCGTCTCCTGCCCATTGCTGTATGACGCGATGACAACCGATGAGCGGCTGTCGCGGATTATGAGCCCGTCCGCTGGTTTGTCGCCTGGAAACAGCCACACCGTAGCAACTGCAAACGCCAAGAAACCGCCGGCAACCACACCGCACCACTTGCGCCGTGCGTTGACGGAATAAGCCAGCAGGGCAAGCCCGGAGAGCCACAACACCGGCGTTATCCACCCCACCCACACCTGCCGTAACATGGCGGCAACCCTCTATGAGCCAGCCGTAGCCAGTGTCAAGCACTGTCGATGTCCACTCCATGCCAACGCCTAATGAATACATCAGCAAATGCAGCAAAGCCACCACCAAATACAACGGCAACAGGGGTAAGACCACAAAGTTGACCGGCAAGAACACTGTGGAGAACGAATGGAAATAGTACGCAAGCAACGCCCACGAGCCGAACACCGCAAGAATTGAGGAGACAAGCGTAGAGACCACAGTCCGCACGACAGGGCGCATCAGCACCTTCGATTTAGTGGCGTATGAGCCGAACGCGACGAGCGAACCGACACAGATAAAACTCAACTGCATACCCGGATCAAACAACGCCCTCGGCTGGAAAAGCATTATAAGCAACGCCGCGAAGCACAGGGCGTTGAACGACGTATGCCGCCGGTCGAGTATATAGCCACCGAGAACCACCGTTATCATTACCGCAGCACGCACTGCCGACAGATGCCAGCCGCTAAGGCATACATACAACCATATCATAACTATCACCAAACCGTATCGGAATTTCCGCGCACCGGCAAGCACAAGCGGCGCGGTCAGCAGGTATATCAGCGCGGAGATGATGCCTATATGCAGACCGCTTACAGCGAGAATATGCGATATGCCGGCATCCGAAAACACCTCCTTGTCATCGGGAGATACGGTGTCGTCATCACCGAGCAGCAGCGTCTCGAGAAACGCCGCAGTCGGCTTGCCTATGCCGCTCTTTTCCAGCACAATCTCGGCCTCTGTCCGCTGCCGCTCGGTGCCATTGACAAGTCGTATCTCACGCCAGAGCCAACAAATGACTTCTTTACAGAGGGCAATGCATCGACAGCAAGGTATATGTCCAGCAACGGCGCATGGTTGTTGTCCAGGTTTGGGCAGGGACGCGGATGCAGACACGACGGGCGCACACACTTGCGGCACACGCGCCTGTCCTTGCCGCCCATGCCGTACATATTTGCCGATGGGCCGCCGAGGTCGGAAATGTAGCCCTTGAAATCATCCATGCAAGTGACCTGCGTCACCTCACGCAGTATCGACTTCTTGGAGCGCGAAGCGATGAATTTCCCCTGATGAGCCGAGATGGTGCAGAAGGCACAGCCTCCGAAACAGCCCCGGTGCATGCACACCGAGTGGCGTATCATCTCGTAAGCCGGGATAGCCTTCCCCTTGTAGCGAGGATGAGGCACACGTGTATAGGGCAAGTCAAACGAGCGGTCTACCTCCTCCGTAGTCCACGGCGCGTACATGGGATTGATGCGTATGTTGCGGCCGCCTACACTCTGCCACATCACCGCGCCGGAGTATTTGTTTGACTCCTCCTCTACATGGCGGAAATTGCGGGACTGCAGCCGTTTGTCCTTCAAGCAGTCCTCGTATGAAGCCAGCACAATGTCGCCCGCCGCCGGCCTGTCAGCAGAGAAAAACACCGTCTGCGGCACATCTGTTATGTCAGGCAGCCGCTCGCCGGCATCGAGGCGGCGTGCTATCTCGACAATGGACTTCTCCCCCATGCCGTAGACTATCATGTCAGCAGCGCAGTCGGCAAGTATTGGCTTGCGCAGCCGGTCTTCCCAATAGTCATAGTGCGAGACACGGCGCAATGAGGCCTCTATGCCGCCGGCGATGAGAGGCACATCGGGAAACAGGCGTTTGAGTATCTGCGTATAGACTATCGTAGGATAGTCAGGACGTGCGCCACGCCGGCCGCCGGCAGTATAGGCATCGTCATGGCGCAGCCGGCGAGCAGCAGTATAGTGGTTGACCATGGAGTCCATAGCTCCGGCGGAAACTCCGAAGAACAGGCGCGGCTCGCCGAGTTTGCGGAAATCTCGCAGGTCGTCGCGCCAGTTGGGCTGCGGCACTATCGCCACGCGGTAACCCTCAGCCTGAAGCACGCGCCCGATGACCGCTGCGCCGAAAGAGGGGTGGTCCACGTATGCATCGCCGCTGAACAGTATGACATCAGCCTGCTCCCATCCCAGCGCGTCCATCTCGTCACGCGACGTAGGGAGGAAATCCGTCTTGCGGTATGCGCCGGCCGCTGCTGCCGCGCCGTGTGTATGTCTCATGCCCTTTTCGTCCTTCATGCCGTAGTTCATTTGCTGTCAGCGGCAACGGCATCAAGCCGCTCCTGCAGCGACAGCATCTCGTCGCGCAGCCTCGCCGCCTCGAGGAAGTCAGTACGCTTGGCAGCCTCGACCATAGCCGATTTCAGCTTCTCAATGGCAGCCTCCATGTCAGATGCACCCATGTATTCCACTACCGGGTCAGCCGCCACAATATCGGGTTGTTCCACCTCTATGTACGGGCGCGGCTCAATATGCACAGGGTGTGAAGCGACTTTGTCCTTGCGCCAGGCGGTGCGGACCTTGCTCTCGGCCGAAGGCTCGTACTGGTCGAGCAGGTCAGCCGCCGTGCTGGTCTTGACGATCTGGCGCGGCGTGATGCCGTGCTCGCGGTTGTACGCCATCTGCTTGGCGCGGCGGTGCTCGGTCTCCTCTATGGTCATGCGTATGGAGTCGGTCATCTTGTCGGCATACATTATTACCTTGCCGTTGACGTTTCGCGCGGCGCGGCCTGCTGTCTGGACGAGGCTGCGCCGGTTGCGCAGGAAGCCCTCCTTGTCGGCATCGAGTATCGCCACGAGGCTCACCTGCGGCAAGTCAAGTCCCTCGCGCAGCAGGTTCACGCCTATCAGCACGTCATACACGCCGTTGCGCAAATCCTCGAGTATCTGTATGCGGTCGAGCGTGTCCACGTCGCTGTGTATGTACGCGCTGCTCACGCCCCACTTGCGCAGATGCGCGTCGAGTTCCTCCGCCATGCGCTTGGTCAGCGTCGTCACCAGCGTGCGCTCTCCAGCCTCTATGCGCTTCTGTATCTCCTCCATGAGATGGTCTATCTGCCCCATGCATGGATGTATCTCTATCTCGGGGTCAAGCAGTCCCGTCGGGCGGATAATCTGTTCGGTAAACACGCCCTCTGTCTGCATCAGCTCGTAGTCGCCCGGCGTCGCGCTGACGTATATGGCCTGGTTTGTCAGCTCCTCAAACTCCTCGAATTTCAGCGGGCGGTTGTCGAGAGCGGCAGGGAGGCGGAAACCGTATTCCACCAGGTTCATCTTGCGCGAGAGGTCGCCGCCGTACATTGCGCGTATCTGCGGCAACGTGACATGGCTCTCATCGATTATGGTCAGGTAGTCCTTCGGGAAATAGTCCAACAGGCAGAAGGGGCGCATACCGGGCTTGCGGCCGTCGAAATAGCGCGAATAGTTCTCTATGCCGGTGCAATGCCCCAGCTCCTTCATCATCTCCACGTCATACGTCACACGCTCGTACAGCCGCTGCGCCTCCGCCTCGCGAGCCTCGCCACGGAAAAACTCGCACTGTGCGCCGAGGTCGAGCGTAATCTGGTCGATGGCAGACGCCATGCGCTCCTTGCTCGTCACGAATATGTTTGCCGGGTAAATGTTGAAGCCCTCGTGGTTGTCAAGCACCGTGCCGTCCTGCGGGTCAACTGTCTGTATCTTCTCGATTTCGTCGCCCCAGAATATGACACGCAGCTGTATGTCCTCAAACGAGAGCATAATGTCAACCGTGTCGCCCTTGACGCGGAACTGTCCGTTGACAGGCGGTATGTCAGTGCGCGAATAGAGCGAATCCACAAGGCGGCGCAGGAAAGCGTTGCGGGCTATGCGCTGCCCCACGGATATGCGTATCACATTCTGCTCGAAGTCACGAGGGTTGCCCATACCGTATATGCAGGACACGCTCGAAATGACCACCACGTCCCTGCGCCCCGACAGCAATGCCGCTACTGTGGAAAGACGCAGCTGCTCGATGCGGTCGTTGATCATCAGGTCCTTCTCGATGTACTTGTCCGAAGAGGGTATGTATGCCTCGGGCTGGTAATAGTCATAGTAGCTGACGAAATACTGCACGGAATTGTCCGGGAAAAAGCTCTTGAACTCGGCATAGAGCTGCGCTGCAAGGGTCTTGTTGTGCGAGAGGATAAGCGTAGGCCGCTGCACCTGCTGTATCACATTGGCCATGGTGAACGTCTTGCCCGAGCCGGTGACACCGAGCAGTGTCTGGTACGGCAACCCCTTCTCCACGCCTTTCGACAGTTCGGCAATGGCCTCCGGCTGGTCGCCGGTTGGGTAATATTCAGATGTTATCTTGAATTTCATGGCTGGTGGTCTATGTGTACGTCCATCTGCGGGAAGGGGAACGAGAAGCCCTGCTGCTGCAATTCGGTATAGAAACGGCGGTTCATCTCGAAATAGAGAGGCCAGTAGTCAGATATGTGTGTCCACACCCTAACGGTGATGTTGATGCTGCTGTCAGCGAGTTCGGCAAGCCCTACGAAGGGCGAGCAGTTCTTCTGCTGCAATATCATATTGGGCGTGCTTTCCGACTGCAACGCCTGCTTGATTTTGCGCTTGCGGTGATGCAGACGAATGCGCTGCCACCACGAGGGCTTCTTCTCCTCGTCGGAGGCGGCATCGGCAGGGACGACAGCCTCGATGGCCGCCTCAATGTGCTGCTGGTGGCGTTTCCCCATGTCGTCCTCGATGTATTTTTCCACCACACGCTCGTCGGAAGACACAATCTCGCGTATCGCCTGTGCGGCCTTCTCATAGTCTGTGCCGTAGCTCAGGGCTATCGTCCAGTCTACGCGGCGGTACTGCTCGAGGCTGTAATTATTGATTGACCCGGTTGACAGCCCTCCGTTGGGTATTATTATGGCCTTGTTGTCAATGGTGTTTATGACAGTATGGAATATCTGTATCTCCTTGACAGTGCCTTCATACCCCTGTGCGGCTATGTAGTCACCCACCTTGTAGGGTTTGAGCAGCAATATCAGCACGCCGCCGGCGAAATTCTGAAGCGTGCCGCTCAACGCCATGCCGATAGCGACACCGGCAGAGGCAAACAGGGCGAGGAACGAGCTGGTCTCGATGCCGAGGATGCTCACTATCGTCACAATCAATATGAAGTACAGTATTATACGTATGAGCGACAGGACAAACGTGGTGAGCGAGGCATCCATGTTCCTGCCGACCATGACAGCGTGAACCATCCGGTATATCTTGCCGATTATGAAACGCCCGATGTAGAACACCACGACCGCGATGAGCAGCTGAAAGGCGAAATCCACCATCGAGTTGACTATCTTGGATATGGCATCATCGATGCTCAGGTTGCCGAATGCCCGTATGGCATCCGTCCCCTTCTCTATCTCTTCAGCTATCGGCGCCGTCGGGATCTCCTGCCCCTGCTGTATCAGGGCGGTAATCATATTAAGTGAAAACATACGGTATCGTGATTGGGGTTATTCGTAAATTGGGTCGTCATTGGGATACACGCGCCTGTACCAGTCGAGCGTGCGGTACATACGGTCATCGCGAGAATCTGACATCCGGTAGACGTGGCACGACAGTCCGCTGTAATACTCAGGGACTATCCGCACACCACGGAAATCATATTGCGACGCGGCTGCATAGACCACGAAATCGTCGAGTGCCTGCTGAAACGCGGATATGTCGCTGCCGTTGCAGTCTGCCACCATGCGCGTGTACTGGCCGAAGTCATACAGCGGCGAGGAGTACGAGCCGCGAGAATAGACCTGGAGGCTTACACCCTGCGGCAGCGGCTGGAAGCCGGCATACGCGGCAGCCGAGGCATCTGCCATGCGCTCAATGTGCTGCATGTCCATGACGCTCATTGTGACCACCTTGTTGCGGTCGTTGTAGTAGTCGAATGTAGCCTTGGCGGCCCGCACCACATCTCCCTTCTCACCTAACAGTATCGGCAGCGTAATGTCATACGGCATGCCCGCGCCCCACAATTCCGTGCACGAGCCTATGTAGTAACTGCACTTGCCCCGGAACTCGTATGCGCTCTCGATATTGGCCATATAGCACGAGTCAAACCAGATGAACTTGGCCAACCCGTCAGGCACTGCATCGGCAAGGTCTGCCGTCTCGCAATAGTAATATGTGCGTGTCTGCGCGTCAAAGTCCTGCCCGAAGGAGCGGCGCACATCGTCAGTCCATGTGGGTGACGGCCGCCAAGCGTCGCTGTGTGACCAGAAGATGATACCGTACTCGTCAGCGGGAGCTACCGCTACTGCATTGCTGATGACCGTGGATATGCGCTCGGGCAACGTCGAGGGGTACTTGCTGTTGTACTTCGCGACAGTCTTGTAGCCGTAGCCCGACGCGGTCTTGACCAGCTGAACCAGCTCGGGCTTCGAGCGGTTGTTCTCGGTGGTATAGTCAGTCTGCACCTTATATATAAGCAGACGGTAATTGTCAAGGTCTACCTGTGCTGCGCCTTGCAGTATCTCGTTCATGTCGTTGTCAAGGTTTGACGACAGGCTGTTGGCGGCTATGGCATAGATAAGTATTGTGCGCTTGGCTCGCGGCTGCGGTGCGGGCAATTCATCGTCCGGACCGATACCCTCGTTTATAGGTTCTTCCTGACTGCTGTGGTGGCATGAGACAAACGACACCGCCGCAAGGCACATTAATACATAGGACAATATTTTGTTCGACATAAAATATGCGGTAATTCTGAAACTGCAAAGATACAAATAATCGGCGTATTTGCCCAAAACACACCCCTAAAACGCGCCGATTTATGTGGTTCAACAAAAAAAAATGGGCAAGGGCAAAATTTTTCAGCCGAATTATTTGGCGTATTCACATTTGAGTGTTAATTTTGCACTTGGGAATTAACACGGCTTGCCGATTGCACCGCCCAGCCGCGTTCCCGCAAAACAACTATGGCTGAATAAAGGATTTATAGGCATGAAAAAATCCACTATATGGCTGCTTGCCGTCATTATGGCAATCACGTTCTGCTCATTGCTCTACTTCCAGATGACCTACCTGGACAAGATGGTCGAGATGCGCAACGAGCAGTTCTCCGACAACGTGAGGCGGTCACTCAACGCCACCGCCGATTTCCTCGAGAAACAGGAGACACTGTACTATCTCGAACAGGATGTGAACAGCCTCGAGGCAAGCCTCGTCAACACGACTTACGGTCCTCCTGGCCCGTACAACACAAATCTGAAATACTCTATTGTCAGCCCCGACGGGACTGTGACCAACTATACCCTCTCCTCCGAAGTGGACCGCTCGAAGCGCGACCCGGACAAGGTAAAGTTTCCCGACAAGCCGCGTGACATAGGCTCGCGATACCAGACCATGCACGAAGTGCTGCGCGGACAGTATCTGTACCAAAAAGGTCTGCTCGACGAGGTGATACTCACCATACTGCGCGACTCGGGGTCACGGCCGCTCATAGAACGCGCAGACTCTACGGTCATCAAGAGCTTCCTCTCGACAGAACTCGCCAATAACGGGCTGGGGGAACTCCCCTTCTCGTTTGCCATAACAGACTGCAAGGACGCTGCGCTCTACTCGACACGCCACTACAACCCAGCGTCAAAGGAGAACACCTACGAACAGGCCCTGTTCCCCAACTCGACCACAAAGTACCACCTGAAAGTGCAGTTCCCGACCAAGCACAACTACATCTACTCGTCGGTAAAGTTCATTGTCCCCTCGCTCGCCTTCACGCTGATACTGCTGGTGATATTCCTGTACACCATCATCATGGCGTTCAGGCAGAAGAAGCTCACGGAGATGAAGTCCGACTTCATCAACAACATGACCCACGAGCTGAAGACCCCCATATCGACCATCTCGCTGGCGGCCCAGATGCTCAACGACGACTCGGTGCGCAAGTCGCCCGCAACGCTGGC
>ENA-OUQO01000490-OUQO01000490.1-human-gut-metagenome-genome-assembly--contig:-NODE-490-length-12763-cov-8.694995_pt1 | contig 12763 bp, 9 predicted proteins | sample MGYA00237944_ERZ548825 | MGnify/ENA primary metagenome ERZ548825 (study PRJEB26490, sample SAMN05194700) | human gut metagenome | biome: terrestrial biome; feature: human-associated habitat; material... | reverse complement strand
CGACCAGCACAAGGGCTACCCGGAACTGGACGAGGATATGGTGGCGTTCGCAAAGACGGATGGTGGCCTACAAATGCTGGCGCAGGAATACCATGACTTCCTTGACGCTTATGCCGCGGCCCCGGACATTATGCGTTTCCGCATCAGCGGCTATAACACGCACCGGATCGGTGTTGTGCTGGACGGTCTGCACCTGCCGGAGCGCCACTTCACCGCACAGCCGAATTTCCTGCGGCAATGCAAAATGTTCATCACGCAGGACGAGATTGACGGCTTTTTCCTCTGCGACCATCTGGATAGCCGACTGGCCGTATATTCTCACTTCTGCTATCCCCACACGCCGGAGGAGCATCAGAAATTCATCAAGGGCAGCTTTGGTGAGTACAGCGGCGGTGGCCGTGCCGGATACCAGCACACGAAAACATCAAAAGGGCTGGAGTATGAGCGCGACTATAATTTCAAGAAATATGATACCGTCCATCTGACCATCCCTAATGTGGTCAAGGAGTATGAGCGCCTGATCGCGCAGAAACGATTCCCTGGTGAGGATGCTATCGCCAAAATCCCGGAGTATGAGCGTGGGCAGTTGGCTCGGACCGTCTATAACGGTTTTTACAATGCGCCTGACGATGTTCCGCGTCCCTATCCCAAGGGTGCGGATTATTACGATGCGCTTCCCATGATCGAGGAGCAGCTGCAAGATAAGGGCGAGACTGCGGAAATGCTGGCGGCGTTGACCTCCCGGCTGGATGGGACGGACGAGAGTGACCGTTTCTATGATTCCGTCCGCCGCGCAAAGGAGCAGCTTTCCGAATATGTGGACGGCACTTTCAGCCTGTTCAACCACCGGCATGATGCTCCTCAGCAGGAACGCAGCTTTGTGGAGCAGGTCGCAGAGGATGCAGCACGGCTTGCTGCAGAGCAGCCGCCCGCCTATGAGCGGTTCAGCGTGATCGAAACGGACGACGGCTACGCCGTCTGGGACGATATTCGGGACGAAATTTATGTTGACAGCGAGGGCGTCCGTGAGACCTTCCCCAGCGAGTGGCAGGCCGAGGATTATTTGGAGCAGGTCAGAAAGGCGGTCAGCGAAAAGGAAGCGGCGGAATGGCTCTATGTGGAGCGCGCCAAAGACACCGCCGCAGAGCAGCCGGTCGAGCCTGCCACGCAGCCAGCAATCACCGACGCAGAATTTGCGGCACAAAATCTTGTTCCCGGTGAAACGGTATTTGAGATCGACGGCAGGACCTTCCTTGTGGATCGCGTGGATACCGCGCATGGCGTTGTCAACTTTCAGGACATTACCTTTGTCCAAAAGGTCGGCTTTCCCATCTTCCGCACGGAACCGATCTCCTTTGTTCGGAAAATTGTGGAGCAGGCGGACCCCGCTGCGCTGGCCCCGCCGCAGCCGCAGACGGACGAGCCGCCTGCGGTACTCACCCCGCCGAAAAAGAAAAAGCAAAACGCGCTTGCCTATCCGCTGGACGCGGATGGCCGGAACTACCGCATCACCGATGACCACATCGGAGAGGGCGCGCCGCTGGAGCGTTTTCAGCGCAATCTGGACGCGATCCGTACCCTGAAAACCGTGGAGGCGGAGAATCGCGCCGCCACAGCAGAGGAACAGACGGTGCTGGCGCAGTATGTGGGCTGGGGCGGTCTGGCGAACTTCTTTGACGAGAAAAATTCTCGTTACGCTGAGTTGAAAGACCTGCTGACGGACGCCGAATACGCCGCCGCCCGCGAATCTACGCTTACGGCGTTCTACACGCCGCCTGTGGTCATCCGCAGCATCTATGCCGCCCTGGGGCAGATGGGCTTCACGCAGGGCAACATTCTGGAGCCAGCCTGCGGTATCGGCAATTTTCTCGGTATGCTGCCGGAAAGCATGAGCGGCAGCAAGCTCTATGGCGTGGAGCTGGACGATCTCTCCGGACGCATCGCCCGCCAGCTTTATCAGAAAAGCAGTATCGCGGTGCAGGGCTATGAGAAAACCGCTTTCCCGGATAACTTTTTTGATGTTGCCATCGGCAATGCCCCCTTTGGCCAGTTCCATGTAGCGGATAAACGCTATGACCGGCTGAATTTCCCCATCCATGAGTATTTCGTGGCCAAAGCGCTGGATCAGGTCAGGCCGGGCGGCGTCATCGCCGTTGTGACCTCCAGCTACACCATGGACAAGCGCACCGCCAGCGCGCGAAAATACATCGCGCAGCGGGCGGAACTGCTGGGGGCGATCCGCCTGCCCAACAATGCATTCAAGGCCGCAGCGGGCACCGAGGTGGTTTCAGACATTCTGTTTTTGCAGAAGCGGGAACGAATGGTGGATATAGAACCCGAATGGGTACACCTTGCCACCAACGAGGACGGCATCCAGATGAACAGCTACTTCATCGACCATCCCGACATGGTGCTGGGCGAGATGAAGATGGTGTCCGGTCCGTTCGGCCCCACGCCCACCTGTGAGCCGTACCCGGAGCAGCCGTTGGAAGCTCTGCTGGCGGAGGCCGTTCAGAATGTCCACGGTGAAATTACCGCCTATGACCGGGAGGAGGAACTGGAGGGCGAGGATCATTCCATTGAGGCCGACCCTGCTGTCCGCAATTTTTCCTATACGCTGGTGGACGGGCAAATCTACTACCGTGAAAACAGCCGCATGAACCCGGTGGAGGTATCCAAGACGGCAGAGAGCAGAATCCGCGGCATGATCGAGCTGCGGGACTGTGTGCGGACGCTGTTGGAATACCAGACCGAGGACTATCCCGATGAAGAAATACAAGCGCAGCAAGCAAAGCTGAATACCCTCTACGACGCCTTCACCCGGAAATATGGACTCATCAATTCCCGCGGTAACGCCATCGCGTTTGACCAGGACAGCTCCTACTTCCTGCTGTGTTCACTGGAAATTCTGGACGAGGACCGGAACCTGAAACGCAAGGCCGACCTGTTCACCAAGCGCACCATCCGCAGTCACAAACCCGCTGAAAAGGTAGACACAGCGGTGGAGGCCCTGGCGCTGTCTATTGGCGAAAAGGCCCATGTGGATATGGACTATATGGGCAGGCTCACCGGCAAGGATGAGGAAACGCTGTTTTCTGATCTCAAGGGCGTGATTTTTTTGAACCCCGCTTACACCGGCGAGAACGATGGACATGAGAAATACCTGCCCGCGGACGAGTATCTTTCCGGCAATGTGCGTCAGAAATGGGCGGTTGCTCAAGGCAAGGCGGAGCAGGACCCGCAGTATCAGATCAACGCCGATGCGCTCGCGCAGGTGCAGCCCACCGACCTCACCGCCAGCGAGATCTCCGTCCGGCTGGGTGCCACATGGCTGGACACCGAATATGTCCGCCGATTTATCTTTGAAACGCTGGGGACACCCCGCAGCGCACAATGGGGCATGAAGGTCCACTATTCCGGTATCACCGGCGAGTGGCGTATTGAGGGCAAGAGCAAGGATCGCGGCAATGTCAAGGCCATCAGTACCTACGGCACACAGCGCATCAACGCCTATGAGATTATCGAAACGACACTTAACCTGAAGGATGTCCGCATTTTTGATTACCAATACGATGAGGAAGGGCGCAGAATTGCCGTTCTGAACAAGAAAGAGACGGCCATCGCCCAGAGCAAGCAGGAACTCATTAAAGACGCTTTTGCTGAGTGGATCTGGAAAGACCCTGACCGGCGCGAGGCTATCTGCAAGACCTATAATATTCTGTTCAACAGCAATCGTCCCCGTGAGTATGATGGCAGTCACATCAGCTTTTCAGGTATGAACCCGGAGATCACGCTCCGCAAGCACCAGGTCAACGCCATCGCGCACATTTTGTACGGGGGAAATACCCTGCTTGCCCATGTGGTGGGTGCCGGCAAGACGTTTGAAATGGTCGCGGCGGCGATGGAGTCAAAGCGGCTGGGCCTGTGCCAGAAGTCCCTCTTTGTGGTGCCCAACCACCTGACAGAGCAGTGGGCCACCGAGTTTTTGCAGCTCTATCCGGCAGCGAACATCCTTGTTGCGACCCGCAAGGATTTTGAAACCAAGAACCGCAAGAAATTCTGTGGACGGATCGCCACCGGCGACTATGATGCCGTTATTATCGGCCATTCACAATTTGAGAAGATCCCCATGAGCGTAGAGCGCCAGCGGGCCATTCTGGAACAGCAGATCGACGAAATTATGATGGGCATTTCCGAAGCCAAACGAGAAAAAGCGGAGAAGTTCACGATCAAACAGATGGAGAAAACCAAGAAGGGCCTGCAAGCCAAGATCGACAAGCTGAACGACCAGAGCCGCAAGGACGATGTGGTCACCTTTGAGGAATTGGGCGTTGACCGTATTTTCATTGACGAATCGCATTATTTTAAGAACCTTTTTTTGTATACGAAAATGCGGAATGTGGGCGGTATTGCCCAGACCGAGGCGCAGAAAAGCTCAGACCTCTTTATGAAGTGCCGTTATTTGGACGAGATCACCGGAGGGCGCGGCATTATCTTTGCCACCGGCACCCCCATTTCCAACAGCATGGTGGAGCTTTACACCATCCAGCGTTACTTGCAGATGTCGGCGCTGGAGGAACAGGGCTTGCAGCACTTTGACGCATGGGCGGCGAACTACGGCGAGACCGTCACCGCCATCGAGCTGTCCCCGGAGGGTACCGGCTATCGGGCCAAGACGCGCTTCGCCAAGTTTTATAACCTGCCGGAGCTGATGAGCGTATTCAAAAATGTGGCGGACATTCAGACGGCGGATATGCTCAAGCTGCCCGTGCCGGAGGCGCATTACCACAATATCGCCTTGAAGCCATCGGAGTATCAGAAAGAGATCGTGGCGTCGCTGGCGGAGCGCGCTGAGAAAGTCCGCAACCGCGAGGTGGACAGCAGCGTGGACAATATGCTGCTCATCACCAACGATGGCCGCAAGCTGGCGCTGGATCAGCGGCTGGTCAACCCAATGCTCCCCAGCGATCCCAACAGCAAAGCCGCCAAGTGCGCCGAAAATGTGTTTGAGATCTGGCAGCGTACCGCCGACAAGCGCTCCACACAAATGATTTTTTGCGACCTGTCCACCCCAAAGGATGGCGGCACTTTCAGCGTTTATGATGATATTCGCGCGAAATTGCTGGAAATGGGTATTCCCGAAAACGAGATCGCCTTCATCCACAACGCCAAGAGCGAGGTACAGAAGAAAGACCTGTTCGGCAAAGTACGGAGCGGTCAGGTGCGTATCCTGCTGGGCAGCACCCAGCGCATGGGTGCCGGCACCAACTGCCAGCAAAAGCTCATCGCTTTGCACCATCTGGATTGTCCGTGGCGTCCGTCCGACCTTCAGCAGCGGGAGGGGCGCATTATCCGTCAGGGCAATGAAAATAAGGAAGTGGACATTTACAGCTATGTCACCGAGGGCACCTTCGACGCCTACCTTTACCAGCTTGTGGAGAGCAAGCAGAAATTTATCAGCCAAATCATGACCAGCAAATCGCCTGTTCGTTCTGCCGAAGATGTGGATGAACAGGCGCTTTCTTATGCCGAGATCAAGGCGCTGGCCAGCGGCAACCCCATGATCAAGGAAAAGATGGATCTGGACATTGAGGTGTCCAAGCTGAAGCTGCTGAAAGCCAACCATCTTTCTCAGAAATACGCGCTGGAGGACGCCATCAGCAAGGGGTTTCCCAAGCAAATCGCGGAAACGCAGGCACGGATCACCGGGTATGGCGCGGATATTGCCACGGTCAAGGAGAACACCCATCCCAATGGGGACGGTTTCTCTCCGCTTGTGCTGATGGGCGTCCCCCATACCGACAAGAAGGAGGCTGGCGCGGCGCTGCTGACCATGTGCCAGACGATGCTCTCCCCGGAGGCGACACAGATCGGCAGCTATCGCGGCCTGACGCTGGAGCTGGCCTTTGATACCTTCGCGCGGGAATACCGCCTGACCATGATCGGGCAGCTCCGCCACACGGTCACGCTGGGAACCGATGTGTTCGGCAATTTGCAGCGCATGGACAATGCGCTGGAGGGACTGCCCATCAAGGAGCAGGCTTGCCGGGAGCAGCTTTCCAATCTGCAAACGCAGTTGGAAACCGCAAAGGCAGAGGTACAAAAGCCGTTTCCCCGCGAGACGGAGCTGAACACCAAAACGGCACGGCTGGAGGAATTGAACACCCTGCTGAATTTAGACCACAAGGAGCCGGAGATCGTAGACGCCGAGCCGGACGAGGATCAAAGGCCGCCGGAGCGCCGCAGACCGCAGTTGGAGCGGTAAAACCAATAGAAAATGGAGGAAATTATGGGTTATCAGGAAAGCTGGCTCTACATCGAGCCGCAGCGCAAATTTGAGAAGTTGATCCGCGCTTATGAAAAGGCGGAGCAGTCCGGCTACTATGAGGTAGCCGGGGCGGAACCCTGTTCCGTCATTGTTTTGAAACAGCCCTTTGGGGATATTCCCGCAGGGAAGAAGCTGCTTTGGGTGTGCGGTGACCGTGGCTTTCACTGTGCCGCAGGGATATTCGGCGGCGAGCTGAAATGCTCCGGCAGGCTCCGCGTGATCCCGGTGGAGGCGGTGCTGAACGGCACCGACGATCCCCGTATGGAGGGGCTGGACTTTGACAGTCCGGCCCCAAGCGAAAATGCCTATATGAAACGATACAGCGTTGCCAATTACGCCCACCGGATGCGGGCGGGATTGGCGAGATAATTTTTGAAATGGAGGATCGTTTACAATGAAACGGTTGGAAAGAAAGCAGGAAAAAGAATGGTTAGAACGCCAGATACATCAGCAGATGCTAAAAGAGCAGGAAAGCCTCATGAAAGAATTACGCACGATGCTGCCCGAAGCAGCAGCTTCCTTTTCTTCGGAGCGTATCGTTTGCCTTTGTCATGTTGTTGACCTGTGGGCCTGCATTGTGGCCCTGTTTGAAGCACCAACTCCGCTTTCCATTAGCAAACTGAGACGGCTGGCAGACTCGGATATGCCATTGATATTATTGAGCAGCGAGATCATGGAAAAAGAGAGCGATTTCCGTGTTATTGAGTTATAAGGAGAACATCATGCCTACAAAAAATGAATTGGAAAACCGGATATACGAAAAAATGTCACAGGAAAATGCGGCGTTCCTTGCAGAGATGAAAACGAAACCACCTGACGAAATTATTTCCCGTGCCTACGAGATCGCCTGCCGTGACAACCTGCTGATGCTTTTTGAGGATGAAACAAGCCTCTCCGAGCGGCAGCTTACGGTGCTGAACGAGTTTGAGCATCCCCTGTCACAGCTTTATACGGACTGGCTCTCCCGCGATACGGATGAGATGGATGCCTTTCGAGACAGCATTGCGTGCTGTGCGGATGATATTCTGCGGAAAAGAGTCGAAGAAAAATATCGAGATCCCGCGCAGCCCATATACCCTAACACCCGTTCGGAAGCCATGGCTCGCGGAGAGGTCTTTGAGTGGATGGCCAGCCGGGATCGGACGCTGACCTGTGCGGGAACCTTTGAGAAGGACGCGACCAACGCCTACAACGATGGAAAGCTGCCTGCTTTTTTGAAGGAGTGGACAAACACCTACGGCAAGGATCGCTGTATGTTCGTGCTGGCCTGCACCATGCGGCAGCGTGGCGGAGATGAGCGGTTTTACCCACCGGCGCGTCAGGCCGCAGGCCGCTTTGCGGCGCTCCAAAAGCAGATGGGCGGGCATACAGATGTTTACGCTGTGGACAATCACTCGTGCGTGATCAATGCCGCAATGGAGCAGCTTGCCAAGCCGGAGCGCAGCGTGGAGCGAAAGGCGGCGAAAAAGGATGCGCCGGAGCGGTAAAATCGTTTTTGAAATAAGGCAAAGGAGAAAATGGCCTTATTTCAGGAAGTGTCTGTGTTTCTGAAATAAGGCTGTATTGGAGCGTTGTTTGAGAGTTTTCTGATGCACTAATTATAAAGGGCTTTCTAAAACGGATTTCACGTGCTATAATACTTGAAAGAATAGGAGTGATGCTGATATGACGGTTGCAGCAAGAGAGCGCAGAATTCAGGCAGTAAAGCTGGCAGATGCCTTAAATGCCATTGAAGGCGTTCCCGTTTCGGAATATGCCAAGATGCTCTCACACTGCTGGGCGAACGGCGATTTGACTGGCGAGCAAATGAAAGAGGCTCTGCTGGCATCCCATCGCAAGTTGGCAGCACAGGAGAATCGCGCCCATGCCTGATCCGTATTTGTACGAAGATGTTCCTGTTTTGCGGAACAAGTTAGGCATCAAAACAGAAAAGATATTGGATTTGGTGGAAGCGGAACAATCCAGAGCGAATATGATGCTGCTTTATGAACGACCCTTTTCCAGTTTTTCGCCTGCAGGACTGAGAGAAATTCACCGCTTTCTGTTTGGCGACATCTATGATTGGGCTGGTGAATATCGCATCATCAATATCCAGAAGGCAGAGCGGCTTTTAGGCGGGCGGAGCGTGTGGTATTCCAATGACGATGATATTGCACGGGATTTAGACGCAGCTTTCCACAAAATTCAGATATTCCAATGGGATACTTGCAGCCGTGAGGAGTTCGTTGCAGCACTGACCCGATTGTTTCCTCCCATCTGGCAGGTGCATCCTTTCCGCGAGGGAAATACCCGAAGCGTCGTGATGCTGATGACCCTGTTTGTGGAAGCGCACGGCTATTATTTTGATAAGGACCTACTTGCGGCCAGCGCCGGATATGTGCGGGATTCGCTGGTAATGGCTTCTATTGACCAAAACTCAGAATATGAGCATTTGGAGCGCATTTTGATGGATGCCGTTTGCACTGATCCTATTGAAGCCTTGGACGGAGATAGACCCGTTGAGGAAGCTGCAAGCAAGTATAAAAAATATCAGAAAGAGCCGTATACTCCTGCACCACACACGGCGCGCTCTGAAGAAGAATGATTTTGAGGCACGAGCAGAAATGTTCGTGCCTTTTTATATCCGAAGGAAGGTGATGACTTTGCCCTACTTATCAAAAGACCAGATCGCCGCCGCCCGCGAGATGGACCTATTGACCTACCTGCGGCGGTTTGAGCCGGAGGAGCTGGTACATATCGGCGGCAACACCTACGCCACCCGCACCCACGACAGCCTGAAAATCTCCAACGGAAAATGGTGCTGGTGGTCGCGGAATATCGGCGGCACAACTGCGCTGGACTATCTGACCCGCGTGGAGGGGCTTTCCTTTCTGGATGCCGTGCAGCGCCTCCTCGGAGAATTGCCCCGTGTGCCGCCCAAATCAGAGCCAACCGCACCGCTCCCGAAAACTGAATTTACCCTCCCACCCAAACACGCCGACAACCGGCGTGTTTTTGCATATCTGCGGAGCCGGGGCATTGACGCGGAGATCATCAATCACTGCATCAAGCATGGGCAGCTTTACGAGGATGCCGAGCGTCATAACTGCGTATTCGTGGGTTATGAACATGGAACCCCTGCCTATGGTGCGCTGCGCGGAACTCTTTCGGATACCACCTTTGCCGGTGAAGTCCCCGGCAGTGATAAGCGGTTTTCCTTTGCCGTTCCCCTTTGCGCCGGTGGCAAAACCCTCTGCGTGTTTGAATCCGCCATAGACGCCCTTTCTTACCTGACGCTGCTGAAGCTGCGGGGGCAGGATTGGCGCGCCGCCAATACGCTGTCCCTTTCCGGCGTCTATCAGCCGCGGAAGGATGGCTCGATCCGATTCCCCGCGGCGCTGGAGCAATATCTGAAGGACAACCCTGGCGTGGCGCGGATCGTGCTGTGCCTGGATAACGACGGGCCGGGACGGACGGCATCCGCAGCCATTCAAAAGAAACTTTCCGAGTATGAGGTCATCGACAACCCACCCCACCGCGGAAAGGACTACAACGACCAGCTCCAGCTTGTGAAAGGGATCAGCGGCAGGGTAAGAACCCGTGGCGGTGACGCACGCTGATTTTCTTTTTCGGCTGGTTTAGGACTGCAAGCGGCCTGCGGCTGCTTTGCAGTCGCAAGCATAGCATTTGACCGGTCAAATGCGCTTGTTAAGGGGCGCAGCCCCTTAATATCCCCATACCCAAAGAAGGTGAACTGTTGCGAAAACGATATAAACGAGTGGAAATCCACTTAACCGAAGAAGAACACCGCCATTTGAAAAAGCAGGTGTCTTATACAGGCTTGAGTACAGAATCATTTATCCGTAGCCTCATCATGGGCCTTACCCTGTATCCACGTCCGCCTGATGAGTATGCCGAGATACGCCGCCAGCTCGCCGCCATCGGCAATAACATCAATCAGATCGCCCGCACAGTCAACGCCCGCGGCTTTGCCAGCGGTGAGGACATCGCCGCGATCACAGCGGCGCAGGAAACAATCTGGAACATCGCGGAGCGGCTGTGACATGGCATACACCAAGGTATTCGCCATCCGCGCAAGGCTGGACGACCGCGTGAAGTACGCCGTCAATGGGGAAAAGACCGAGCTGGACGAGCGGATCGTCTACACCGCTGACCCGGAGAAAACCGATACCGTGCGCTTTGTGACCACGCTGAACTGCCGGTCTGCCGAAACCGCCTTTGCTGCCATGCAGAAAACGAAAAAGAAATACAAAAAGACAGGCGGCGTTCTCGGCTACCACTTCATCCAATCCTTTGCTCCTGGCGAAGTCACACCGGAGCAGGCACACGAGATCGGGTGCGAGTTTGCGCGGCGATTATTCGGTGAGGATTATGAGGTCGTCATCGGGACCCATTTAGATAAGGCCCACCCGCATAATCACATCGTGGTCAATTCTGTTTCCCGCACGGACGGACACAAGTATCATTCCAGCCCGGAGAGTTACTACAACGATGTGCGCGGCACTTCGGACGCGCTATGCCGGGAGAATGATTTATCCGTCATCACCCCACAGGGCAAGGGCAAGCATTACGCCGAGTGGAAGGCGGAGCAGGGCGGCAAGCCCACCGTGCGCGGTGTAATCCGCGCCGACATTGACGCGATCATTGGGCAAGCCTACACCTACGATTCCTTTCTCATGCTCCTGCGACGAAACGGCTACGAGGTACGCCGCAGCCCCAATCGGAAATACACCACGGTCAAGCCACCCGGCGCAAAGCGGGCGATCCGCCTGGACAGTTTGGGCGAGGGCTACACCGAAGCGGATATTCTGCTGCGGCTCTCCCGCCAGCGGCACGGCGGCATGGCCCCGCCGACCGTCACCCATGCCGTCAAGCGTTACCGCATGAAGGGTAAGCTGTCCACCGTCCGAAAAAAGAAGATCACCGGCTTTCATGCGCTCTATCTCCGCTACCTCTATCTGCTGCGTGGGGGCAGGCGGAAAAAGCTGCCGCCCAAGCTGCCTTTCTCCGTCAAGCGGGAGGTCATTCATTTGGAGCGGTATGAGCAGCAATTCAAATATCTTTTATCAAGCGGAATCACCACGGCAGCAGAGCTGGAGCAGCGTATCCGTGTGCTGGAGTGGGACATTCGCTTGTTGGAGGAACAGAGAAAACCACTTTATCAGGAAAGGAGGAATACCAACGATGAAGAAGCACAAGCCAAGTACAGCACGGAGATCCAACAGCAGACTGCCGCCCTGCGTGAAAAGCGCGGGGAGCTGCGTCTGTGCCGCAGGATACAATCGGACATTCCGCAGGTATCCCAACAGTGTCAGCAGGCGCAGGCTGAACGGCAGGAAAATCTAAAGAACAAGGAGGAACACGAGCATGAGTACCAACGGTGAAACCGCTGACCTGATGGTGCGTGAGGGCATCCAGATCACTGAGAGTGCCCTCAAGCTGGCAGGGCTGGGGGCGAAAAATCTTGCCGCCCTTCTGATTGCCCTTGCCAACGACAACCAGAAGCTCGCCGGTAAAACCAACCTCAAGCGCCTGATCCACGACGGCGAGGAGCTGACGATCTTTTCCGTCAAGCAGGAGGACTTGAAGGGCTTTCAGATGGAGGCCAAACGCTATGGCGTCCTCTTTTATCCCATCGTCAACAAGGTAGAAAAGACCGGGACGGTAGAAATTATGGCAAAAGCCAAGGACGCCAAGCAGATCAACCGCATTTTTGAACGCATGGGCTATCCCGCCCCGGTGAAGGAGGATACTGCCGCAAAAAAAGAGAACGCCCGCGCTCCGTCCGAGAACAGCTCCAAGGAGCGCGGGACTGGTGCGAGAGCGTCTACGGAACCGGCTACGGAGAAGGCTGACGCCCGCCCCTCCGTCCGCAGCCGTCTGATGGCGCTGCAAGCCGCGGCGGAGCGGGACGGCACAGCTCCCACTAAGGACACCGTGCGGGAGGCCATTCAAAAGGCTATGCCCACGCGGGAATAAATTGATTTTGAGAAGGAGAAACGAACATGGCAAAGTTAGACGATTTGATCCAGCAGAAGCAGCAGAGGGACGAGGACTGGAAGGCAAAGAAAACAGCGGAGCGCGAGGAATTGGGGCAGCTATCCGACGATGCGGTCATGCACGTCACCAGTGAACCCGGCGCATACCTCCACTATCTGGACACGCAGGCCATCAACCCGCGATACAGCGCATCCAATGTGATGCTGGCGATGGCGCAGAACCCGGAGATCACCTACATCAACAGCCTGGAGGTGTGGAACCGGCTGGGGCGCAGCGTCAATCGTGATGAGAACGGCATGAAGATCCGTGTGTCAGACACCTATGTGAAGGACGGAAGGGAGTATCACGGCTATAAGATCGGGCGTGTGTTCGATATTTCCCAGACCCACGGCAAGGCCGGTGTTCCGGCGCTGAGCCTGAAAGACAATACACCGG
>ENA-OUQO01000488-OUQO01000488.1-human-gut-metagenome-genome-assembly--contig:-NODE-488-length-12776-cov-3.144800_pt1 | contig 12776 bp, 13 predicted proteins | sample MGYA00237944_ERZ548825 | MGnify/ENA primary metagenome ERZ548825 (study PRJEB26490, sample SAMN05194700) | human gut metagenome | biome: terrestrial biome; feature: human-associated habitat; material... | reverse complement strand
GCCTATCGAGGGCGTGACCTACCGTATCGAGCAGATCGACGGCAGCTTTTCTACCAGCGCCACGACGGACAGCGCGGGGCGCATCTTCCTCGATTCCATCCCCGTGGGCAGCTATCGCATCACGGAGAAAAATGTACCTTCCCATGTCATTCTCTCTGAGATCCCCCAGGAAGTCTATCTGGAAGCAGGCTGCACCAGAACGGTGACCTTCTTCAACGCGGTCAAACCCTCCCTGACGATCCTGAAGCGCAACAGCATCACCGGTGATCCTCTCTCCAATGCCAAATTCCATATCTATTACGGCTCGGACAATACCACCACCGGCGAGATCAACGACCTCGGCGTGTTCACAACGGATGAGATCGGAAAAATCACCCTCACCGATGTAAACCGTGGCTGGTACAAGCTGGTGGAGGAGTCCGCTCCCAAGGGCTTCGGCATTCAGGGCAGCGGGGTCACCGAGTTCTATCTGGAAGCCAATACCTCTAAGACCGTGACCGTGGACAATGTTCCTCACAGTGCCCTCGTCGTGTACAAATATGACGCCAAAACCGGAAAGGGACTGGAGGGCTGCCGCTTTGAACTGCGTTATCTCAGCGGCAATACCAGCGGCACTGGCGGCACAGTCATCGGGACTTATGTGACCGGCCCCAACGGGGCATTCACCGTGACAAACCTCAAACGCGGCACTTACATCTGCAAGGAGATCGAGAGCGATGGAGCTCACATCATCGACCGTGAACCCCAGACGGTGTGGATCTCCGGCGAGGATCAGGATGTGGTGACGCTCCGCTTCGGCAATGCCCCACTGGGCAGCCTGCTCATTACAAAGCTGAGCGACGACAGCAAGCACGAACCGCTCTCCGGCGTAGAGTTTCTTTTGACCGACAGCAGCGGCCATTATCTCGGCAATGACAACGGCCGCTTCACCACCAATGCCGCGGGCGAAATTCTGGTGGATGGTCTGGAACCCGGCATGACGGTCATTGCCCGTGAAGTCCGGGCAAAAACGGGCTACCTGTTGGATGACAGCCCCCAGCACGCACTCATCAAGAGCGGCGAAACGGCGCATCTGCAGTTTTTGAACCAGCCTGCCGGAAATCTCATCATCCGCAAGGTCAGCTCCGGCCCCAACGGGGAGCCGCTGGAGGGCGTCGAGTTTAAGATCACCTACGCGGATGGCAGCTTTGTCCCGGACGCCAACGGCGAACTGTCCAGCAACGGCATTTATTACACCAATAAATCCGGTGAAATTCGCATCTCCGGCGTCGTCGGCACCGTGGTAGCAACGGAAACCAAGACGATTCCGGGCTTCACCATTGACGAAGCGACCCGCACACAGACGGTGGTAGTCAATCCCAACGACACGCAGACGCTGACCTTTTACAACAAACCCACTACAACGTTGATTCTCCAGAAATACATTTCCGGCACGAAAAATGAACCGCTTGCCGGGGTACAGTTCCTTGTGACGGACTCCTCCGGCGCGGTAGTCGGCCCCAACAACGGCTACTATACCACCGACGCTGCAGGCCAGATCGTCATTGAGGGTCTGACCGACGGCATGACTGTTACCGCAAAAGAGGTCAAATCTGTGGATGGATTCGTGTTGGACGGGACACCGCAGAGCATTAAGATCGACCAGAGCCAGTCTCCCCAGCGGCTGACCTTCTGGAATGAGCGACAGGGCGCGCTCATCATCAACAAGCTGTCCTCTCTGGACCGCAAGACGCCGCTGGAGGGCGTTACCTTCAAAATCACTACGGCTACCGGCGAGTTTGTCCCCGACGAAAACGGAAAAATCAGCTCCAACGGTCTGTACTATACCGATAAAAACGGGCAGATCATTCTCAAGGGCGTCACCGGCACACTGGTGGTGACAGAGGAAAAATCCATCTCCGGTTACACCATCGACGAGAACACCCGCACGCAGACCGTGGTGGTCAACCCCAATGACACGCAGTCCCTCTATTTTTATAATGCTCCCATCGGTGGGCTGGAGCTGGTGAAAGTGAATGCGGCGGACAAAACCCAGCGCATCCCCAACACCACCTTCGAGATCCGCCGTGTCAGCGATGGCGGTCTGGTGGACACCGTCACCACCGGAACGGACGGCCGCGTGTATGTGCCGCTGGAAAGCGGCAGCTACTATGCCGTGGAAACCGAGGCGGGCAAGGGCTTCCAGCTGGACAATACCCCCATCTATTTCGCCGTGGAGGATGGTAGAACCACGACCAAAACGGTGACCAACAAAGCCATCTCCGGTATCCTGATCCACAAAGTCGATTCGGCCACCGGCGAGGGCATCTACGGCGTTTCCTTCATTCTCTATGACAGCGGCAATAATCCCATTGCGCAGGAAACCAGCGATGACCGAGGGTATGTCCGTTTTGAAAATCTGACAGCTGGCCGCTACTATCTGCGTGAATTGGAAAATGAGGGATATATTCCCGACACGCAGAAAAAGACGGTTTATGTCCGCAGCGGCGAAACCACGGAAGTTGAGTGGAAGAATACTCCTATCACCGGCCAAATTCAGATCGTCAAGACCTCGGCGGACTATAATTCCATGAACGGCTGGCCCGCCGGAACGCCGATCCCCAACACCGTCTTCGAAGTTTACAACGCCCGCACCAATCGTCTGGTGGATACCATCAAGACGGATAAGAACGGGCTCGCGGTCAGTAAGCCTCTGCCTCTGGCGCGGTACAAAATCGTAGAATCCAAGGCGGCGGAGTTTTACGGGCTGGATAAGACACCCATTGAGGTGGAGATCGAACACGCCGGTCAGATCGTCAAGGCAGCCATGACCAATAAGAGCCTGTACACGAATGTGTCGATCAAGAAAACCGGCTACGTGGAGGTCATGCCGGGGCAGCTTGTCCGCTACAACTTCACCGGTATTGCCAACAATTCCACCACGGCGCTGGAATCCTTCTACTGGCGCGATACCCTGCCCGTCAAGGCGGTGCGCCTTGAAAAGATCTACACCGGCACGTGGAATACCCCCGGAAATTATAAGATCGTGTATCGCACGAATCTCAGTGGCGATACCTGGCGCACGCTGGCGGATAACCTGAGCACATCCAAAAACTATGTCTTGGATGCCTCTCCTGCGGCGCTGGGACTTGCTTCCAATGAGTATGTGACGGAGTTCATGGCGGCGTTCGGCATCGTACCTTCAAACTTCCGTCAGGTAGAGGCGCCCCGCGTAGACTGCAAGGTGCTTTCAAAGCTCGCCGGCGGTACGCAGTTCGTCAACACGTCGGATGCAGGCGGCGTCTACAACGGGCAGTGGATCATGGCGACCTCCCGCTGGGTCACCAGAGTTTATGCTCCCAGCAAGCCCCTGCCCCGCACCGGTTATTAAGAGCTAACAACGGATGCCGCTCCGCAAGGGGCGGCATCCCCATTTTAAGGAGGTTGAGATTTCTTGAAATACAGAAAAATGATTATTCTGACATTGACGCTTCTGCTTCTGACCACCCTCTGCTGCACCTCGGCACTCGCTGCGGGCGGGGATGTTGCGGGAGCGGTGGAGCAGACATGGACGGAGGCGGCCAAGCAGATCAAGAGCGTGGTGGAGAAGGTGGTGTTCCCGGCGCTGGATATGATCCTCGCCATCGCGTTCTTCGTAAAGCTTGGCGGCGCGTATTTTGATTTTCGCCAGCGAGGTCAATTTGAATGGACCGGTCCCGCCATCCTCTTTGCCTGCCTGATTTTCAGCTTGATTGCGCCGAAATACATCTGGAACATCATCGGGATCTGAGCCGTGAGGAAAGAATTTAAAAATCGAACCCGGACTCTCCTGCCAGAGGCAACGAATAAGACGCAATGGTTGCTTTGCCGGCGAATGCTGTAGGCCTATAAAGTCACCTTTTACACCTCACAAAGATAGGCTTGCATAAAAAGTGTTATCTTGATATAATACTATCAAGAAATTGATAAGGAGGGCTTTCTATGCAAATCAGACCATCCTCTGCTCTGCGGAATGAGTACACGCAGATCTCCGAGCTGGCAAAGGCATCCGGTGAACCGATCTTCATCACGAACAAGGGTGAAGATGACGGTGTTTATATGAGCATGGCAGCATACGAGGAGCGGGAAAAAATGTTCCGACACCGCGACAAAATTTATGCTGCGGAACTCAGCAGATTGAGCGGAGAGCCTGTCTGCACGCCGGAGGAGCTTGACGAAAGAATGGAGGAGCTGTTCCGTGCCTACGAAAAGTAAACTGGTCTATCTTCCACCTGCTCAACACGACTTCGAGGAGATCGTAAAGTATCACATTACGGAGGCAGGAACTCCCTACGCGCGGAAAATCTACAGTACGATGAAAACGACCATAAACCGTCTGCGGGATTTCCCGCTGATGGGGCAAACGCATCCGGACCCGATCCTTGCGGCAAGCGGTTACCGTAAACTTGTGCTGACGAAGACTTATGTTGCCATCTACAAATTGATTGGGGACACCGTCTACGTTTATGCGATCGTCAATGGCACAACAGATTATCCGCGGCTGCTCAAGTAAGCGCTGCAGTCAGATGCAAAACAAAATACTCTATATGAAAGGCCGTCGCCCATCTGGGCGGCGGCTTTCTGCATTTCGAGGAGGTGAGCGAAGATATTTATTTGGGACTTTGTTGCCGCGACAGTTTTGGATCAGCTGGTGGACTGGATCTATGGGCAGATCGTGGGCTTTCTCGGCAATTTCTTTGCCCTCATGGGCAATATGGGCGTGGAACTTTTTGAACTGGAATGGGTCAGCGCCATCATTCTCTTTTTCTCCCGCCTTGCTTGGGCGCTGTTCGCCGTCAGCGTGGTAGTCTGCGCCTTTGAGTGCGGCATTGAATACTCCACCGGCAGAGGCAATCTCCAGCAGTGCGGCATGAATATCATCAAGGGCTTTCTGGCGGTGAGCCTCTTCACCGTTGTCCCCGTCCGGCTCTATGCCTTATCGGTGTCGCTGCAGGGAACCTTTTCTGCGAGACTCACCGGCTACGGACGGAGCATTGGCGAGGTGGGACAGGACATCATCACCGAACTCAGCGAGATACAGACACTTGCCGATGTGGTGAACAGCTCCCACTTCGGTCTTGGCATCATCACCAGCCCCATCATGCTTCTCTTTTGCGTGATCCTTATGGGCTACGCGGTGCTGAAGGTGTTTTTTGCCAACCTGAAACGCGGGGGCATCCTGCTCATCCAGATCGCGGTGGGCAGCCTCTATATGTTCAGCGTCCCACGGGGCTATTTGGACGGCTTTATGGGCTGGATGCGGCAGGTCATCGGCTTGTGCCTGACCGCCTTCCTCCAGTCCACCATCCTCATTGCGGGACTTATGGTGTTCAAAGACCACGCGCTGATGGGCGTTGGACTCATGCTCTCCGCAGGCGAAGTTCCCCGCATTGCCGGCAGCTTCGGTCTGGACACCACAACAAAGGCCAATATTACGAGCGCCGTTTATACGGCACAGTCTGCGGTAAATGTGACGAGGACCATCGCCGCGGCAATCAAATAAAAGGGTGTGTATGAAATGACACAGTCAACAAGAAAACTTACGATGGGGAGCCTGTTCGATGGCATCTCCGGCTTTCCTCTGGCTTCGGTGCGGTGCGGCATCGAGCCGATCTGGGCCAGCGAGATCGAGCCGTTCCCCATACTGGTATCAAAGATCCGTTTCCCACGCATGGAGCAAATGGGAGACATCACAAAACTGAACGGTGCGTATCTGCCGCCTGTGGACATCATCTGCGGGGGCAGCCCGTGCCAGGACTCAGCGTGGCCGGAATGCGCGCCGGATTGAACGGTGCGCGTTCCGGCCTCTTTATGGAACAAATACGAATCATTCAGGAGATGCGAGATGCAGACAGAAAATCTGGAAGGACAGGAGTCCATATTCGACCGAGATTCGGCGTGTGGGAAAATGTCGTCGGTGCTCTCTCAAGTGGGCGGGACGCTGAAACGGGTCAAAAAAAGCCTGGGGCGGATTTTCAAAAAGTCCTCGAAGCGTTCCTCCAAGTTGAAGAACCATACCTTCATGTTGTTAGACCTGAGACCGGGCGCTGGGAATATGCTGGGGGCATATTGGGAGTACGATCCTCCATGGCTTGGATCGTTTGGGACGCTCAACACTTCGGAGTGCCCCAAAGACGCCGTCGAGTGTTCCTTGTGGCAGATTTTGCAGGCTACAGCGCCATCCCGATACTCGCTATCCCAGACAGCGTGCCTGGGTATCCTGCGCCGCGCAGAGTGCCGCGGCAAATCGCTGCCACCCCTATTGGAAGCAGCTTTGCGTATGCAGGCAGGGCTTGACCCGCCCACGCCCAGATCCAGCGAGGGGAAAGCCCATCATCTCATGGCCTTTGCCGCCAATCAGCGGGACGAGGTGCGCGACCTGCATGATGTAGCAGGCGCGCTGCAGGCTCAGCCGGGGGTGAAACAACAAACCTTTGTCGCTGGATTTTCTGCTGGAGCTGGCGCGAGCGCCGGGACCATTGGATATCAGGAGGACGTAGCGCCCACGCTGAAAGGCAGCCCCAGCGGGAACTGTATGCCCAGCATTCTCTGTATCAATGATCAGGGTGGGCAGATCATGGAGTGCAGCGAAAATATCACCGGCACCCTCCGAGCACAGGAGCATGGACATCAGCCTTTAGTGCTGCGTCCGGGAAAGCCTTTACTGTATGAAAACTATGGAATAGACAGCCGCTACACAGGCCCCCATAAGATAGCGCCAACACTTTCGGCCAGAATGGGTACGGGTGGTTTGAACACCTCACTTGTTCAACAGGTAGCGGAGGAAGTCATCTGCATCGCGGGCAACGCCATTGACCGCCAGCCGCAAAACGGCGGCAACGGCTTCGGCTGGCAGCGGGACATTTCCTATACCCTGACCACCTCGGATCGCCACAGCGTCTATGCCCGCCAGCGGGTAGATCAGTTCAGGGACGACGAGATTGCCTCCACGGAGAGCGCGCGGCAGCACAAGGACGCTACAGACCTTGTCTGCCAGCCGCCCTCTACTTGGGATACGGACTGCCGGAATCTCATTCGCCGCCTCACACCGCTGGAGTGCGAACGGCTCCAAGGCTATCCGGATGGCTGGACCGATGTTCCCGGCGCTTCGGACTCCGCACGCTACAAAGCCCTCGGCAACAGCGTCGCCATCCCCTGCGTGGAATACCTCATGCAACGGGTGGCTATGGTCATTACGCTTGATTTGGAATGGGATTTTTAGTTGGCTTTGGTAATAGCTTTCACGCTTGCTTTCGGGTATCTTGGCTTTACCATTAAAAAAACTGGGAGGAACTGCTATGGCAGAAAAAACGCGCAACCTCTGCGCGCAGATCCCCGTGGAGCTGCATGACAAGGTGCGGCAGCGACAGGCGGAATCCGGCGAGACACTGAGCCGGTACATGACTGCGCTCATCACCAAATTTTATGAAATGGAGGAAAATGCGAAGATGGACAAGGACAATGTGAGGACGGTGGCGTTTCAGGTGCCCACCGAGCTGTTTGAGCAGCTCAAGGCATACCTCAAGCGGAACGGCATCAAGCAGAACGCCTTCTTCCTGGACTGTATCCGGCAGGCGCTGGCGGAGGACACCGGCACTGCCGAAGAATAAGAAATACATCGTGCGAACCGCTGCTGAGATCTTCGGCAGCGGTTTTGCTTTGGAGGAACAAAATGTTTATTTACCCCGAAAACCTGAAAGCCAAGCCCATGCTGTGGCTCTGGCTGCTGCGGGACATCGCCGTGATCGGCATCGGCGCTTTGCTCTCTGTGCTGGCGCTGACCCAGGGCCTCGGCATGGGACTGCTGGTGGTCACGGTGCTGTACGCCTTTCTCACCATTCAGGTGGATGGCAGCAGTATCTTAGATTTCCTGCACCGCGCCGCCTGTTTTCTCTTTCTGCGGCAGCAATACTATGAATGGAGGCTGGACCCATGAATCGGAAACAGAAAAAGGAGCTGCGCCAGCGGCAGTCGACCCGGCAGCTCATGGGCATCGTCCGTGTGACGCCCCACGGCATCGTGACAGATTCCGGAGAGCGGGTCTTCTTCCTGATCCAGCCGGACAACCTCTCCGTCCTGTCCCCGGAGGTCATCCGGGGCCGCGTCCGCTCCCTCACCATGCTTCTCAGCACCCAACCGACCTTGGAAATTCTGGCGCTGGACTCCCGCGAATCCTTCCAGCGGAACAAGGAGTATTACCTGCGGCGACTGGAGGAGGAAACGGAGCCTGCCGTGCGGGAGCTGTTGGAGCGGGACATGGCCCATCTGGACGCCATCCAGTTCTCCTCCGCCTCCTCCCGCAAATTTGTGCTGGTGCTCCCACTGGATGAAAAAGCCGGTGCGGATGAAGGTGCGCTGCGGCAGTTGGAGAAATCCGTCTGCGACCACGGGCTCCGCGTGCGTCTGGCGGAGGAGCAGGATGTGAAGCGCCTGCTGGCGATCTACTACCGGCAGGATCTCACCACGGAGGTATTCCGTGATTTCGATGGAGAGGAGTATGTACATGGCTAAAAAGAAACAGAAGAAGAAAAAGAAGATGCCGGAGCAGGTACAGCGTCCGAAAGACTTTCTGGACATGATCGCGCCCGCGGCGGTGAAGTTCAACACAGATCACTTCATACTCGGCAGCCGGTATCACACGGCAATGGTGCTGAAAAGCTACCCGCCCATGACGGATGAGCTGGCGCTGCTGCGGGGCCTTGGCGATATGGGCGGCGTCAACCTGCGCCTGACGGCGCGGCAGGTCACGCCTGCCGAGGAGGACGCCATCCTTCATGCCGCCACCAACAAAAGCCGCATGGAGCGGAGCAACACCAATGACTACAAGCAAAGCGTCACGGCGGAGGCCAACCTGCGGGATATGGCGGAGCTGCTGGCAAAGCAGCGGCAGGAAAAGGAGCCGCTCATCCACTGCGGCGTGTATCTGGACATTGCCGCCGCGGATACGGAAAAGCTGCGCACGGCGCGGGATACGGTATCCGCCCAACTGGTTCGCTCCCGCATGGGCGCCGATCCGCTGCTCCTGCGCCAGCGGGAGGGCTTTCTCTCCGCCAACCCCGCGGGCGGCAGCCAGCTTGCCAATTTTGCGGAGCGTGTCCTACCTGCCAGGAGCGTTGCCAATCTGTACCCCATGAACTATTCCGGCAAAACCGATCCCAAGGGCTTCTTCATTGGCCGGGACCGCTTCGGCTCCAACATCATCGTGGACTTCGACCGCCGTGCTTCTGACAAGACCAACGCCAGCGCCCTCATCCTCGGCAACACCGGACAGGGCAAGAGTTATCTTCTGAAGCTCCTGCTCTGCAATGTGCGGGAGGCGGGCAAAAGCGTGATCTCTCTGGACTCCGAGCATGAGATGGAGGACGAGTGCCGCGCCCTGGGCGGTTGCTTTCTGGACTACTTAAGCGGGCAGTACCGCATCAACCTGCTGGAGCCGCGCTGCTGGGACGATGGCAGCGGGCCGGAAGACCCGGACGCGCCGGACGCTTTCCGGGGGACGCTGCTCTCCCAGCACATCTCCTTCCTGCGGGATGTGTTCCGCGTGTATAAAGGCTTTGACACGCCCCACATCGACACGCTGGAGCTGATGGTAGAGCGGCTCTATCAAAAGTGGAACATCACCGACCGCACGGACTTCGCGGCGATGCAACCGGAGGATTACCCCATCCTCTCCGACCTCTACGACGCCATTCAGGAAAGCTACGACCATTACGAGGCCGCAGACAGCCTCTACCCGCGGGAAATGCTGCGGGATCTGCTGCTGGGGCTCCATTCCATGTGCCGCAGTGCGGACGCCCGGTTCTTTAATGGGCATACCAATATTGACCGCTCCAAATTTCTTGTTTTCTGCGTTAAGGGACTGGATAACATGGCGGAGAATCTGCGGAACACGTTGCTGTTCAGCCTGCTGTCCTATATGTCGGATCAGCTTCTGACGCTGGGCAATTCCGTGGCGGCCATTGACGAGTTATACCTGTGGCTCTCCGATCCCACCGTCATCACCTACATCCGCAATGCCCTCAAGCGGGTGCGCAAAAAGGAATCTGCCCTGTTCCTTGCCAGCCAGAATCTGGAGGACTTCACCCAGCCGGGGATACGGGAGCTGACACGCCCCCTCTTTTCCATCCCCGTCCATCAGTTTATCTTCAACGGCGGCAACGTGGATAAGAAGTTTTTCATGGATAACCTTCAATTAGAGGAATCCGAATATGCCCTGATCCGGGACCCGCAGCGCGGCTCCTGCCTCTACAAATGCGGTAATGAGCGGTATCTCTTGCAGGTGCAGGCCCCGGAGTACAAGCAGGCCCTCTTCGGAACGGCAGGTGGACGGTAATGGCAGTACACGTCGCGGCACTGGCGAAGCTCGCCGCTGCAGCGCTCTCGGATGAGGACACCCGGCGAAAGCTGGGCTGGATCGTGGCGGCGATCTGTTCACCATTGATCCTGACGCTGGCGCTGATCTGCTCTCTGCTCTCCGGCAGCGCGGAGCATAACAACTCCGCCGTTCTGCTGTGCTTTCATGGTGGAGATATTCCGGGCAAAACGCCTGCGGAATATGTCGCCTACATCGAAGATATGCGCCGCAGCTTCACACTGCTGGACAGCGCCATTGATGCCGTCAATGACATGACGGAGAACAGCGACAGCCTTGACGGTATCCGCGTCAAGGCTGTTTTTTACGCCATTTTCTTTGGAGAGGACACGCCGAGCAGGAGAGCACATAAGCAATTCGTGGACTGCTTTGTGACCTACGAGGAACGCACCCGCACCGTCACCGGTGAGGATGGGACGGAAACCGAGGAGAGCTACACCGTGGCGATTCCCGTTACGGACATGGTGGAGGTCTACAGCAATATTGAAAACACACTTCACTTGGAAATATCTGCGGAACAGAAGTCCAACGCCGACAGTGTGAACAATCTGGTGCGCTATGGCGTTGCCGGAGGTTCAGAGGGCTGGATACCCGGTGCGGATGTGCCGTTCATTGGCGCAGATGGTTTCTGTTCGCCCATCGGCTCAGGATGGGAGCGCCGTGTCACCTCTGAATTCGGCAACCGCATCGATCCCATCACCGGGAAGCGCAAGGGACACACCGGCATGGACTTGGCAGTCCCCACCGGCACGCCCATCCGCGCCGCGCTGCCGGGAACGGTGACGGTCTCCAAGTACAACGCCGGAGGCTACGGCTATTATGTGATGATCGACCACGGCAATGGCCTTGCCACGCTGTACGGCCACTGCTCTCAGCTTCTGGCGAGAGTGGGACAAACCGTGCAGGCGGGAGACATCATCGCCCTCTCCGGCAGCACCGGGCGCTCCACCGGGCCGCACCTCCACTTCGAGGTGCGCGTCAACGGGGAACGAACGAATCCGAGGGCGTATCTGCCGAAAGGCTGAAAGGAAAAATTGATTATGAATACTGCAATAAAACCGATCACGCCGGAGCGTGAGCAGGAGCTGGTTGCGAAGCTCGTGGATTTTCTCAGCAGCCGCTACGACGCTGGGAATCTCTATGACATCCTGCGTCACGGGCTCGGCATGGATCACGGCGATATGGAGGCGCTGGGCTTCCAGCTCCGCGATTACTACGAGGAGGTCGAATAATATGGCATACGAAAAAGTTCCCAGACCGTCCACGGTCTATCATTTGACACAAAAAGGCAATCTCGACAGCATTCTGGACGATGGCATGATCCGCCGCTTCGATGATACCGAATGCTGGTTCTGCGAGAGCCTCGATAAGATGCGGGCATACATGGCACAGACGGTTCTCTGTGAAGGCAAGTCTTATTACGCCGTGGGCGGTCAGCTCTGCCGCTATCCCAAATTCGTGCCGGAGGATTATGTTCTCCTCAAACTCACGCCCCGTGGCTATGAGGATAACTGGTACCGCTGGAATCAGGAGATCCCTCCCGGCAGCCCCAAAGAACTGGCGCGGGCGGCAAGAGAATTCTCTCTGCTGAAGATCGGCTACCGCGGCGACATGGCGTTCCGCAACGCGGAGGTCATCGATGTGCCGCTGTTTCTTACGGATGGGATCGTGCAGGGAAATCCGGTGCAAACCACATCGGAACTGCGGGAGCTCCTGTTTGAACACGTCGAGCGCGAGCAGAGGGAATACACAGATTCTCTCTACCGCATGACGCAGGGTCAGCTCATCGCCAACGCAGGAGAGATCGAGGCGAACCGTTTTTGCTATAATGCCTTGCTGACCATGCGTTTAGACCGTGAACAGTTGAAAGTGCTGGCGGCTATGGATAACCCGCTGGAGGCGGTGCGCGGTGCATGGGTCTCGGCACAGGAGGTGGAACAGGAGGAAGAATTCTCTCATACGCTGTTTGAAATCTGTGAGCAGACGGTGCAAGAACAGACGATGCAGATGAAATAGGAACGGAGGAATATGCCGACTATGAAAAAAGAAAATGTCACGATCACATTCGAGAGTGAGCAGCTTGCCGCTCTCGAATTTTCGCTCAAAAAAAAGAACACCAGCGTGCAGGCGCAGTTGGAAGAACTGCTCAAATGTCTCTACGAATCCGAGGTGCCGGAGCCGGTGCGGGAATATCTCGCCAGCCGCACAGCGCCCGCTGCCCGTCCCCGCCGTCCGGCAAGACCGGCGAAGCCGCAGATGCGGGTGGAGCCTCCCTCTGCATTGGAACAGCCTGTCGGCGAAAGGGCTGGTGACTGAGATGGCGGATCATGTAGACATCACACTGTGGATCGACCGGCGATGGAAGGATGCCATTGAGAAGCATCTC
>ENA-OUQO01000483-OUQO01000483.1-human-gut-metagenome-genome-assembly--contig:-NODE-483-length-12885-cov-3.556742_pt1 | contig 12885 bp, 10 predicted proteins | sample MGYA00237944_ERZ548825 | MGnify/ENA primary metagenome ERZ548825 (study PRJEB26490, sample SAMN05194700) | human gut metagenome | biome: terrestrial biome; feature: human-associated habitat; material... | reverse complement strand
CGGCAGCGTCAGATGTGTATAAGAGACAGGACTTGCTCCACTTGTCGTAGCGGTCGGCTTCGACCGACACGATATAGTTGCCTGCCGGCAGCGACGGAATCTCGACCGCGCCCTTGCTTATCACGGCGCTGTAGGTTGTCGACGCTGACTCGTTGAAAAATTCCACCTTCACGCCGTCTACCTCCACATTGTCGTTGGCGGAAGCTGCGACGCTGACCTTGCAGAACGTGCCGGCTCCCACATCAAACGACTGCTCGACGAGCTCGCTCTCGGCGTTCTTATAGACCGCCTTCACGCCAAGCGTATAGCTGCCAGCCTCAAGCTGGTCGAACGCAAACGAATAGCCGTCGGTCTCGCCCACCTGCTTTCCGTTTTTATACACAAGGAAACGCTCGTTGGGATTGTACGGCGAACGCATCGCGCAGCGCAGCGACTTCGTTGCCACGGCATCGCTGAAATAATCGGCCTGACCCACGAAAAAGTCGTCGACCATAAGCATAAACGCGCCGCCGTTGGACGGGTCGCCGATATAATGGATGGCTATGCGCACCGTCTCGCCCTCATAGTCGGCAAGCGAATACTCCTTAGCCTCCCACTCTTCGTAGCCCACAGTCTCATAATTACCCGACGAGATGACCGTAAAGTCAGACGCCTCAGGGTTGTCGACCGTAGTGATGCCCACCTCGAAACGCTCCTTATAGACATCGGCAGCCTTAGCCATAAAACGCACAATGTTGTTCTTGCCGACAGTGACTGCCGGCGAAATCAGCCAATCATCATTGGCAGAACCGCCATAAGTGCGCACAAAGCCCACATACTGCTTGCCACCGTAGGGACGCAGCACGGGATAATCGGTCCACCACGACGGCTCCACCACAAGCGGATTGATCACCTGCGCATACTGCAGCGTGCCGCGGTTGGGATAAGAGCCCTGAAGCGGAGCGGCGGCAGCATGGTCGCCGTCGATGCCCGTCCACGGCGAAAACTCCGTGTCAAACGCCGTATAGCTCTCGAAACCATCGAAAAACACCGGATCCTCACGGTTCCACTGCAGCGTCACGTCGTTCTTGCCCGTCATCGGGTCGTGGCGCTCAGCCAGCTTGAGAGCAAACGGATTGCGCACGTCCTCCGTGAGCGTCACATTCAACGTCATGTCGCCCGTCACCGGAAAATCCTTAGCATACGCGGCATAGCCCGCACGCTCCACCGTAAGACGGTGGTTTCCGCTATACACCTTCAAGCGACACTCGCCGGCAGCATCGAGCGTCGTCTCGCTCGCACCGTAAGTCATACTGTAGTCTGTCTGCACAAGCATCACCCGCTGTCCATCGAGCGACTCCCCGGTGGCAGACACAACCTTAACCGTAAGATTGCAGTCGCGCGACAGCGCAGACGCCTGCAACGTGGCAAACACCGCCACAAAAACCAATAATAGTTTAAAGTTCCTCATATTTAAAGCTCTTTTTGTTTCAAAACAACAATATTTCAGGCTACAAAGTTACGGCACATTAGCCACACCACAAAGCGATTAACAATATTTGGCAACATTTCGTCGACCGAAACATCCTATTTGCCAACAACAAGAGACTCCAAACCGCCGACCATATAAAACGGCAGATTTATCAACTTGAACGCCTTCCCCGACGCAGTAACCACCTCATCCTCTGAATATGGCTGCGACCAGACACGCACCGCCACATCATTTGACGAGCGCTCCATAAACGAATGCAACGAGCGCAAATGCGCATTGTGGCCCGCCTTCACCTCTATCGGATATATCTTTGAATTGCAGACCCAAATGAAATCCACCTCAGCCGACGACTCTCCTTTGCCACGGCTCCAGAAATTACGCTTCTGGCTAACCTTGTCGTTCTGCGTCAGCAATTCCTGCCCGACAACCTGCTCCGCAATCATTCCTCGCCAAGCATCCATTATGTCGCGCGAACGCAACACCTCCGCCTGCACCTGCGCCGCATAATTGACAAGCCCGGTGTCAAGCCACACCAACTTAGGCTGACGGCGGGTCTCTCCAATAGCCGGGACATCGACCGACGTCGTCGGATAAACCAATTCAAGAAGCATCGCCTTCTCAAGCAAGCGGAACGCCTCTCCGACCTCCCGGGAATTATAAGCCGACGAGCCGAAATTACCCAACGTGATTATCTGACCGGCCTTCGACCAGCCTTCATTCAAGATGAAACGCACCACCTCCGACACCTTGCCTCCACGGGCATACTTCTCCGAATCGTCACGATAGCCCTGCAGCAACGTTTCATAAACATCTCCCAACGACGCAAAATCGCGCGTTTCAGCAAATGCCTGCACAACCTCAGGCATTCCGCCGGTCACCACATACTGGTTGAACAACAACATCAAACGCTCATGAAACGCCTGCGACATCACCTTGTCGGCAAGCGCCGGAAGCAACTGTCCTTCGCCAACCGCGACAAGAAACTCGCGAAACGAGCACGGACGTAATGCCATATACTGAACACGCCCAACAGGAAACGACGTCTTTACATCAACCAAATTCTCAAGCAACGAACCTGCCGCGATAACAAAAATCTCAGGCAACTGCTCATAGAAATAACGCAACCGCGCCACTGCCTTCGCCGAATTCTGTATCTCATCTATAAATATCAACGTCGTACCCTCAACTCTCTTCTTCTTGCAATGAGCGAAAAAAAACGGAATCAAGTCGGCAAGCGGCACATTCAAATCAAACAATGCCGCAGCCTCCGCATCCTCAAGATTCAGATAAATATAATTGTCAAACGTGCGCCCAAACTGGTTGACAACCGTGGTCTTTCCCACCTGCCGCGCCCCGCGCAGCACCAACGGCTTTCGCCTTGACGACCGGCGCCATTCCTCCAGCCGACTCTGTATTTCCCGTTTAAATTCCATAGTCAACATTCTTTGCTTTACAATGCAAATTTAATGCTTTTGTCGGAAATCGTAGGCAAAACAACCGCAAATTTGTTGGAAATCGGAGGCAAAATCTCTGAAATTTGTCGAAAATCGGAGGCAAGCACCCCTCCGAATTTCGGGGAAATGGCGGAAATCGGCATTTTGAATTTCGGGGAAATGGCGGAAATCGCCGTTTTAAATTTCGGGGAAATGGAATTTTTCAGCGTAAACACTTGAAAAACAGAAAAATTAGCAATACCTTTGCAAAAACTCTAAAAATCATGGCAAAACTCGTATTCAAACGCAAGATATACGACCGCATGCTTCAATGGAAGCAGCTGTCAGCCGGAAAGAGCGCATTGCTGGTGCAAGGCGCACGCCGCATCGGCAAATCCACAATCGTTGAAGAATTCGCCAAAAAAGAATATCATTCTTATATTCTCATTGATTTCAACAAAGCCTCGGCCGACGTAAAGGCGCTGTTCGACGATTTAATGGATCTCGACTTCCTGTTTCTGCAGTTGCAAACCATCTACAACGTTTCGCTGAAAGAACGCAAGTCCCTGATAATATTCGATGAAGTGCAAATGTGTCCAAAAGCACGACAGGCAATAAAATACCTCGTTGCCGACCACAGATACGACTACATCGAGACCGGATCGCTTATAAGCATCCGACAAAACACTCGCGGCATCACCATACCTAGCGAGGAAGAACGCATAGACATGTTTCCCATGGACTTCGAGGAATTCAGATGGGCTCTCGGCGACACCGCCACTATGCCTCTGCTGCGCACATTCCTCGAGAAGCGACACCCTCTCGGCGCTGCCCACCGCGCAAAGCAGCGAGACCTTCGGCTATACATGCTCGTTGGCGGCATGCCACAAGCCGTCGGCGAATACATCCAGACAAACAACCTTGCAGCTGTCGACGCCGTGAAAAGAAGCATCGTGCAACTATATGCCGACGACTTCCTGAAAATCGACCCGTCGGGCAAGCTTGGCAAACTATTTATGGCAATCCCTGCACAACTAAGCCGCAACGCATCGCGCTACTCGCCAAACGCCGTTGTCGGGAAGACCGACGACGAAAAAGAGCAGGAAATGATAATCAGCCTCGAGGACAGCAAAACTGTACTCGTGGCATACCACACAAACGACCCAAACGCCGGCATATCGCTCTCTCGCGACATCTCACGCTACAAGCTGTTTGCCGCCGACACCGGACTGTTTGTAACAATGGCCTTCTGGGACAGCGACTTCTCCGAAAACACAATCTACCAGAAACTTCTGGCAGACAAGCTCGATGCCAACCTCGGCTACGTCTACGAAAACATTGTGGCACAGATGCTGACGGCTGCCGGAAACAAACTGTTTTATTACACCTTCCCCAAGGACGACCGCCACCTCTATGAAGTTGATTTCATAATCCCTCACGGCAGCAAAATCTGCCCTATCGAAGTGAAATCATCCGGCTATAAAACCCACGCCTCGCTCGACGCCTTCCGCCACAAATTCTCCGCACGCATCGCCAACAGTTACATTCTCTACACCCGCGACCTGCAGCGCGGCGACAACGAGCTGCTATATCTCCCCGTCTATATGACCCCTCTCCTTTAGCCGAAAAAAAGGCGCGCAGCCTGTCAGCCGCGCGCCCCTCCAGCCCCGTCGCCGGAACTGCTATTCTACGGTGTTCTCTATCACCTTAAGCATCTTTGCCGCAAGCACCTTGCGGTCAAAGTCATTCGACAAAGCCCTACAGCCTTCTTTGCATTTCTCATACAACGCATCGTCAGCGAGCAACTTGTCCAATTTGTCGTTGAAATCCGCCTCGTTCTCCGGCTCAAAACAAAGCCCAGCCCCATAGCTGTCGATTATATCTTTAGCCTCGCCCTCAACTCCCATTATGATAGGAATCTCCATCCCTGCATTCTCAAATATTTTAGAGGGAATCACCGTGGTGAACAACGGCGATTTCTTCAGATTTATCAAACACAGGTCAAGTATCGAGATGTAGCGCCAAACTTCTGTTTTCGGGACAGGGTCAAGCATTGTTACATTATCTATATGCTCCGTATCCCTCATCTTCAGCAACCGTTCCTTTTCCGCGCCAGCTCCAATAAACAAGAAATGATAGTCATTCTTACCCTGCATATTCTTTGCACATTGCAAAATAAAATCCAACTTATGCGCCAAGCCATGCGTTCCGATATATCCAATCACACGCTTGCCTTTCAAGCCAAGACGTTCCGCCAAAGCCTCGTCTTTCGGCATTGGTTTAAACAATTCACGGTTGGCTCCATTTTTCACCACTTCTATTTTTTCTGCCGGCACTCCACGAGCCGTCAACGTGCGTTTAAACGAGTCTGTCACAACAACTATTTTACGGGCGGAACGGTAGCATCGCATTTCCTCCCACTCAAAATAGCGTATAAACACATTGTCGCTCATCGCACCGACTGTCTTTATCGACTCTGGCCAAAGGTCGCGCACTTCCATTATCCACGGCTTCCGTTTCCAGAAAGCCAACGTGCGTCCGCTCAACGCCGTGAAGAATTGTGGAGAAGTGGCAATAATAATGTCTGTTTTCTGAAACAGACCGGCTAAAAACGACGTGACAGAATAACTGATATAGTCAAGCGTGCGCTTCAGGAAACCTTTGTTGGCGGCGATATACGACCACACACGCACCACCTTGATGCCATCCATCCACTCCGTCTGATACAGCTTATTCCTATATCCTTCATACACTCGCCCTTTCGGGAAATTCGGAGCACACGTGATTACCGTCACCTCATGCCCCGCCTTATGCCATTCGCGCACATGGTCGTAGGTACGCGAAGCCGGCGCGTTAACCTCTGGCGGAAAATTGTCCGTCAGAAACAATATTTTCATAAACTTATTGTGATTTGTAAATTCTCTTTGAAATGCACAGCGGCAATCTTCACTGCCTCAAAGCGGTTGTAGTCATGGCTGACCGTGCCGTCGGATATCTCAACAGCGTCTGCTCCGACCACCGACACCACGCCTGCCGTCGTGAGAATTTTCTCCGCCGTGTGTTCAACCACCTCGACTCCCGGAGCAAAATGCAGATATGCCGTTGCCGGAGTGGGCTTTGTTATATGGTCGGCCATGTGAAAGCCGTCATTGTCAACACTGAATGACCGCCGATGCATGCCCAGCGCGCCAAATCCGTCATGTTCTGCCACAACTGTCTCTCCATCGCGCAGCAGCCGCACCTTTGCCCTTCTGCCCACACGAAATCCTCCCCACACCTCGCTCGACGATTTGCCTGCCAACACGACAGTGTTGTGTGCCGCCGTCGAACGTTCCAGCTGCCGCCGCGGCGTCTTGTCGTAGGTCGAAATGCCGGTGTCAACGACAAACGGTTTTCCGCCAAGCCTCAGTTCAAACGACAATGAGTCGGCATGCGTATGGCCGGGCTGATAGGAAGCCTTGATGTTGCCCACGTCGACAACCGCCTCAACGTCGGTGTTGTTAAACTTCCGATAACCGCATTCTCCCAACGCCACCGGCGTCCATTGCAAGCCAAGACGGCGGGCATAAGCAAAAATCGCTGCAGGCTCCGGAGCGATTCCCTCTGCGGAATCGTTGAGCAGCGGAATAGTGCCGTCGGCATACACTATGCTTTCCAAATGCCCAAGCATACGCACAGCAACAGGCTTCAAGACCAAATCGGCAAACTCTCCCTCGCCTGCGTTTATGCAGTCGAGCAGGCGGTCAAGCAATATGCAGTGATACATCGGCGACTGCTCATAGTGCGCTCCGTCGGAAAGCACCTGCTCCCTCAACTGCCGGCGAAGCAGCCGGCTCGCCCTTCCGTGCATACGGCTGTCTTTAAGATACGCGCTGCCAATATAAAGCGCGTATGCGTCCTCCAGCAGATGGTTGCCAAGCAGATGATATTCCAACTTGCGCTCCAGCAACCGCAACTGCGAATAGAGAGAATCCCTGCGCTCCGCTGTCGATTCCTTCGGAAAACTGCTGAAAAACTTAACCCAATTGATGGCGCGCAGCGCAATAGGATACGGGTCGAGCCCCACGCGGTTTGTCGGCATGTCGGCGATGAAACGGTCAATCCAGCGCGCACCCTCCGCAGCCGTCATTCCCGGCTGGCAAAGCCAATCCATATAATTTTGGTTGTATGCCCACAACATCCCGTGCGCAGTGTTGTTCCACCCGCGGAACTCATCCTCAATGTTGAGAAACGCAAATCGCCTGCCGTCATAGCTTTGCCACTTCGCTGCCGGCTCCACAACCATCGGCTTGACCTCCACAGAAGGGCATGCCAATGCCTTGAACCGGGCTTTATGCACCCGTCTCAACACTTGAAAAAGCACCTGCGCAGGCCTCAGATGAGCCACCGTGCGCAGCACCAACCCTATGTTCATTGTCGTCTTATTTCACCAGTTCTGGTGTTTCCGGGAACGGATTGTCACCACGAGTCTTCGGCTTGTTCATTTCCTTAAAGTCGGCATCCGAAAGATTCCTTCTGATGATTCTTGCAGGGATGCCAGCCACAACACTGTTTGACGGCACATCCTTAACCACCACCGTATTCGCACCAATCGCCACATTATCACCGATTCTGACAGGTCCGATTATGCGTGAGCCGGCACTGATCTCCACATTGTCGCCGATAACCGGCACTTCCCACCAGCCCGACTTTCCGCCAATCGTCACATTTGCGCCAATCACGCAATTCTTTCCTATCACCGAACGGGCGTGAATCACCAACCCGATACCTCCATATCCGAATTTAGTACCCCCCCCAATTTTACAACTCCCAGGGACTGAGGAGTTAAAAAGAAGATACTGCAACTTCCACATCAATTTCGGAAGCACAGGCACTCCGTGCCTCCACAACCAATTGCTTACCCGATACCAATGTATCAGCATATTAAAACGTTTTTAGAGTGTAATTCTTATAGATTCCCCATCCACTCCCTTACATGCAACAGGGAAAATCAACAAGTCTTCATTTCTGTATTGCCCCGATGGAAACATCACCGCCCCATATTGAAACAACTTCATAGGCAACCAATCTTTCCTATATTTCGCGACAATCCTAATATCTGACAGATCTCGTTTGGCAACCGTGACAAGATGAACATCCCGGCTTTTTATTCCCCCGCCTAATTTATTTGAAAACAAAGCTCTTATCCCCCGTCCTTCTGGCGATTCTACTGTTGTCGAAAACACATAATAATCCTTAGTCTCAGTACCGTATATACAACTTCCATTAATTGGGGTCAACGGCCTTACAACATAATCATTATCCGACTCACAAACATATAAGTGATTCTCATCCTCCACAGAATCAGTCGCATAGATTATGCCATCTTTATACGGGAAAGCCACAACAGCTCGATAACGCTGCTCTCCAATGTTTATCGGTTCAACTCTCGAAAAATCGGAATCAGCCCTATAGATTCCAGCTTTCTTGTCATTATCACCTGTCATTATCCAAAATTGCCGACTTTCCCCATCAAAAACAATGTTATGGACATGTCTAATGGAATTGTGAGGAAATTTATATACACATTTCACTTTTAGTGAAGAGTCCACATGATATACACCCACTTCTTTTCTCTCCGCATTGTTGCCATAATCACCCCAATATACAGAATTGCCGACCTTACAGAAATTCAATGGGTCGCTGAAGCCATCCGACGCCTCAAACAATATTTTCATTTCTCCGGTTTCCAGATTGAGTACCCAGACCTTATGCAAAAGGCAAAACACCAGAGTTTCCCGGTCAATCATTTCAACGCACCGTGGCTCTAGCCTCAGCAACCGGACAAACAACCGGAATTGACAAAAGACACGCAGTAGAATCGGCGTTTGGACTTTTGACACAAACCGCTTGTTTTTCCCTACAAAAAAAGAGAAACGCCGGAAATAAACCGGGGACTTATCATCAGCAAATATCAATCGAAATTTTCTCATTCCAACAAATCCTTTGCAAGTCCATCAATATAGTTCTCTATGTAATAATTCTCAGCAGAATGTTGACTTTGTGACTTCAATTCATACAACAACTTTCTGTTTCTGTCAAGCGACAAAATAGAATCGCACAAGTCATCGACCGTATTATCTTGCAACACAATCCCATCGACTCCATTATCTACGATTTCCGAGTTATGGCTTTCATCGCTGACAATTGATGTTATCGCCCCTATTTTCGCCTCAACAAGGATTCCGGGAACGCCCTCTGTCTTATAGCGAGTTGGCAACAGCAACACATCGTAGCCATTCAGCTCTCGATACACCTGCTTTGGTGTCCCTTGAAAATTACCTTTATATTCTGCATTTTTCACAACAGACACTTCCCGTTCAAACTCTGCCGCATATTCGTCATATACACTTCCGTAGAAAGCGAAGTCTACATTAGGCAATCTTTTTGCCGCCTCTAACACGATATCCGCACCTTTTTCCTTCCGTATATAGGAAAAAAACACACATTTCAGCCTACCGGTGCAATTGTCATTTACTTTGTATTCTTCATCTGAGCGGAATCTGCCATTCGGATAGTAGTCACCATTGGTCAATCCCGAATTTCGTAATTCCTCAAGCATTTTTGGCGTTTCTACTTTTATCTGGACTCCTTTTCCCTTCAATGCAATAAACAAATCACGATTCTTTATCGTGACCCCACCGCCCTCTATCGGGAACGCCCCAATGTAATACACACCCATTATACTCGCTTAATCAATTTCTTTATTGTGATTACAGGCTGCATCAAGAAAGGCTTTATGTCATGCTTGTCCCACAAGTCAACCATCGTAATATATTTATTTCCACCTTTCATCTTTGAGCATTTTGAATAACTCACATTGTTTTTATTGCTGAATGCCATCAATTCCTTTATCGGGAATCGCCAACATATCCTTTCATCAATATCCGGATTTGGTTCAAACACCCCATTCTGCCAACATTTTTTTGTCAGCATACTGACTGATCCCCACGGGCGCGGATTTATATCAAGCACATACATTTTATGGCTGTTGGCATCTTTCTTCAAATCGAATTGGATAAAACCCGAATATTTCAAAGCTCTGATTAGTTTATGTGTCTGTTCTGCTATCTCCCTTTTTAAGTCGACATCCGTCAACTCAACAGTGTAGCAGCACACTCCCTGTGGATATTGTCGAGCTTGTATGAAATATACATCATTCACAACTTCTCCGTCTAAAAAATATCCCCCATATCCATATTCCGAACCATTGTCTCCAACAATTGCTTTCTGGATTATTAATTGACTTGAAACCAGATTGTGTTGTCCAGCAAAAGAAAGCAGCAATTTCAAATCATTCTCGTTTTCAGCAAAATTGATTTTTTTTATCGGAGAAGTCCCATGTTTTATGTTTGGCTTGATTGCGACAGGATATTCCACATCCCTTAGACTGTCGGCAGAATATTGTTCTGGGAAACGCACCCCAATTCCTGAGCAATAATCCATCAATGCTTCTTTCTCCGCAATAAGCCGCAAAATGCCCTCTCCTGGATTTTTGAAATTCATCAGAGAAAAAGCTTCTGGATATTCCTCAATAAACAATGTCAGATATTGGTCGCTACAAATCCAAGCCTCCAACTTTTCCCCAAACCGAGTTGTGATGCAATCAACCGCTTTTGCAACATCAGGCTTGCTCTCCGCCTCATAAAATAGACTTATAGCATTCGAATACCGTCCTATATCGTCACTTTTGCCTATGGCAACAACCGTCGCTCCATCACGTTTCAATTGCCTCGACAAGAATAATCCTGCCGGTCCCATTCCAAAGACAACAACCACTCGTTCTTTCATTTTCTTCGTTTATCTTTTTATGCTTGTCGTAATTTTTCAAAAAGCGACACATATTTTTGCGCACATTCCGTCATGCTGAACGGCGCATAACTTTCTTTTGCCTTTTTACTCATTGCACACAACGCCTCATCATCCAAATCAAGGAATCGCTTCATTGCATTGTAATAATCATCCTCCTCCAAACCGGCAGCAAGAATGCCATTTTCTCCGTCATGCACCAAATTCACAATTCCTCCGACAGGCGTACAGACAGGCACAGCACCAACTCCGAGTGCCTCAATGAGAGAAATAGGCAATCCCTCATACGATGAACACAATGCATAGGCGTCAGCCGCTTTTAAATATTCCAACGGATTCTTACGTTCTCCAAGAATATAGAAATTATCGCTTTTCAACCCCTTGACCTCTTCAACAATATCAATTTGACTTGTGCTGCCAATCGCAAGCACCGTGAAGTCATATTCTTCAGCGTAAAGCCGTGCCGTGACTTTCGCCAAAAGCGTATGCCGTTTCACGGGGTACATTCGAGCAAGGCATACCAAGACGCGCGTCTTGTCTGTACTGCGATATTTCTTAAATTCATCAACAACACTTGCCGACAAAGCCAAATCCGCAGGCACATTGCGTCCATTGTCAATCAACGGAGCATCTATCCCATAATAATCCTCAAAACTGCGCTGCGATTCCTCGGATATCGTTATCGGCATTGACAGATGATACTTGAACGCCATCCGGCGCACAACACGGCAGACAAAAGAAGAACCAGCTTCTTTGTCTGCCGTGTTGTGCACTGTGTGACAGTGCACAACACGGCGATTTATCACTGCCGAAAGTGCAGTGTAGACCACTCCGTTCAAGTGAGTATGCACAATATCGGGTTTCTCCTCTTTTATCATCCACATCATTCGCCACATCAACGACAGATCCAACCCCATCCGCTTGTTCATCGACACGACCTTGACCTTTGACGAAAGCTCATCGCGATAAAAGCCAAATTTCTCCACCGAATGAAGCACAACAAGCGTCACTTCGTGTTTCTTCGACAATTCATTGCACAGGTCTATTGTAAACCGCTCCGCTCCACCAGAACTCAACTGCGGTATTATCTCAAAAATTTTCATAATATTTTATAAACGGTATATGCAAAATTGTATAAATTAGCGATAAGCAACACACAAAGACACCGCTTCAACAATTTTGATTTAGGCTGCGTTGGAATATACATCGCCAAAAAGACTGCACAAAAAAACATTGCTGAATCATTAAATCTGTTTGTCAAAAAAGCCGAGACCTCTTGACCTCGCCACAGCAAAGATATGTAAACAAGAAAATATGTTATATTCAGATATGTTTTCACTGCATATGTCACGTCTTGTTGCCTGAAATATATCTTGATTATTGAATAAATCAAAATCACATAAATTGGAAGTCGCCAAATAAGCAGCTGCACATATCCCATCAATGTAGTGTCCACCCGGAAGTCTGACTCAAGATATCCAACTCCATGCGTTGCTGCATCTTCCGAGGCCAATGACGAACCAAGCAGTTGATAAGCATAGTTGTCTATCAATTTATATAAGATTGGAAACAACACGATTGACAACAAATATGTTTTCTTTCCTATAGGAATTAGTGCGGCACAGAACAATGCGGCAAAAATAAACATACTCCTATGCAGAAACAGAGAGCAGACAATAAATATGGCAAAGACTATATAATTTAATAATTTGTTCCCTTTTTGAGAAAAAAGGAATGTAGAGCCAAAGAACAATGCTACAAATCCGAGAGTGTTTCGGAAAGAGACAAACACCACAGAGATAACGAGCAGGAACACCACACTTGCCACTTTTGCTGGCACTCTAAACCTCTTGTATGTTGCTACCATCAGTGCTGACGCCAATCCCCATACAACAAACCTCCATACAAAGAAATTTGTCGGCAGCACTTTAATCAACCACATATAAAAGGCTTCTAAATGTTGCCCCGACGCTCCCGCGCTTAGGCTTGTGCTGGATTTATACAAGCTCTGATAATTGAAATAATCACCACCAATAAAGGCGAATGTGCAAAACACAAGCAAGAAGACAAACAGAGGCACATAATTATTATCTTTGCGATACGCAATTTCGCATCGATCATTAGAAATTAGGA
>ENA-OUQO01000480-OUQO01000480.1-human-gut-metagenome-genome-assembly--contig:-NODE-480-length-12962-cov-3.150771_pt1 | contig 12962 bp, 10 predicted proteins | sample MGYA00237944_ERZ548825 | MGnify/ENA primary metagenome ERZ548825 (study PRJEB26490, sample SAMN05194700) | human gut metagenome | biome: terrestrial biome; feature: human-associated habitat; material... | reverse complement strand
ATCCTTGGCAGGCCAGCCGCTCAGCTGACTAACCCAGTTTACATTGTGATACAGTTGGTCAAAATAGACTGAAGCACTTGCGCGGTCAATCGGCAGTAATTTATCAAACTGCTTAATAATTACCGCACTTACCAACATGGCAACGCCGATACAGAACAGCCAGCGCTTGCCTTCAACATTGCTTTTGCGGTAATAGCTGTAAAAAATCGCCAGCATCGCCACAAAGGCAACCACATCAAAGGCACGCAGATTAACAAAAGCGATAAAATAAGTAAAGGCCGTTCCCTTCGCCAAATGTTGGTTAAAGAAATAAAAGACACTTTGGTCCAGCGCCAGCCAAGGTCCGTGATAGCCGGCGGTAGGGGTGCTTGCCAGCCAGCTTCCCAAAAGCAGTGCTCCCAGGATATTACAGATAATTATCCAAATCAGGTTATTTTTCTTCATATAGTCTCCTCGTATTTCAATATCCACTGTTCCTCAGATATCACCTAAAGTTCAGTTAACAAATTTACGTAAATATGATACCATATTCTTGAGGAATATATAAGTCTTTTATGTAGATTTTTCCCATCAGCTTCCAAAGGAGTGAGAACTATGCGCAAGCTGCTTTTACTGTTAACCTGCTTACTGATGTGCTCCTGCAGTGCGTTGGCGCTCGCTGCAGATAAAACTAAGGCTGCCGATGATCCGGACACAATCAAACCGATGGAAACCATCAGTGCTACCGAAATGAACGAACGCCTGCATGTCGGCAATAGCGAAGACCTGTTATATGTAAAAATCAAAGAAGACAGGGTAGAGGTTTACCATGGTCTGGCAGCAGACCGCTCTTTGCGTAAGCAGTTGATTTTAACCATGCCCAATACCGAAATGCTGCGCTTATATACCAATAACAAGGCTACCTTTGCGCAGATGAACAAAATGCTCAGCGATTACGAAAGCTCCAACGCCAACTTCAACGGCTATAAGATTATCACCGATAAGGATACACCGAAAAAGCTGGAAAACGGCGGTAAAATCTATCGCCTGTGGTTCATGAAGATTGAACGCGAAAAGCAAAGCCGCAGAGGTGGCTGGAACTTCCCAATTGGCATAGGTATCGGCATCGGCGGCGGCCATCACCACCACGGTCCCTGGATTGGAGTAGGGTGGTAAAAAATATACCTTATATAATGAAGAAAAGCACGGGTATCTGCCCGTGCTTTTTTTATGTATGTAAAGCTATAGCCTTTTATCTATATCAATATATCGCTACATAAATATTAAAATGCAGGCTCAATGGTTCCTTTATATTTATCGGCAATAAACTTCTTCACAGCCTCGGACTGATAAGCCTTCACAAAAGCCTTATAAGCCTCTTTATCCTTATCCTTGTTGCGGGCAGCAATAATCATTACAGCCAGCGGCTCGTCCTTTGGCTCAAGGAAGATATTCTGCTTTTTAACATCCAAACCGCCGCTCATAACATAGTTCATAGTAATAGCCGCAGCATCAACATCAGCCAGACTGCGCGGCAGCTGTGCTGCCTCCAGCTCCTTAAATTTCAGATGCTTGGGATTATCGACAACATCCTTCGGTGTAGCCTTCATGCCAACGCCATCCTTCAATTTCAACAAGCCGGCACGCTGCAACAGCAGCAGACCGCGGCCGCCGTTTGTCGGATCGTTAGGAATAGCAATCGTTGCACCGTCAGGAATATCCTTCACATCATGCACCTTATCGCTGTAAATGCCCATGCGCATTAAAATAGCGTTTCCGATGGGCACAAGGTCAGTCTTGTTAGTCTTGTTAAAATTATCCAGGAAGGGCTTATGCTGATAGCTTACCAAATCCAGCTCGCCATCTGCCAAAGCTTTGTCCGGTGTAACATAATCAGAGAACTCCACAACCTGTACCTTCAGGCCACTTTTAGCCGCTTCCTTGGCTGCAGCCTCCACAACCTCGGCATGCGGACCGGCGGTAGCACCAACCTTAATCGTTGTTTGAGCCTGTTTGTCACCGCCGCCGCAGCCTGCCGCCGCCAATGCCACTACAGATAATGCAATAACCAATAATTTTTTCAACATAATTCATCGTCTCCTTTGCAATACTAAAATAAAAAAAGCCTTCGTTTATCCATACCGCATTTTCATTATGCAGTAAGGGACGAAAGCAAACTTCGTGGTACCACCCAATTTCACTGCTACCTCACGATAGCAGCCTCCTCAAGTACGCCAGACTAAGCCATTAATACTTCAGCACTGTAACGGGTGCGCCCGGACGACCTAAACTTACGCTTCAGCCAATCAGCTCCAAGACCATCTTCGGCAAAGTCTCCTGCGCTTCCTTGCACCAAACGGAAGCTCTCTGTGGCAGTACTCCTTGCGTACTCTTCTTTTCATCGCTCGTATATGAACTTGTGAGTAAAAATATACAACTTGTCAAAGCATCTGTCAACAAAAAACAGGAAATTTTTTCTTAAAGCCTAGTATTTTAGTAGATTTGTAAACGATGTTACACAATTCACTTACTTATACAACTTCTATTCTGGCCCCTACAACAGAAATATTATTTTACATTTCTACATTATAGCGCCCAAAAATACAACAAAAAGTGTAAATTTACCTATTGACAAACTAGGCTTTATCATGTAAATTATCAAGCAACATCACACAAGCATTGCTTGTTGATTTTGTTTCACGAATAACAATTTTGACAATATCATACTAAACAGGTGAAAAGGGTCCGGAGAAGAGAAAGCACAGCAACATGCATAAAAATGCTTCCGGCATTCCAGATGAAAAATCAAGCAGCTTTTCGCCTGACCTTGAAAGGAGAAGATGACACTATGGAATTTGCAACAAAATGTATTCATGAAATCGGTGCGGCCGACGCAACCGGCAGCGTAACCCCGGCAATTTATCTTTCCTCAACCTTCGCACACCCCAAGCTGGGGGACACCACAGGCTTTAATTATACACGTGAATCCAACCCTACGCGTGCACGCCTGGAGCAGCTTTTGGCAGCATTGGAGAACGGTGTCGATGCCTTGGCTTTTTCCTCCGGTATGGCTGCAGTTGATGCGGTTATGAATCTGTTCGCACCTGGTGACCACATCATCACAGGCAACGATCTCTACGGTGGCTCCTTCCGTCTGTTCCGCAACCTCAACACCAAAAACGGCGTAGAGTTCACCTCTGTGCATACTTCTAAGCTGGAAGAAATTAAAGCTGCCATTAAGCCCAATACCAAAGCCATCTTTTTGGAAACACCGACCAACCCCACAATGGAAATCAGTGATTTGCGTGCTATCAGCAAAATAGCCCATAAAAATAATTTTTTGGTTATCGTCGACAATACCTTCCTGACACCATATTTTCAAAGACCGCTGGACATTGGTGCTGATATCGTTATCCATAGCGGAACCAAATATCTTTGCGGCCACAACGATGTACTCGTAGGCTTTACCGTAGCCAAGGATCCCGTTATTGCCGATAAGCTGCGTCTGATTTATAAAACAACCGGTGCCTGTTTGGGAGCACTTGATGCCTGGCTCGTTATCCGCGGCATCAAAACTCTGCCGCTGCGCATGGAGCAGCACCAGAAAAACGCTTTTGCTATTGCGAAATGGCTGCAGGAGCAACCGCGTGTACAATACGTTTTATATCCCGGTCTGGAAAATCATCCCGGTTATGAAATCAACAAAGCGCAGACCACCGGCTTCGGCGGCATGATTTCCTTTGCTGTAGACAGCGCCGAAACAGCACGCCAAATTTTGGAAGGCGTCAAGCTCATCAAATTTGCCGAAAGCCTTGGCGGTACAGAAAGCCTGATAACCTATCCGATTCTCCAGACAGCATACCGACCTTACTGCCGAAGAATGTACTGAAAAGGGGATTACGGATTGTCTGCTGCGCTTCTCTACAGGCATTGAAGCAACGCAGGATCTGATTGACGATTTGGCGCAGGCCTTCGCTGCAATAGAATAATTTGTACGAATAAAATTTGGTGATAGACTATGACTAAATATGATTTTGACAAAATAATCGACAGACGTAATACAGACTGCCTAAAATACGATTTTGCCATCCAGCGTGGTCGTCCGGCTGATGTTTTACCTTTTTGGGTAGCAGATATGGATTTTCCTATTGCCCGGGAAATACAGGAAGCACTTGTTGAACGCTGCCAGCATGCCATCTTCGGCTATAGCGAAAGTACAGAAGCATATTTTCACGCTGTCCGCGACTGGTATACTAAGCATTTTAACTGGAGCCCCAAAGCAGAATGGCTCACCAAAACTCCCGGCATAGTTTTTGCCCTTGCTATGGCAGTAAAGGCCTTCACCCAAAAAGGTGAGGGCGTACTTGTACAGCAGCCGGTTTACTATCCTTTCAGCGAGGTTATCGAGGATAATGAGCGCAAGCTGATTAATTCACCTCTTATTCTGAAAAGCGGTCATTATGAAATGGACTTTGCCGATTTAGAAGAAAAAATCGTCGCCAACAATGTTAAACTAATGCTTTTATGCTCACCGCATAACCCCGTAGGGCGTGTTTGGACTCGCGCTGAGCTGCAAAAGGTAGGCGATATCTGCCTTAAGCATGGTGTAATTACCGTAAGTGATGAAATTCACGGCGATTTCGTCTGGGGAAATAACTCTCAGACGGTTTTTGCCAGTTTAGGTGAGCAATATGAGCAAAATTGCGTAATCTGCACTGCTCCCAGCAAAACCTTCAATATTGCCGGTCTGCAGGTATCCAATATCTTCATTCCCAACAAAAATTTACGCTGCCGCTTCCGCAAGCAGGTAGCGGCAGCAGGCTATAGCCAGGTAAACACCTTAGGCCTTGTTGCCTGCCAGGCAGCCTACAATTATGGCGAAGATTGGCTGCAGCAGGTTAAGGCTTATATCGAAGATAACATTAAATTCGTTGATGCTTATCTGAAGCAAAACCTGCCGCAGATTAAGCTGCTCCGGCCTGAGGGGACATATCTGATTTGGCTCGACTGCAGCGCCTTAGGCCTTACAGCTGCCGAACGTGAGCAGTGGCTCTGGCATAAAGCACACCTCTGGCTCGACGGCGGCGGTATCTTCGGCAAAGAGGGAGAAGCCTTTGAACGTATCAACGTTGCCTGCTCCCGTGCGCTATTATTACAGGGACTGGAGCAGCTGAAGCAAGCTGTTCTTGAATTAAATTAAATTTATTAATTCCATTCTTTCTACGATGTAACTGAAAAAACTGCTGCCTTCTTTGTAGCAAAAGTGAAGGCAGCAGCTTATTTTTATTTTCGCTATACCTTTGCAGGTTCATTATTCCGTCTTGTAAATTAACTCCGATTTGTATATAATGCAGATAAGCTATTCTATGCTTGTTTTCAGCACTATCCTTATTCAAGAGATAAGCATGGTAAAACAAACCGGATTTAAAGCTATAACAGAAAATAATAAAATATAATAAACTTGCATTTTAGGCTTTTGCCGCTATGCAAAAGCCTAATGAAGCAGGAAGGGAGCATTATATGAAACGTGAACAAATAGCCAAAAATATTGTTGCCGATCTCAGGGAGCTGGCAGCCTTAACCTCTGATATAGACGGTGCACAGCGCATTGCCTGGACACCTACATTCAAGAAAGCAACAGAATGGTTTGCTAAAAAGATGCAGGCCGCAGGTGCAGAGGTCTGGACAGATGCCGCAGGCAACAGCTGGGCCAAATTTGCCGGCAAAAGCGAGGAGTGCATTGTTATCGGCAGTCATCTCGATTCCGTACCAGACGGAGGCTGGCTGGACGGCGCTTTAGGCGTTGTAGCAGGCATGGGTATCGGTGCCTACGGTCTGGCAGATAAAAAGCCTGCCAAAACTCTTTACGTTGTCGGTTGGGCAGATGAAGAGGGTGTAGCCTTCGGCAAAAGCTGTCTTGGCAGCAGTGCTGTCAGCGGCATTGTCACAAGCAAGGATGTGCTGCCCTTAATCCATCAGGAAAACGGCCGCAGCTTCAGCGATGTATGGCAGGAATACGGCCTTAATGCCAACAGAATAGGTGAGGCACACACTGCCTTTGCCAAGCTGCCGGTCAAAGCTTACCTGGAGCTGCACATCGAGCAGGCACCACTGCTGGCTTTAGCCAAAAAAAGCGTAGCCTGCGTTTACGGCGTCTGCGGTTGCAACCGCCAGTACATCACCTTCCGCGGACAGCAGGGCCATTGCGGTTCTCCTGTTGCCCTACGTCAGGATGCCTTTATTGCGGCAGCGCAGACCACCCTTGACTTACGTGAAATTGCGCTTAAATATGATTCCTATTGCACTGTCGGCAATATCGAGGTCAAGCCTGACCTGACTACTATTTCTCCGGGCTATTGCCGCATTTCGCTGGACCAGCGCAGCATTAAGCCGGAAACAATGCAAACGATAGTTGCAGAAGCCAAGGCTGCGGCGCAGAAGCATGCACAGGAGGGTAAGCTCACTGTAGAATTTGAGCCTATCTGGCATGCTGAACCGATTCTGTTTGATGAGCAGCTGGTAGAGGACTGCAACGCTGCCGTAGAGGAGGAAACAGGTGCAAGACACAGCATGTATTCCGCACCGCTGCATGATGCCGTGCCTCTGAATGCCGTTGTACCTTCGGTAATGATGTTCACCCAGTCCGATCCCGGTATTTCTCACTGCAAGGAAGAAAATACCCCACAGCCGCAGCTGGAGGAGGCAATCCGTGCCTTCATCCGTCTGGCGGAAAAAGAGCTGGGAACTAGCTTTGCAGATTAAGCACTAAAGCCCGCTGCAACCTTGCAACAAAGTAATTTTATATTTTTATACGACAAAAGAGGCTGGGACAAAACCCAACCTTAAACAAAAAAACCAGTGGAGTTTTACCGTCAGGTAAATTTCCACTGGTTTTTTAGTGCTAAAAGTACACAACGAGTTGCTTTTCTGTTAGAATTAAATCACCACAAAATAACAAAAACAAGGAAAGGAACTCGTCATGTACAAAAATTATAACATAAATCAGCTGGTTTTACCTCTAAATTTAGAAATAAAAATTCAGGATAACGATATCGCAAGGCACGTAAACAATTTGGTTGAAGGTATTCCCAAAAAGGCCTTTGATAAATATTACAAAGAAACGGGCTGCCCGGCATATCACCCGAGAATGATGCTCAAAATATTATTGTGTGCCTACTCTCAGTCGGTATTTTCCGGTAGAAAAATAGAAGCGTTGTTATCTGACAGCATTCGTATGATGTGGTTAGCTCAGGGATATTCACCCAGCTACCGCACTATTAACAGATTCAGAAGCAACAAAGACATGCAGGAATTGCTTTGTCAGTGTTTTATTCAGTTCAGAGCCCAACTTATAAAAGAAAAGATAATAAACAATGAAGCTATTTTCATAGACGGAACAAAGATAGAAGCTAATGCCAACAAATTCAGCTTTGTATGGAAAAAAGCTGTAGAAAAATATGGTATAAGTCTGATAGAAAATTCCAGACGGATATACGATGAATTGGTTGAGCAGGAAATAATTCCTGCCATGGAGCTTGAGCAAGAAGCTACGATTAACGAAAAAGAGATGGTTGAGGTGGTCGAAAAGCTTGATTCAGCTATTGAGGTTATGGACAAAGAAATAGCTGAATCTGATTCTGTCGAAAAACGTAAACGAATAAGGCACAAAAGGAAACGTCCGAAGCAACTCAGAAAAATCTTAAAAGATAATATTGCCCGAAAACAAAAATACGACAGACAACTTGCTATTATGGAGAATAGAAACAGTTATTCCAAAACAGATCCAGATGCTACTTTTATGCGTATGAAAGAAGATTATATGAAGAACGGCCAGCTGAAGCCAGGTTATAACGTACAAATAGCAACAGAAGGCCAATACGCTCTTGCATATGACTTATTTCCCAATCCTACAGATACTCGCACACTTAAACCATTTCTAGATGTTATTGAAAGCAGTTATTTTGCTTTGCCGGAATATATTGTAGCTGATGCTGGATATGGCAGCGAGGAAAACTATGTCGACATTATTGAAAACAGACAACTGATACCGTTAATTACTTATGGCATGTATCTGAAAGAGCAGGAAAGAAGATATAAAAAAGATGCTTTCAAGACCGCTAATTGGGATTATGATAATGCTGATGATTACTATACGTGTCCAAACGGCAAAAAATTGATATTTAAATATAATTCCCAAAGAAAAGATAAGAACGTCTTTGCGAGAAACTTTAGAGTATACGAATGCGAAGATTGTTGTAATTGCCCATACCGCAGTCAGTGTTGCAAGTCCAAAGAAGGCAATAACAGGAAAATAAGTATAAACGTAAAATGGGAACAGCAAAAAGAATATATTAGAGCACAGCTTTCAGATAATAAGACTGGTAAAATCTACAAGAGAAGGAAAATTGATATAGAGCCAGTCTTTGGATTCTTGAAGGCTAATTTGCGTTTCAACAGATTTACAGTAAGAGGAAAATTCAAAGCAAAAATAGAAATGGGTTTGGCTTTAATTGCAGTAAATTTAAGAAAATATATGCAGCATACAGCTGCAGCTTAATTTTACGCGAAGTAAAAGGACTGGAATTTGAGAAAAAACTCAAATTCCAGTCCTTCTTTAGTTTGAGAGGGTGGTTTTGTCCCAGCCTCTTTTTCTTTTACCGTCAGCTATCTTATGACCAGCAGCGGGCCTGGCTGCCCAGCCACCGTGCCTAAAGGAGCTTTGCGACGCATGGGCACGCTTGTGGCGAGGCGTATCGCTTGCGATTGAGAAGCGACACCCGATTTGTCACGAGCTTTGCGACGTGAGAAATCGAAAAGGTGGAGCTTTCTCCGAAAATACGACCGAATAGGGAGTATTTTTGGAGGGATAGATAGCCATGCTTGAAGGAGTGAAACGACGCACAAGCATGTGTCAGGCCTACTACTGTACTTTTCATCTTCGCGAGAGGTATATCGTTTCAGTCAGCAGCAATTTTCCTGTGCCTAAAGGGCACGACGCAAATTTCGCATGGAACCAGGACGAAGTGCCGCAAAACTCGCGCTATGCTGAGAGAGTTTTCTACAGTAGCTTGCTTAGCGCTCAAACAGTTGCGACACTTCTATGGTACCAGACACTCATTTGCTAAAATTGCTATTCCTTACACGATATGTTAATTGCTCGTCAGAGCTTTAAACTAACCTTCTTGCCTGCCCCTTGCACTCTTCGAGTATAACACGACCAGCATTTTTCATTACATGAAAAATGGGTCTTAGTATAGCGAGGCGGAAGGGGGCGAATGGCGTCGTAATTAACGTATCGCTCTGCAATGAAAAATTTTGTTGTGAGTTCACTAATACATATATTTTTAAGAGGTCTATTAAGATGAGTTATATTACAGATACATTTGATGTAATTGTCGTTGGCGCCGGCCACGCAGGCGTGGAGGCGGCGCTAGCTGCTGCCCGCCTGGGCGGCAAGACGCTGCTGGCGACGCTGTCGCTGGATAATGTGGCGCTGATGCCGTGCAATCCGTCTATCGGCGGTCCGGCAAAAGGCCATCTGGTGCGTGAGCTTGATGCTTTGGGCGGTCAGATGGGTATAAGTGCAGATTTGGCGTGTATCCAGATGCGTCTATTGAATACCGGTAAGGGCTATGCCGTGCATGCTCTGCGCGGTCAGGAGGATAAGCCTTTTTATCATACGCTGATGAAAAAGATTGTCGAGAATCAGGAGAACCTGGAGCTGAAGCAGCTGATGATTGATAAGCTGCTGGTGGAAAACGGTGCGGTTGTTGGCGTAGAGGCCGAAACCGGCGAGATTTTCGAGGCGAAGTGCGTTATCCTGGCTACCGGTACTTATCTGCGCGGCCGTATTGTTTATGGCCAGGTTAATTATGAATGCGGTCCTAACGGTCTGCGCAGTGCGCAGAAGCTGTCTGCTTCGCTGCTGGAGAACGGTGTGGAGCTGATGCGCTTCAAGACCGGTACGCCGGCGCGTATTGATGCCCGCAGTCTTGATTACAGCAAGATGGAGCCGCAGTACGGCGATGAGGAGGTGCGCAATTTCTCCTTTATCAGCGATATCAAAACACGTGAGCAGGTTCCTTGCTATCTGACTTATACGAATGAGGCTACACATAAAATTATCCGCGATAATCTGCATTTATCCGGTATGTATAACGGTATGATTGAGGGTGTCGGCCCGCGTTATTGCCCGTCTATCGAATCTAAGATTGTGCGCTTTGCCAATAAGGAGCGTCATCAGCTGTTTATCGAGCCTGAGGGACGCAGTACCAATGAAATGTATGTACAGGGCATGAGCTCTTCTTTGCCGGCGCACATTCAGCTGCAGTTTATGCAGACGATTCCCGGACTGGAGCACTGCAAGATGATGCGTGCGGGCTATGCTATAGATTACGATTGCCTTGACCCGCTGCAGCTGCGTCCGTCGCTGGAGCATAAGGCTATCAGCGGCTTGTTCAGTGCCGGTCAGTCCAACGGTACCAGCGGCTACGAGGAGGCTGCTGCCCAAGGTTTGATGGCAGGTATTAACGCGATGATGAAGGTTAACGGACGTGAGCCGTTGGTATTGCGCCGTGATGAGGCGTATATCGGCGTTTTAATTGATGACCTTGTTACCAAGGGTACCTCCGAGCCTTACAGAATGATGACCTCGCGTGCGGAATATCGCTTGCTGCTGCGTCAGAATAATGCTGATTTGCGTTTGACGGAAAAGGGCAGAGCTATTGGTCTTGTTGATGATAAGCGCTATGGTATTTTCACCGAAAAGCGTACTGCCTTGGAGCGCACGGTGAGCGAGCTGGGCAAGCAGAATATTTCGCCCAGTGCGGAAAACAATGCTAAGCTGGAGGCTATGGGTACGGCGCCGCTGCGCAGCGGCAGCAGTCTTTTGGATTTGCTGCGCCGCAAGGAGGTTACCTACAGCAAGCTGCAGCAGGCATTTGACTTGCCGGAGCTGGCACCGCAGGTAGCGGAGCAGGCCGAGATTTTCGCCAAGTATGAGGGCTATATTACGAAACAGCGTCAGGAGGTTGAGCGCTTTATGAAGCTGGAAAACAAGCGCCTGCCTGACGATATAGATTATCGTGCGATTAAGGAGCTTTCCAGCGAGGCCGCTGAAAAGCTGGACAAGGTGCGTCCGGCGAATATCGGTCAGGCATCGCGTATCAGCGGTGTTTCTCCTGCTGATATCAGCGTGCTGATGATTGCGCTGGAGCTGAAGCGCCGAAAGGAGCAGGAAGAATGACCTTTGCAGAAATTTTAGCCGAAAAGGGTGCGGAGGCCGGTTTGAGCTTTACGTCGTTGCAGCTGGAGCAGTTCAGCCGTTATTACGAGCTGCTGGTGGAAACCAATAAGGTGATGAACCTTACCGCGATTACCGAGCCGGAGGAGGTTGCCGTAAAGCATATGGTAGACAGCCTGCTGGCCTACGAGGCAGAGATGGCCGGTAAAACCTTGGCGGACGTGGGCACAGGTGCCGGCTTTCCCGGTGTGCCGCTGAAGATCTACTGCCCTGAGCTGAAGGTAACTCTGATAGATTCCCTAGGTAAGCGCCTGCGTTTTTTGCAGCAGGTGATTGAGGAGCTGGGAATTAAGGGTATCCGCTGCGAGCATTTGCGCGCAGAGGATGCGGGCCGTGATAAAAAGCATCGCGAAAAATATGACTATGTAACGGCACGCGCTGTGGCACGTTTGAGCGTGCTGAGCGAATACTGCCTGCCGCTGGCCAAGAAGGGCGGTCAGTTTATCGCTTTGAAGGGCAGCAAGTTTGCTGAGGAAATTACTGAGGGTGAGGCCGCGGTAAAAATTCTTGGCGGCAAAATTCTCAGTGCGGAGCCTGTAAAATTACCCGGTCTGGATGATGGACGTGCTATAATAAAGATAGCTAAAATCAAAAGCACACCGGCGCAATACCCGCGTAAGGCTGGTACGCCGGAAAAACAGCCCTTAGGCGCTAAATAGGGGGAAAACATATGTTAGTAGATGATGGATTTTCGGTATTGGATACAGATTGCGGTATTATCGGCGAGCGTAAGGCCGTTAATGAGGTGAAGGTAGTCAAGGTTCCCATCGGGCAGATTTTCCCCAACCCTTATCAGCCGCGCAAGAGCTTTGACGAGGCAGCCTTAGAGGAGCTGTCTGCTTCCATCGCCCAATACGGCGTGCTGCAGCCTCTTTTGGTATCGCCGGCGGAGGACGGACGTTATCTGCTGATTGCCGGCGAGCGCCGTCTGCGTGCTTCCCGTATGGCGAAGCTGACGGAGGTACCGGTTATTATCAGCGATTATACTACGCAGCAGATTGCGGAAATTGCGCTGATTGAAAACCTGCAGCGTGAGGATCTGCATTTTCTGGAGGAGGCTGAAGGCTACGAACAGCTGATGGAGCAGTTCCATCTGACGCAGGAGGCTATGGCTGCGCGTGTAGGCAAAAAACAGTCTACTATCGCCAACAAGCTGCGTTTGCTGCGTCTGTCGCCTGCTGTACGCAAGGTGCTGGTGGATGCCGGTCTGAGCGAGCGTCATGCGCGCGCACTGCTGAAGCTGGATGATGATGCCAAACGTCTGGAGGTGCTGGAGGTTGTTGTTGCCAAGAATTACAGCGTGCGCCAGACCGAGGAATATATCAACAAGCTGTTGGAGGACAACCAGCAGGAAAAACGCCGCCGTATGGTGATTGTCAACGATGTCCGCATTTACCTGAACAGTATTAAGCAGGTTGTCAACGCTATTAAGGATGTCGGTATTCCGGTTAATATGGAGCAGACGGTGGAAGGCGATGAGGTTATCGTCAGCGTCCGCATCAAGAACCAGAAGAAGCCGAAGGGCGGCAACAGCAAGCCATTGTTCTGAAAATGATAAGGCAGGAAGCTTCCTGCAGCAACGATAAAAGCAGAGAGCTGTGTTTCACGTGAAACACAGCTCTCTGCTTTTTTGTACAAGGAGGTGGCTTATTATGCTCCGGCTATAGCTGGATTTTTACCA
>ENA-OUQO01000474-OUQO01000474.1-human-gut-metagenome-genome-assembly--contig:-NODE-474-length-13118-cov-4.627038_pt1 | contig 13118 bp, 10 predicted proteins | sample MGYA00237944_ERZ548825 | MGnify/ENA primary metagenome ERZ548825 (study PRJEB26490, sample SAMN05194700) | human gut metagenome | biome: terrestrial biome; feature: human-associated habitat; material... | reverse complement strand
TGAACAATTCATCCATTTCTAAGCTATATCGGCACTTTTATGATCAGTATATTGATTTAGATACTTGGATTGAATATAGTGACTTGCCTTCTTTGGAAAAAGCCAAAATCAGGAACTATTTAGATCAAATGGATCCTGCAATAAAAACCGACATGCAATACCATGTCAGAAATGGACGGCTTAGCATGTTACGAAGAATGTATATGGCTGTTGCGTTCATCAGTTAGCCTTGTCCACTGTACCCGCCGTATGGAATGCCAAGTAAGGCAGACATGCAGAAAACCACCTTACAAGGCCCTATTTGACGCATTTCCCAATTTCCAAGATGCACAAATTGATGATGTGGCATTCTCCCGCCACAACATTGGCACGGTTTTGCGATTTCGGCGTGAATCCAAGTGTGCTATACTGTGTATGCTCAAAACTATGCCAAGGCGATACGAGTAACACCATCCTACGGGGTGGTGTTATTTTGTTTCCGGTAATTTGGGCAGCCCAAGAGGGGCGGTTTTCAGGGAGCTGCCCCTCCACATCTTTTCTATCACAGGAGGTATCACGAGTGAAAAAACATGACCTGACCAAGACACATCTCCACAGGGTGAGTCCCGGCATGGCACTATATGCGGCCTTCTCGGGCGTGACCATGGCCGCAATGCTTTGCCAGCCGGCCTTTGCCGCCACCGTCTGGGAGAAGGCCAATGAGATCATGAAGGATGTCTATAACCAGATTCTTCTTATCTCCACCATTGCCGCCATTGTCACCGCGTCGGTGGCACTGCTGATGATGAACTTCTCCCGCAGCGGCCGCACTGTGGACGAGAGCCGCGCATGGCTCAAGCGTATCATCATCACATGGGCAATCCTTAACGGTTTGGGCTTCATCATGTCCTATGTGACGCCCTTCTTCGCAGATGGCAGATGGAACGGATAACGCCAAGCTGCCCGGTTGAGAAAGGAGAGGTGCTATGGGCATATTAGATGGCATTGTAGAATGGATCGCGGAACAGGTCATGTACGGTCTTGACCTTATCAACACCTCTGTGCTGGGGGCTCTGGGCTGCGACATGACCACCTTCCTGCGCTACTTCCCTGCAGCGGAGACGATGTACAACATCTTCGTGGCACTGGCTATCGGCATGATCCTGCTGAACCTGATCTGGCAGCTATTCAAGAACTACGGCCTTATAGCAGGCGTAGAGGCAGAAGACCCGGTAAAGCTGACGATCCGCTCTGTGCTGTTTATCCTGCTGGCCTATTTCGCAGATGAAATCGTGGAGCTGATACTGAAGATCGGCGGGACACCCTACGCATGGATCATGTCGTCCGAACTGCCCGCACTGAACTTTGCCGACTTCAATTCGGTCATACTTACCATCCTTGGGGTCTGCGCCAACGGCGCGGTGGCTCTAATCGCCCTGATCCTCGTCCTCATACTGGCATGGAACTATATCAAGCTGCTGTTTGAGGCGGCGGAGCGCTATGTGCTGCTGGGCGTTCTGGTATTCACGGCACCGGTGGCGTTTGCTACGGGCGCGGCGCAGAGCACCTCCAACATCTTCAAGGCGTGGTGCCGGATGTTCGGTGGTCAGATATTTCTGCTGCTGATGAACGCATGGTGCCTGCGCCTGTTCATCACCATGGTGGGAACCTTCCTGGCAAACCCCTTATCCCTATAGGAGACGATCATGAATCAAAAAACGAAATACATCACAGGGATCGTGTTGTCCGTACTGGTTATATGTGCGCTCACAATCCCGGCCTTTGCTCTGACGGAATCAGATGTGCAGTCTCAGGTCTCAGCCTCCGGTAAAGAAGGCGTGGCCGGAAACCTGTTCATCTGGTTTCTGTGCGCAGTGGCATTTTTGAAGATCTCACAGAAAATCGACAGCTTCATGCAGGGCCTTGGCATCAATGTGGGCCATACAGGTGGCTCTATGCTGGCAGAAGCGATGCTGGCCGCGCGGAGCATCGCTGCCGCCCGTGGCGTCGCTGGACGCGGTCGAGGCGGTAATGCAGGGCGAGCCGGAAGCACCGGTGGCAATGGCGGTGACAGCAACACCTTCCTGCAAGGCGGTCTGGCCGGAGTTGCCAATCGCAGCTTCTATAACGGCGCATACCGAAACGCCACCGGCACAGGCAGCGGCGGCGTTGGCGGCATGGCGTTCCGTGCCTCTGTGACCAAGGGCGGCGATATTGCCAATAACGTTATCAGCCGTATTGCCACCGGCGGCGCAGGATCTGGGGATGTCATGTCCGGCAATATGGCGGCGGACGCTCTCATGTCCTATATGGGCTATACGGCTCTTGGTGAAGGCGCGGCGGATATTCCGAACTTCTCCAATGTGGAGATCGGCGGTGGGCATATCACCGGCACGGAGACCTCTGAGGAAGAACCTGACGGTCGTGCCTTTGCCATGTACAGCACTGAACAGTATATGGAGCCAAAACGGGAATACACCACCGTCACCACCGTGGATGGCGCAAAGTGGTATAGGCAGTACGCACAGGACATAGTGGAGAAAAAGCCTTATCAGAATCCGGATGGCGGCATTTCCTATCGTGAGAGCCTGATCCGGCGTCTGCCTGACCCGCCTCGCAGAAAGGACAAGACCTGATATGACCCAGCAAGAACGCAGCGGTCTGAACGAAGCCGCTGAGATCAGCGCACACGCTGCCGGTGCCGTGCGCGGCGCCATCAAAACCGGAAAAGCGGTAAGCGGCGCGGCAAAAGGCACCGCTGCCGCAGGCCCTTACGGCGCGGCGGCAGCGGCACTCTGGACACATCGCAAGGCGGTTGCTGCCATCATTGCCGGGTTGCTGGTGCTTCCCGTCCTGTTCATCATGCTGCTGCCCTCCCTGATCTTCGGCGGGTTGACCAAGGCAGGGGTTGAAGGAAGTCCAGACACACCGATCCTCAACGACAACGCCGCCATTGTGGAGAACATCAATCAGATCTCGCAGGCGATCAGCGACTTGCTGGAGGAAGGGCAGGAGGATGTTCGCGCCCGTATTGACACGGATTTTACCGCTTCCGGTGCCGACCAGAAGGAGATCATCAATCCATACGAAAGCTCCCCGGCCTACAATGCCAACCGCTTCATTGCCATGTACTGTGCCGCCAAAAATCAGGACTACGCATCTATCTCCCTCAAGGATATGGAGGATGTGATCCGTAAGGCCAAGGACGCCCTCTATACCTTCACGAGCACGGAGGAGTCTCGCACGACTACGGTAACGGAAACGAATACGGATCCCAAAACCGGTAAGGTCACGGTGACGGAAACGGAAGTCACGGAGATATGGAAGATCTATACCATCGTCTATAACGGAGAGGCCTATTTTGAGGATAAGATATTCGCTCTGTCGGATGAACAAAAGGGACTGGCGGAAAACTACGCCCAGAACCTGAGCGTATTCCTGGGCGATGGTATGATGCAGGGCTTGCTGCCTGCCGAGTCCACCGGCCTTGTATCTCTGGGCGACATTCGTTTCTCGGATGGCGCGACGCAGGTGGTCTACTATAATCAGTTGGACAAGCGGTACGCGAGCAAGCCCTACGGCACCGACGACATCGGCACCTACGGCTGCGGGCCTACCTGCATGGCGATGGTGGTATCTTCTCTGACCAATGAGACGGTCGATCCCGTTGAGATGGCACGTTGGGCCTATGAAAACGGTTACTGGTGCAGTAGAAGCGGTTCCTACCATTCGCTGATCCCCGGTGCTGCCAAAGCGTGGGGGCTTCCGGTACAGGGCTGCGGGAAAACAGAAGGGCAGCGCATTGTGGATGCGCTCTCTCAAGGCAAGCTGGTGGTGGCAATCATGCTGAAAGGTCATTTCACCAGCTCAGGACACTTCATCGTGCTGCGCGGTGTGGAGAACGGAAAGATACTGGTGGCCGACCCTGCCAATTATACCCGAAGCCAACAGGCATGGGATCTGGCTATCATCCTGAATGAAGCCAGCGGCCGTGCCGGTGCTGGTGGGCCTTTCTGGATCGTAGGGTAGGAAGGAGAACTAAATGTGAGTAAACCAAATGAATATGACACCTATATCATCCCGCCCAATTTTATTGAAGGCGGGACTTTTTTCGGCGGACTGCTGAAGCTCCGCAATACAGCCGAGGCACTGGTTATCGTCTTGGCTATCGGCATGCCGGTGTTTTCGGTGTCCGCGCTGACATTGACAGCCAAGATCATCATTCTGTGCCTGACCGCACTGCCGCTGGGCATTATCGCACTGGTGGGCATCAACGGCGAAAGCCTGTCCTCGTTCATCTTCCTTGTTCTGAAATACCTCCATAACCGCCGCGTTATTACACGCAATGAAGAGGAACAGGGCAAGCGGAAGAAACGGAAAAAGCGTAAAGCCAAGGGCGGTGACGCCGCACCCAAGTATATCAATCCTGTGGCGGAATACCTGCCCGTGGAGAAGATTGAAAACGGCATCATCTACACACGGGATCACCGCTACCTGAAGATCGTTGAGGTCGTACCTATCAACTTCCTGCTGCGCAGCGCCAGAGAGCAGCGGAACATCATCTATTCATTCATCTCGTTCCTGAAGATCAGCCCGGTCAAAATGCAGATCAAGGTCATTGCCAAGCGTGCCGACCTGAACCGGCATAGGGAGATCGTGCAGCAGGAGATGGCGCAGGAAACCGATGAAAACTGTCGCCTGCTGCAGCAGGACTACCTGACGCTCATTGACCGGATCGGCGCACGGGAAGCTACCACACGCCGCTTCTTCATGGTATTTGAATATGAGGCGTGGGCAGGCCGGAAACGCGGCAACGAGGAAGAGGATGCCATCGCCTCCCTGCAAACGGCGGCCCGTACCGCGGTCAATTATCTGAAGCAATGCGGCAACGAGGTGCTGATCCCGGAAAACGATGATGAATTCACAGTCGATACGCTTTATCACCTGCTGTGCCGCAACGGCACCATGTCGCTGCCGGATCGCGTCCGCCAGATCATCGCGCAGTACAAGGAAAAGGGGCTGGAGTCCGAGATCGACGCCATTCCCTGTACGGAGTTCTTTGCCCCTGACAGCATCGACTTCACCAACGGGCGGCATATCTGCATTGATGGGCTTTATTACTCCTATCTGCTGGTGCCCTCCACCGGCTATAAGGCGCAGGTGCCGGCCGGCTGGCTGTCTCTCATTGTCAACGCCGGGGATGGCATTGACCTGGATATGTTCATCAGCCGCCAGCCGAAAGCCCGCATGGTGCAGCGGCTGGGACAGCAGCTTCGTATCAATCGCAGTAAGATCAAGGACGCCAGCGATACCAACACGGACTTTGATGATCTGGATGGTGCTATCCGAAGCGGCTACTTCCTGAAGGAAGGGCTGGGCAACAACGAGGACTTTTATTACCTGAACCTGCTGATCGCAGTGACAGCTCCCACAGTGGATGAACTGGAATGGAAGGTCAATGAACTGAAAAAGCTGCTCGTGTCCCGTGATATGGATGTGTGTAGCTGCGCCTTTCATGAGGAGCAGGCGTTTCTATCGTCGCTGCCGCTGGTCAGCATGGAAAAGCACCTCTATGAACGCTCCAAGCGCAATGCGCTGACCACCGGTGTGGCAAGCTGCTACCCCTTCACGTCCTACGAGCTGAGCGACGAAAACGGTATTCTGTTCGGCCTGAACAAGTACAACAACTCTCCGGTCATCATCGACATCTTTGACTCCAAGGTCTATAAGAACGCCAATATTGCCGTATGCGGCACCAGCGGCGCGGGCAAGACCTTCCTGATCCTGCTGATGGCACTCCGTATGCGGCGTAAGGGCATACAGGTTTTCATGCTGGCACCCTTGAAAGGTCATGAGTTCCACCGTGCCTGCGTCAATACAGGCGGCGAGTTTATCAGTATCTCCCCCGCCTCCAAAAGCTGCATCAACGTGCTGGAGATACGCAAGATAGACAAGTCCGTGGAGGAAACGCTGGATGGCCCCGGTATCGAACGCTCTGAGCTGGCAGCAAAAATTCAGCGGCTTCATATCTTCTTTGCCCTGCTGATCCCCGATATGTCCTATGAGGAAAAACAGCTTTTGGACGATGCCCTGATTCGTACCTACGCACGGAAAGGTATCACCCATGATAACGCCTCTCTCAGTGATCCGGATAACCCCAACGTTTACCGCCAGATGCCTGTGCTGGGCGACCTCTACGATGTACTGCGGGAGGAGAGCGATACCAAACGCCTTTCCAACATCATCAACCGCTTTGTACACGGCTCGGCCAGCACCTTCAACCAGCAGACCAATGTGAATCTGGACAACAAGTTCACGGTGCTGGACATCTCGGAACTCAGCGGTGATCTGCTGCCCATCGGTATGTTCGTGGCGCTGGATTTCGTGTGGGATAAAGCCAAAGCCAACCGCACGGAGGAAAAGGCCATCTTCATCGACGAATGCTGGCAGCTCATCGGCGGCGGCTCCGGCACCTTCGGCATCGGTAACCGTCTGGCGGCTGAAATGGTGCTGGAGATCTTCAAGACCATCCGCGCCTATTCCGGCAGCGGCATTTGCGCGACGCAGGATCTGAACGACTTCTTCTCTCTGGACAACGGCAAGTACGGCAAGGGCATCATCAACAACTGCCGCACGAAAGTCATATTGAATCTGGAGGATGAAGAGGCCCAGCGCGTTCAGCAGGTATTGCACCTCTCCGAAGCGGAGGTCATGGAGATCACCCACTTTGAGCGGGGCAATGGCCTGATCAGCAGCAATAACAACAATATCACAGTGGAAATCAAGGCCAGCCCACTGGAACGCGACCTTATTACCACAGACCGCCGCGAGTTGCTTGACCTGCTGCGCCGCATGAAGCGACCGGAAGCCTAATACGGCGTTTATACGGAGATAACACGCATTACAAAATCAATACGCATATAATACGGAGTTAATACGCATTACGGAGGTGGTGCCGCCTATGAGAAACAGAGAGCAGATCTATGGACAGGAGGCCGCAGGGCTGCTGCGGAACATAACCGTCTATCACTGCATACGCCGTGACCAGCTTCTACGCCTGTATCCGGGCAAGGAGGGCGTGATTGAAAACCTGCTGCGCTATCTGGTCAAGCAGCAGCGGATATTTTATAACACTGACCGGGATTGCTACGGAGATGTCCCTGACTGCCGCGAGGACAGAGAACTGACAGCGGCACTATGGGTGCTGCTGGACTTTATCGAAAAGGTGGAGTATCACAGCCCCGACAATATGCCGGCAAAGCTGGTATTCTTCGCTGATGGAGAGGTATATGAGGTCGTCTATGTAGGCCCGGGTAAGGAAGCGTTGCTGCAGCACGCACTGGTCGCGGAAGATGATTCCGGGCGACGGCTCGTTATCATTGAGGAAGAAGACCAAATGCAGCACCTGCACATCCCTCATATCGCCGCCTACTGCATGGTGGATGAGCAGGGCTACGTACAGTACTTCAGGAAGGAGGAACCTTGTGGACAGAGCCACCCTCTCGCAGCGGATAGAGAGCATTTTGAATGAGATCACCCGCCTGTCCAACACGCTCTACGCTATGGACAACACGAATATCCAGCGGCATTCAGATAGCTATGAAATGCTGTCCACAGAGGCCGCACTGCGGGGTGAGGTCATTGCCTGCCGGCTGCGGCACCTGATCTATGAGACGACCACCATCCGAAAAGCCGAGTATCTGACATCAGCTGGTGTCATGCAGGGCATCTCTGTTATAGAGAAAGATGGCATACTGGAAATCACGCTCCCCTGCCTACTGCCTAAGAAGAGCAAGAAGCATAGCTGCGAGTATCTGACAGACCCCATCTACTACACGCTTAGTAAGTATGCGCAGACACACACGCTGCCCAAGTTCCGGCACTGTGTTGTCTGCTTTTCTCATATCTACAGCCGCGAGCTGTCCCCCAACCGGGTGCGTGACTATGACAATCTGGAGCTCAAGCAGCTTTTGGATGCGATTGCCACCTTCGTTATGGAGGATGATACGGGTCTGCTGTGCGATGCCTATAACACGACGGATATCGGCGACAGTGACTGTACCCGCGTGTCGGTGATGGATAAGGAGCGTTTTCAGGGCTGGCTTTCGGACCGCGAGAATCGGCTCAGATCTATATCCGATTTATAGTGTTTCGACCGTATCAAAAACAGTACACATGACAATGGTACGGCAAAGCCTGTGTTTCTGGGCATTTTCACATGACCGGTGCGGGCGAAAAATACCGTGGTCATGGCAGTCTGGGTACTGCACACCAAAAGGAGGTGGTCAGTATGAGTACCCTACCGCAAAAAGCTCCCGGTAGCCTATCACAAGCCTATCAGCTATTGGCGCTGGTCGCCCTGTCCGGTGAGCTGCCGGCCAGCCAACTGAGCAGGCTCGCCGGTGGCACCAGCTACAAAGAGAACGTGGTCAAGTCGCTGAAGCGTCAGCGGCTTTTGCTGTCCTACTACAAGAACGGACTGCGTGGATACCGGCTCACCGCCGCGGCGAAAAAGCTGCTGCTGGAGCACAACCCGGAGAGGTTTTCTTTCTACCTGTCCGGAGCCTGTGCCACCAACCACATCAGGAGTGAGCCGGAGCAGAGGCTTCGACTCCACCGTGTCTCTCAGACATTGATCACCATGCGTAACGCCAACGTTAGTATCTTCCGCGATGAAAAGCTAGGCGTATTCCGTCCCGGTGAAACAGCGATTGGTAGCATCTGCACACCTGCCTTCTACACCTCCCGTGAGATCAAGGAGATGGGGACAACCTTTGTTAAAATCCGTGGTGCCCGGTCCGTGGGCGTTTTACTGACACCGCAGCATATCCACGTGGTTTACAACATGGGCAACGCGCTGATGAAATGGAGCTATAAAGCTGAGATGCGGACAAAGGCACTCATGCAGACGGTGCTGTGCCGTGAACGAATGCCGCACCAGTATCACCCGGATGCGGTGCGGGGTCTCCTGCTGGGTGATAGCATGGAACTGGCCTATGAGCTGCTGACTGATCAGGGTGGCAAAAACTATTTCGTTCTGGATGGCAGCTATGAGCGGTTCTGCTTCTTGACCAACGACCATCATGGAGAGGTGCTGCTGCGCCTCCTCTGTGATAAAGAACTAGACAATGACCTGCGCGAGCTGCTGCTCCTTGATCTGGAGCCCCGGCAGCTGAGTGAAACAGTGGAGAATGACGCCATGACGCCGGATGGTGCGCCGGTGCTGTTCGCCTATGACTGTGACCTGCCGCGGATCAGACGGTTTGATACGGCACTGCGGCTTCAGGATCGCTATGGCATCCTGATCTGCTTCGACCATCAGGCCGAAGTGCTGCGCCGCTACTGCGGCGACAGGGCTGTTGTGCAGGCCATTGACTTTGCTGCGTTCGAGAGGAGGTTTTTTCCGTAGAAAAAAAGAAACTGCGAACTCTGCTATTCGCACTCCCGCTATTTCTATCAGGGCTGCTGTTTGGCGGCGGCTATCTATCGCAATTCGTCCGGAACTATCAACAGTGGAAGGACGCGGGCGGAACGCCAGGCGACGGAAGCTCCCCGGCCGCGCCGGTGCTGTCCTTCTCCGCCTGCTGCGAAGCACTGTTCAGTAAGAGCGGCATTATCGGCGTGGGGCTTTGCCTGTTGCTGCTGGGCCTGCTGATCGTCATGGTGATGCGCATGGGTTATTCCGATGTTGGCGAGTATGACGCGGAGCGCAACCTGACCTACTCCAACAAAGGCACCTACGGAACGGCTGGTTTCATGGAGAAAGCGGAGATGAAGGGCGTCCTTGATCTGGTGTCCGATATCCGCAAACACAGCGGCGTCATACTGGGCAAGCTGGACAATCAGGTGGTGTGTATTCCCGAGAACTCCCGGCTTAACGGCAATATCGCCGTGTTCGGCGCCAGCGGCTCCATGAAAACGCGAGCCTACTGCATCAATCGCATTTTGCAAAGCGCGTCCGAGGCCCACAACGGCCACAAGGAGTCACTGATCATCACTGACCCGAAATCGGAGCTTTACGAAAAGACCAGCGAATATCTGCGCAGCAAGGGCTACGTGGTAAAGGTGTTCAACCTGATCCAGCCGGAGAACTCTGATTCATGGAACTGCCTGGCGGAGATTGAGGGTGATGAGCTGATGGCGCAGATCTTCTGCGACATTATCATCAGGAATACCGGCAGCGAAAAGGGCGACCATTTCTGGAACGCCGCCGAGATGAACCTGCTGAAAGCGCTGGTACTGTATGTGGCGCTGGGTTATCCACCGGAGAGCCGGAACATCGGTGAGGTCTATAAGCTGCTGGTGCTGAACGCGGAGAAGGAGCTGGACAACCGTTTTTCCATGCTGCCTGCCAGCCATCCTGCCAGAGCACCCTATGCGCTGTTCAGCCAATCCTCAGATACGGTGCGCAGCGGCGTTATCATTGGGCTGGGCAGCCGCTTGCAGGTGTTTCAGAATCGGCCCATCTGCCAGATCACCAGCCATGATGAAATTGACATGGAGCTGCCGGGCAAGCAGCCCTGTGCCTATTTCTGCATCACATCCGATCAGGACAGTACCTTTGATTTTCTCACGTCCCTGTTTCTGTCCTTCGCGTTTATCAAGCTGATCCGTTACGCGGATAAAAACTGTGCCGACCGCAGGCTGCCAGTCCCCGTTCATGTGCTGGGCGAAGAGTTGACAGCCTGCGGCGTTATTCCAGACTTGAGCCGGAAGATCAGTGTGATCCGCTCGCGGGGCGTCAGCATGAGCTGCGTGTTTCAGAATCTGGCGGGCTTGCAGAACCGGTATCCCTACAACCAATGGCAGGAGATATTGGGCTGCTGCGACTATCAGCTTGCACTGGGCTGCACCGATGAGCTGACTGCCAAATTCCTCAGTGACCGCACCGGGGAGGTCAGCGTCCATGTCTCCAGCAAGGCCAAGCAGTTGGGTACATGGCGTATCAGCAACTACACGCCGGAGTTCCGCGAAACCAGCGGCGTGGGCAAGCGCAAGCTACTGACTATGGATGAGGTGCTGCGCCTGCCGGTAAACCGCGCGCTGGTCATCGCACGCGGCAACAAGGTGCTGCAGGTAGATAAGTACGACTATACCAATCACTACGAGGCAAAGAAACTGCGGGACTGCAAGGCCTCCGCCCATATCCCGGAATGGCGTAAAAGCCCTGTGTTTTCGCCCGCACCGAAACAAACAGAGCAGCCTATTAAGTCAAAGAAGGTGCCGAACAGGCGCAGTGAGTTTGTAAAAACCGATAAGGATTCCATCATGTCAACCAAAATGTGAGCTAAGGAGGAAAGTAATATGCCGAGAAAGAAAACAGAAGAACTTGCCGTGATGCCGGAAGCACCGGCACTTCCCGTCGTCCCCGAGGAAGCGGCAGAACAGCCGGTGACAGAAGAGTGTTTGCCGGAAACCGCAGCCGATCCTGTTGTGGAGGATACTGTACCTACAGAGAGTGTTCTCGCTGAGCCTGCGGAAGTGGTGACTGTGCCGGAGGATCCCCAGCCCTCTGAAAAGCCGAAGCGCACTGTCCGCAAACGAACCGCTGCAAAAAAGACGGTAGAGGTGGAGAAGCAGGCTACGCCGCCTACTGAGGATGCTGCCGCCTCTGCTGAACCTGCCCCTGCCGCTGTCCAGCAGAGAGATATTTTGACATTGGATGCCCGGGGCGAAGCGGAAACGCAGGCGCAGATGGAGGACATTATCTGGCACGAGATCCACAATGCCTACCGCACCCGGCGCATGCTCTCCGGTATGCTGAGCGGCATTGAAAGAACGGAGGCGGGGAAAACCATTGCCATTGTGGACTACAAGGGATTCCGCATTGTGATCCCCTTGAAGGAGATGGTGCTGGACTTCCCGGCAGATATGTACGGTGCTGACTATAATGAGATGATCCTTCGACACCAGAAGATCCTCAATAAGATGCTGGGCGCAGAGGTGGATCTTATGGTCAAGGGCATCGACGCCAAAAGCCGAACCGTTGTTGCCAGCCGAAAGGACGCCATGCTGAAGAAGCAGCAGATCTACTATTTCGGTAAGGACAGTGACGGACAGTATCGTATCTATGACGGACGCGTGGTAGAAGCCCGTGTGATCGCCGTGGCGGAGCAGGTCGTCCGGGTCGAAGTGTTTGGCGTGGAGACATCAATTCTGGCTCGCGACCTTTCGTGGGACTGGATCGGCGATGCTCATGACCGCTATGCTGTGGGCGACAAGACTCTGGTACGCGTGCTGGAGATTGACCGCACAGAGCCGGAGCACATCAGAATTAAAGCCGACATCAAAAGCGTATCCGGCAACAGCAAGAATGACAATCTCCAGAAATGCCGTATTCAGGGCAAATATGCCGGGAAGGTCACCCATATCCATAAGGGCGTTGTGTATATCCGCCTTAGCAACGGGGCCAATGCCATAGCACATTCCTGCTATGATCGGCGCAGACCCGGACGAAAGGATGATGTCAGCTTTGCCGTTACCCACCTGGATGAGGAACATGGCGTTGCGCTGGGGATCATCACCCGAATTATCAAGCAGCATGTCTGATCTGACACGGTATCGGCAGGGTATGGCAATGGATTGGCACTGTTTTGCGATTTCACCGTAAATCACCAGGTGCTATACTTGGTACAGTCAAAATTGTAAAGACCGCCGGGTGGTAACTCGGCGGTCTTTCGCATACAGGAAGAGGGTGTTTTATATGTGGTAGGCAGAGCAGCGTTTCGCGCCCGAGCGGCAAATGCAATCACCGCAAAACCCAAACAACAGTACATAGTGTTGAAAAAGGCGAGGCTCCAGTCGTAAATATCTTCAAAGCACATTAAACAGTGCTGCGATATTTACGTAAAGGAGAGAACGCCCATGAGGAGAAAAAGAATGCGTTTAGTTTCACTTATTTTGAGTGCCGTGTGTCTGTTAGGCTGCGCAGTCCAGCCGGCACCAGTCTCGGATTCGTCTGAGTCCAACACCAAGGTCTCTGCCTATGCAGCAAGTCAGGCCGAGCAGAACGAAGAGGAGCGCACGGTGGCCGAATCTCTGCTGCCGCAAACAGAAGATGGAGGCGATACATCCGAGAGCAGCGTCGCTCCTGAGCGGGCAAATGCATCAGAGAATGCGGATAAAGCCGCAGAAAAGCA
>ENA-OUQO01000472-OUQO01000472.1-human-gut-metagenome-genome-assembly--contig:-NODE-472-length-13139-cov-3.417762_pt1 | contig 13139 bp, 10 predicted proteins | sample MGYA00237944_ERZ548825 | MGnify/ENA primary metagenome ERZ548825 (study PRJEB26490, sample SAMN05194700) | human gut metagenome | biome: terrestrial biome; feature: human-associated habitat; material... | reverse complement strand
CAAAAGCGTTCGCAATGTGTCTTCTTAATTTGTAACTTTTTATCATGAGAACGCCTCCTCATCCTTCATCGATTTTGAGTTATTATACACAATGAGTGAGAGCGTTGCGCAAATAACAAATACCAAAATACCTATCGCGGCAGCAAGTCCGTAGTCCTGAGAGTTCATGGTCAGCTTAAAGAGCCATGTAACAAGGATATCGGTTTTACCGGCCTGATAATATTTTTCGGTCGTCGGATTACCGTTTGACAACAGGTAAATAACATTAAAGTTATTGATGTTGCCGACAAACTGGGTAATGAGCTGAGGAGTTGTAACAAAGAGCATATACGGAAGTGTGATAGCCGTAAATGTCTTTACAGGACCTGCACCGTCAATTCTTGCAGATTCATAGAGATCCTCAGGAATATTCATAAGAATACCCGACATAGAGAGGATGGTCTACGGAATACCTACCCAACAGTTAATGATGATAACTACCCAACGAGCCAGTGTTGCATTATCATTCAGCCACTGAATTTCAACATGACTGTTTGTAATGTGTGAAAGCAGGATGTTTACAGCACCGTTTGACTGGAGCATCTGGTTCATGAGAAGAAGTGATACGAACTGAGGAACAGCAATTGTAATAACGAAAAGTGTTCTCCAGAGTGATTTAAACTTGATACCCTTCTTGTTGATCATAAGAGCGAAGATCATACCGAGGATATAGTTTGAGAATGTAGCTGCAACAGCCCAGATAAGAGTCCATTCTGTGAGCTTGACAAATGTATAGCCCTTCTTAGCACCTTCAACGAGGTTGAAGAGTGAGCCGAAGTTGTCAAAACCAATCCATGTGAACAGTGTTCCCGGAGGCATATGCTGTTTATCATAGTTGGTAAATGCAATCAAAATCATAAATATGAGCGGCAGAACATTGAAGATACCGATCATAAGTACAGGGAATGACATAAGTGTGATATGATACTTACCGTCAAGGAACTGCTTCATATCATATTTGAATGAAGTCGGTTTCTGACCGTTAGCCTTCATAATCTGATGTCTGTACGCATCTTTGATGTTTACTATGTAAATAGCGAAAACCACTACTGTGATTACGAGTGTCAATACCGAGTAAAGCAGAATAAGCATTGAGTTATCGCCGGGTACCTGCTTTGGAATGATACCGTTGATATATTCAGTTCTCTGAGCCTGAATACCGAGTGTCGGGAACATTTTGAGATATCCCCAACCGAAAAAAGCCATATAAAGGATATAGAGAACTTCAACAGCGAAGAAAAGAATACCCTTGTAATATTTACCTTTGCTAAGATCACCTACACCGAAAATAAGGTAGGAAAGTTTTGTAGCCCAGTCGCCTTTTACGAAGGTCTTGCCGTAGTTGGCAAAGCCCTTGCCGATGCCTACGAAGAACTTAACTATTGCCTTGCCGAGTGCTGTAAAAAAATGGGCAACGGCATGAGGAATGTTACAGAAAAACTTCTTTGTGTTGTAGGCAAATCTCTGGAAAGGATTGAGCTGTTTGTATTCAACATATGTCATTAGGCGCTCTCCTTAATAATTTGCAAATCTCTCTAATACACCAAACTAATAATACTTTTTACGCTATCTTATAATAGTTGCCGTTCGTAATAAAACATTATTAGTCAGGCGAATACACAAATTGATAACGCAAGCGGACAGTCCGCATTTTTTCTTTTTTTACGGGACACTCCGTTTTCGGAGTGTCCCGCAGCTAATTAATCAATTAAATTAAATCAATTTAACTTACTTAACGATTAGCCCTCATCCCTAACGTTAGAAATTGTTTCGTTAAGAAGCTTCTTCATAGCAGCTGCATCTGAAGGTTTGCATGTGTCAGCGATGATCTTGTTGCCAAGGTTAGCCATAGGATCCCAGAATGTTGAAGCAATATTAACCTGTACACAAGCATTCAGAGACTGCTCACCGATAGCCTTAAGAACAGGAGAACCTGTTACAGCTTTGCTTTCCTGAACCTTCTTGTTTGCAGGTCCCCAACCGAGCTTCTCAGTTCTCTGGAGCTGGCACTCTTCACCTGCAAGATAATGAGCAAGAATCTGAGCTGTTGCCGGGAACTTAGAAGAACCGTTTACACCGATGTACTTATAACCGAACATTGAGATAAGCTGCTTGTCTGTGCCGTTGACATTGATTGTAGGAAGCTTTGCAGCACCGAAGTTGTCACCGAGAGCCTTCTGGTTAGAAGCTGTATCCCATGAACCGTCGATACCTGCGCCACACTTACCGCTTGCAAAACCTGAAGCGATGTTAGCAACGTCAAGCGATTGGAATGTACCTCTGTAATCCTTGATGAGCTTTGCAAAAGCCTGAAGTGTTTTAACAGCTTCATCTTCGTCATATTTAACAAATTTCTGTGTAATACCGTCTTTTTCAAGACCGTCAATTTTAACACCTGCAGTGAAAGCGAAAGTACAAGCATAGTAACCGTCACCGGCATTCATAATGAACTTCTTGCCTGCCTTCTTACAAGCCTCAAGAATACCCTCAAGTGTCTTAGCCTGCTCGTCGGAAACTACTGACTTATCATAAACGAGATAGTAACCGTTATCGTTTGTTTCAGGATAAGCATAGAGAGTATCATTAAGTGTAGCTGCTTTTACAGTTTCCTCAGAATTAGCCTCTGTTACGGCATCCTTAAATGCAACCTGAGAAATAACGCCTGCGTCAACGAGCTTGTTGAGCTGGTCACTCGGGAAGCTGAATACATCTGCAGCTGTTGTAGCATCGTTAAGCATATTTGTAGCAGCATCCTTTTCGCCCTGTGCTACAACTGAGATTTCCTTGAACTTTCTTTTAGGATAAGCCTTTTTGAAAGCCTCAACCTGCTCTTTAACAAGGCTTACAGCAGCATCAGGAGCCCATACCTTAAGAGTTACAGGCTTGCTGTCTGTACCTTCATCGCCGAAGTAACTGTCGTCAACGATTGAGCCTTCAATCTTAGCAGCACCGTCCGAAGAACCGTTGTCTGCTTTTGAACCGTTGTCTGTTTTCGATGATGCGTCTCCGCCGCCGCAGCCTGCAAGAGCAGTAGCAGTCATCATACCTGCCAATAAAATGGCGAGAATCTTTTTCATTGGAAAAATCCCTCTTTCTGAATATTTTCGTAGTGTCCTTTCGGATTACATACTTTTTTTGAGGATATAACGCACAAAGTGCATCATATCCGCTACATAAATCATATCAAAAAATCGCCTGAATTTCAACTCCCTTTGTACTTTTTATCTATGTTGTTAAAAATCAAAATTATTTTTGTGCAATATGACATCTTTTTTATTGAAATTTTACCTATTGCACAAATTGTATTGACTTGAATTGTTTATTTTGCTAAAATCCCATTCGTACAAGTTGCACAATCACACCCGACGGTTATTTGACATAACACCCAAATTATATTCTTTATTCATAAAATAAGCTTGAATTTCGGCAAATTTTCCTGATTTTAGTAAAAAATGACCAATCACAAAACAAAGGCATTTATTTCAAACATCACACATTAATTTTTTAACATATAGTTGTAATAAGCGCTGACAATTGTTATAATTATAGGGTAACGCAAAACAGAATCCGACCGTGAGTCGGGGAAACGGAGCTGTACGATAATGAAACTTAGAAATCTCCTTGTAAATCTTGAATACACGGTTCAGGGAAATCCTGATACCGAAATTTCGGATATTATCTATGATTCGCGAAAGGTTGAAAAAGGCACGGCCTTTGTGTGCCTTAAGGGCTATACCTCAGACGGACACAGGTACGCAAAGTCAGCCGTTGAAAAGGGTGCGTCGGCACTCATCATCAGCGACAGCCTCGACTTTGAAGTGCCGAGTGATGTTGCCGTTGTAAAGGTTGATGACACAAGATACGCTCTTTCGCTTATGAGCATTGAATTTTTCGGACATCCCGAGGATGAGCTCTACACGGTTGCAATCACAGGCACAAAGGGCAAAACCACAACAACAGCAATGGTTGCGGAAATTTTTGAACACGCAGGAATCAAGACCGGCACAATCGGAACACTCGGTGTTGTTTACGGCGGAGAAACCCACAAAACCGACAACACAACTCCCGAATCATACATTATTCAGAAATCAATGCGTGATATGATTAACGCCGGCTGCAAGGCTATGGTAATTGAGGCATCGTCAATCGGACTTAAACACAACCGTCTTGCAGGCATGACTTTTGATGTCGGCATCTTTACAAACTTTTCGGATGACCACATCGGCGGTGTTGAACACAAAGACCTTGCGGAATATCTCTACTGCAAGAGTCTGCTTTTCAGACAATGCAAATTTGCCGCTGCAAATATTGACGATCCCGCATGGAAGGATATCACAAAGGATTTCAAGGGTTCTGTTCTCACCTACGGTTTTGCCGACAATGCGGACTTGAAGGGCAAAAATGCTCATCTTCTCTCCGAAAACGGATTTGTCGGTGTTCACTTTGAAACAGAGGGAATCAAAAATCTTTCTGTTGATGTTGACATTCCCGGCAAATTCAATGCATACAACGCACTTGCGGCAATTTCGGCAGTTTCATTCTTTGACGAAATTGAAGATCAGATGATTATTGACGCTCTCAAGGTTGCCAAGGTCAAGGGCAGAGTTGAGCGTGTGCCTGTTCCCTACAACTACACACTCATCATCGACTACGCACACAACGCACTTTCAATGGAAAATGTACTTGAAACACTTCGCCAGTACAATCCGCACAGACTTATTACAATGTTCGGTGCAGGCGGCAACCGTCCTAAGGTTCGCCGTTATGAAATGGGCGAAACCTCGGGCAGACTTTCAGACCTTTCGGTTGTAACGGAAGACAACTCAAGATTTGAAGATGTTATGGACATCATTGAGGACATCAAGACAGGTCTTGCAAAAACCGACGGCAAGTATGTTGTCGTGCCGAATCGCAGAGATGCAATTAAATATTGCATGGACAATGCCGAGGACGGAGATATTATCGTACTTGCAGGCAAAGGTCATGAGGATTATCAGGAAATCAAAGGTGTTAAGTACCATATGGACGAGAGAGAAATCATTGCCGATATTCTCAACGGCAAAAGCTAAAACCATAAACATATAAATACAGTGAAAAATCACGGTCGGAAATCAAATTCCGACCGTTTTTTCATACTCTTATTAAGTTAAATAATCATTCCGCCGTTTACACCGACAATCTGTCCCGTGATGAACCTTGCCCTGTCGCTGCAGAGAAACACAGCAGTTTCTGCAATATCATCGGGCATACCGAGCATATTAAGCGGAGTTTCCTCCTTAAGCTCCTGTACGGTCTGCTCATCAAAGCCTTTCATCATATCGGTCATAATAACACCCGGACAAATGCAGTTGACACGCACTCCCGACAGACCGACCTCCTTGGCAAGACCTTTGGTAAGTCCGATTACACCCGCCTTTGACGCACTGTAATGCACCTCACATGATGCACCGACCTGTCCCCACATTGAGCTGATATTGAGAATAACACCGCTGTGGTTCTTAATCATATATCTTTTGAGCGCCTGTTGCGAGCAGTAGAAAACACCGTCAAGGTTAACCCCCGTCATTTTCTTCCATTCATCGGGAGTTATGTCGGTAAACAGCTTTTGCTGTGCGATGCCTGCATTATTGACAAGTACATCGAGATTACCAAATCGGCTGTCGATTTCATCAAACATTTTGCAAACACTCTCATAATCGGAAACATCTGCCTGCACCGCAAAGGCATTTATGCCGTATTCATTTGTAAGCTTTTCGGCAAGGCTTTCGGCTTTTTCGGAATTTTTTGCAAAGTGCAACGCAACATCGCAACCGCATTTTGCAAAAGCGACAGCAGTCTGCGAACCGATTCCGCCGGACGCACCTGTTACAAGTATCTTTTTTATCATATCAATACCCATGCAAGGTCGGATATCATCCGCCCGTTCGTGTGTATTACACACGATTGAACACATTGTGTTCAAATTTAAACATAGTATTGATTACATCAAAACATATTTAACGAACACAAATTCCTATTAAAGTGGGCGGTCAAAGAAAAGACCGCCCATATGTTTTCTTACTTTTTAAAACTGTCTTTAAGGCTTACACTGCGGTTGAATACGAGGTGTTCGGGTGAGCTGTCCTTGTTGTCAATGCAGAAATAGCCATGGCGCATAAACTGATAGCTCTTCGGAGCCGTTGCGCCTGCAATATTCTTTTCAGCCTTACAGCCTGTGAGAACTTCAAGTGAATTTTCGTTAAGATAATCGAGGAAGTTTCTGTCGCCTGTATCGGGATCGGGAACCGTGAAGAGGTTGTCGTAAAGTCTTACCTCCGCATCAAGGCAGTTGTTAGCGTCAACCCAATGGATTGTGCCTCTTACCTTTCTGCCGTCGGGAGTATTTCCGCCCTTTGTTTCGGGATCATACTCTGCATAGACCTCGACGACATTGCCGTTTTCATCCTTTTTGCAGCCTGTGCATTTTACGATGTATGCAGACTTGATTCTTACCTCGTTGCCGGGATAAAGGCGCTGATACTTCTTTACGGGTTCTTCCATAAAGTCGGTTTCTTCAATGTAAAGCTCACGGCTGAAAGTAACCTTTCTTGTGCCGTCCTCAGGACGGTTCGGGTTGTTCTCAACCTCAAATTCTTCGCTCTGTCCCTCGGGATAGTTTGTAATAACAAGCTTAACAGGCTTTAAAACGCACATTGTACGCTCTGCTGTTTCGTTAAGGTCATCACGCAGACAATGCTCAAGAAAGCCGTATTCAACAATTGAATTAACCTTTGAAACACCAATCTGCTCAATGAACGAACGAATTGACTTTGGTGTGTAACCCCTTCTGCGAAGTCCGCAGAGTGTGGGCATTCTCGGATCGTCCCAGCCGCTTACATAGTTCTTTTCAACGAGTTCACGGAGCTTTCTCTTTGACATTACCGTGTTGTTAATTCCGAGTCTTGCAAATTCAATCTGTCTTGGCTTGCACGGAACTGAAATATTGTTAATTACCCAGTCATAAAGAGGACGATGAGCCTCAAATTCAAGCGAACAAAGGCTGTGCGTAATACCCTCAAGAGCATCCTCAATCGGATGAGCAAAGTCATACATCGGATAAATGCACCACTTGTCGCCTGTTCTGTGATGCTTGAGTCTGTTAATTCTGTAGATAACAGGATCACGCATATTAAAGTTACCCGACGCAAGGTCAATCTTTGCACGGAGAGTCATTTTGCCGTCCTCAAATTCGCCGTTTTTCATTCTCTCAAACAAATCAAGGCTTTCTTCTATAGGACGGTCACGGTACGGACTCTTTGCAGGAGTCTGTGTGTCGCCTCTGTATTCTCTCACCTTATCGGGAGTAAGCTCACAAACATATGCAAGTCCCTTTTTGATAAGCTCAACGGCAAATTCATACATCTGATCAAAATACTGTGATGCATAGAAAAATCTGTCGTCCCAATCGTAACCGAGCCACTTGATATCCTCTTTGATAGCGTCAATATATTCTACATCTTCCTTTGTAGGGTTGGTATCATCCATACGAAGATTGCAGATTCCGCCGAAATGCTCGGCAGTACCAAAGTCAATGCAAAGAGCCTTTGCATGACCTATGTGAAGATAGCCGTTCGGTTCGGGAGGAAAACGGGTGTGAACCTTTTTACCCTCAAATTTTCCGCCCTCGGCAGTATCCTCTTTTATAAAATCCCAGATGAAGTTGCCCTGAACGGCAGCTTCACCCTCAACATTCTTTATTTCATCAGCCATTTGCCGTGTACCTCCGTCAGTAGAATTATGCGCCGAGCTTTTCAAGACCGATTTCAAGTCTTCTGAGCGACTCTTCTCTTCCGAGAATGTCAAGAATTTCAACAGCACCGCCCGGAGTTACTGTCTTGCCTGCCGCGGCAATTCTTACAGGCCACATAACAGTGCCGTTTTTAAGCTCTTTTTCAACTGCCATATTGATGAGGCAATCGTGAATTGAAGTGTTGTCCCAAACAGGCAGAGCCTTTAATCTTTCGTAAGCCTCACGCAATACAACGGGAGCGTTTTCAAGATTAGTCTTGCTCTTCTTATTTACGAAAAGCTCCTTGTCATATTCGGGAAGTTCTGCAAAGAAACCGAGCATTTCGGGAATATCCGTAAGCTTTGTAGTTCTTTTCTGAAGAATTTCGGCAAACTTCTCAAAAGGCATTTCTCTGTCACCGAAAACCTTCTTATAGTATGGCATACAAACATCCGTAAATTCTTCGGGAGTCATAGCCTTTAAATACTCACCGTTGAACCACGAAAGCTTGTCATAGTCAAAAATTGACGGTGACTTGCTGATACCGCTTACATCAAACTCTTTTTCAAGCTCTGCAAGGGTAAAGATTTCCTGATTATCCTTTGGACACCAGCCGAGAAGTGCAATATAGTTGATGATTGCCTGTGGTAGGTAGCCCTCGTTAATAAGGTCATAGAAGCCTGTTGCGCCGTGACGCTTTGAAAGCTTTGAAACGTTGCCGTCGGCGTCCTTGCCCATAATGAGCGGAAGGTGGATATATGTCGGAATTTCCCAGCCGAATGCCTCATAAAGAAGATTATATTTCGGTGTGGAGCTTAAATATTCACAACCGCGGACAACATGAGTAATGCCCATTGTGTGGTCGTCAATTACATTTGCAAAGTTGTATGTCGGGTAGCCGTCAGTCTTAATGAGAATCTGATCCTGAAGTTCGCTGTTATCAACGGTAATTTCACCGAAAACTGCGTCTGTAAATGTTGTACTGCCCTCAATCGGCATTTTCTGACGGATTACATAAGGTGTACCCTCGGCAAGAAGTCTGTCGATTTCTTCCTGCGGAAGATTACGGCAATGTCTGTCATAACCACCGCCAACGCTGTCCTCCTGTAACTTTTCAAGTCTTTCCTTTGTGCAGAAACAGCGGTAAGCCTTGCCCTCTTTGATGAGCTGCTCGGCATAAGGAAGGTACATATCCTTTCTTTCGGACTGAACATAAGGACCGAAATCGCCGCCGATATCGGGACCTTCATCGTGTTTAAGTCCTGCAAGCTTCATTGTATCGTATATAACATCAACCGCACCCTCAACAAGGCGTTCACGGTCGGTATCTTCAATTCTGAGAACAAATTTACCGTTTTGTGATTTTGCAACGAGGTACTCATAAAGAGCAGTACGCAGGTTGCCGACATGCATAAAGCCTGTCGGACTTGGTGCATATCGTGTACGGACAGTTTTTTCAGCCATAATAATATCCCTCCGAAACTTATGTTTTAGTGTGCCGATCGGCGCATTTTTCACCCACAGCACAATTGTCACATATATACGGCTTATTATATCATATTTTTCACACTGTTTCAAGTCTGTATGGGTGCAGCCAACAGCCTCCGTCAATATCCCCATCTGTCAAAAAATCTGACGGTCTGATATGTCAAAATATAGTTCTGGCTTTCATGGAAGGCACTTTGAACCATATCGGGATTATACATATACATAATGCGGTGCTGAACCGCGTCTTTGTTCTCATCAAAAATATAACTTACCGCCTGAATACAAGCCTCGTTAGTACCGATTTTGGTACTGCCTGTGTAATGACAGTTTTTAATTACCGATTCAACAGTCGGGTAGCCGTCAAAGCACATTGCGTCCTTTACAGACTGTGCAATAAGCGCCGCACCGATAAAACCTCCCGAGCCGAACTCACCCATACAGAGCCTTTCAAGCAAATCTCTGTCCTCATCTGTGAGAGTAACCTTTGCACATTCATAGGTTTTGTCCGGATTATCAATCGCAACAAGATAACCTGCGTCCCATTGTGACTGATAGTCAACAGGTTCTTTGGGCGGAATTGCGGTTGCAAACGGAACCGTTGCCGCCTCAGTAGTAATTGGCTGAGTTGTAGCCTTGGCAGCCTTTGTTGCTTTAGTCGCTTTGGTCGCCTTTGTGGCTTTTGTTGCCGGCTGAGTTGCAGCCTTTGGCTTTGCTGTGGTTGTTTCAACGGGAACTGTTTCAGGAACCGCCGTTGTAGGCACAATCCTCTGAATATTCGGATTAACCCTTGCCATTGCCGACTCCTTTGGAGTTTCGCCTGCATTAAGCGTTCCGTTTGAGCAGACAAACTGCAGTACTACAAAAACGGAAATCACAACAAGGACAACCGACAAAACTTTGTTGACATTTTTATTAAAAAACTTCATCGTTTCACCGCCGTTTAATACTTCTAAACACAAACAATTTATGTGCAGTAAATATTACACACGCCTTAATTATACCACTGTACACGGTTGTTTTCAACTTGGGAACTCTACAAAAATGGACTGCCTTTTTTAAACAATACTACCGAAGAAGGTAAAATATTACCTATAAAACAAAAGGGGGAGCGCGAAAAACAGCCCAACAAAAGCAAAAAAGCACATAACCGAAAACGATGACGGTTATGTGCCTTTTGCGGTTTATTTCTTATTTTTAAATTTTATAAATTCGCCGTGCTTCACAAAATAAGTCAGGCTGTGAAGAAATGAAGTTTAAGACTTCGTTCTTCGCAGCCCTTTTTACTGTAAAAATATCTGTTTATACTGACTGTTTCTCAGCTCTTCTGTACTTTGACGGTGTTGTATCGTAGTACATTTTGAATGCTCTGTTGAAATTTGAGATGTTGTTAAAGCCCGACATTCCTGCAATTTCTATGACGGGAGTGTCTGTTGTTGTAAGAAGCATTGCCGCTCTTGTGAGTCTAAGCTCATTGAGGTAGTTTACAAATGTTGTATTCATAAGCTCCTTGAAGAGGTGTGATACATAGTAACGGCTAAGACCTGTTGTCTGTGCTATTGTATCAAGAGTGATACTGTCGCAGAAATTGTTGTTGATATACTCTGTAATTCTGCGAAGAGCACGGTACTTTTTGCCCTGAGCTTCAACATCACAAATTTTCACAAGACCGGATGAGAAAAGAATGTAGAAAATATCGTACATTTTGCCGTGAACAAGAATCTGAAAATACTCATGCTTTTCATTCTCGGCAGTAATAACTGTGTTAATATCGTCAATAAGGTTGTTGTAACGGTAGTCGCCCCTCGGAATCTTTGCAAAGTGAGTACAGTTGCCTGTTACAAGACCTCTGATGAGGCTCTGCGGAATAAATTCCTGAGTAAGTGACGCGGGATTTGAAAGGTTAAGAAGGACAACCTCAACCCTTGCGTTGCCTGTGTTGTTTATCTTATATCTCTGGTTAGGTGAAATAAAGTAAATGTCGCCTGTTGAGAGCGAATAAGTGTCAGCACCCATTTCAACGGTCATATAGCCGTCCCTTACAACAGCCACAAGAACCTCGTTGTGAACATTCCACATATTGCTGTCAATAATCATTTCACCGCAGACTACTCTGTAAGCTGAACTGGATGCGGTTGCCGCTGTCTCTTATACACATCTGACGCTGCCGAGAAATCAAAATTCATAATAATAACCCCGATTCTAAAAAATTATGTCTTCAAACATTTTGTGTCTGAAAACAACACAAATAATCACTGCAACAATATAATAGACTTTATGCACAATAAAGTCAATAATTACGACAAATGTGCAAAAAATAAATGTATAAACTGCAATTAGTGCAAATTTTAAATATTCCGCTGTCTGCTGTATGTTAATTGATTTCTTATTTACGAAGCCGCCGCAAAACTATCAACCTCGACAAATACAGCGTTTTCGCACGTAAGACCTTGAACATAATATGGTTGCGGAAAATCGCTTTTAGATATATCAATTCTTTTTCAGAGAGGGCGTTATAATGCAGAACGCAGAAGTAATTGAAATATTTGAAAAATATCTTGTGAACGACAAAAAGGCGTCTGCCAACACTCTCAGTTCATATATGCGAGATATACGCAAATACTGCGATTATCTCGAAATACACACGGAAGAGACGATAGTTTCGGCGTCAGAGGACGATGTGCACGAGTACATAGATTATCTGCGCGCTTCCGGCAAGTCCGTTGCCACGGTTTCAAGAAACATCGCGTCCTTGAAGTGCCTCTATACGCACCTGTGCATCAAGCAGATCGTCAAGGTCAACCCGGCGATGAAGCTCGTGCCCGATAAGGGCGCGCAGAAGCTGCCGCAGATACTCACGAGTAAGGAGGTCGAGCTGCTGCTTGACCAGCCCCAGTGCATAGACGCGAAAGGCTACAGAGACAAGGCCATGCTGGAGCTGCTGTATGCCACCGGCCTGGTGCGGCACGTCAGAATGGTGCTGTATTCCGCCCTGATGGCCATGGCGATTTCCCTGTGGAGCTACCTTGGCGCGGAGCGCAGCGTCGCCCTGCTGGGGCTGCTGGTGTTCTGGATCCTGCTGTTTTCCGAGCTGATGGCAAACCATGTGAAGATCAGCCTGGAAATGGTGATGGACTGCTTCTTCGCCGGCGCGGTGGTGCCGTACCTGCTGTCCTCCTTGATCCGTATTCTGAGTATTTCCACCACCGGGCGGTATCTGATCCCCATTCCCTTTGTGGTGGCGTTCCTTTCCGATGCCGGGGCCTATTTTGCCGGGAGCATGTTCGGCAAGCACAAGCTGGCGCCGGTGGTCAGCCCCAATAAGACCGTGGAGGGCGTGATCGGCGGATTGCTCAGCGCCATGCTGGGCATGCTGATCTATGGCGTGATCCTGCAGCTGGCCTGCCGCTTCCAGGTGAACTACGGCGCTGCGCTGCTGTATGGCCTGGTGGGCAGCGCGGTGGGCGTATTCGGCGACCTGTGCTTCTCTGTGTTCAAGCGGATGTCCGGCATCAAGGACTTCGGCACCATAATCCCCGGCCACGGCGGCTTCTTTGACCGCTTTGACTCTATGGTGACCGTGGCCCCCTTTGTGGAGGCGATGATCCTGCTGATGCCGGTGGTGAACTGAAATGGTAAATTGCGTCAGTGTGCTTGGCTCCACCGGCTCCATTGGCCGTCAGAGCCTGGATGTGATCGGCCGCCTGGGCGACATTCGTGTGTCTGCCCTGACCGCCGGGACCAGCGTACAGAAAATGGCGGAGCAGTGCCGCCAATTCCGCCCCCAGCTGGCCGTGATGGCTACCCGGGAAGCGGCGCAGGCACTGAAGGCGGAGCTGGATGGCCA
>ENA-OUQO01000464-OUQO01000464.1-human-gut-metagenome-genome-assembly--contig:-NODE-464-length-13204-cov-4.885771_pt1 | contig 13204 bp, 11 predicted proteins | sample MGYA00237944_ERZ548825 | MGnify/ENA primary metagenome ERZ548825 (study PRJEB26490, sample SAMN05194700) | human gut metagenome | biome: terrestrial biome; feature: human-associated habitat; material... | reverse complement strand
ACGGATCTGGACAACGCGCTGCCGCTGCCGGGAACAAAGGTCGTGATGAAATCCGGCAAGGCCATCTACAAAGCGGCAGCGGCGCTGGAGCGCCACGGTCTGCTGGCAAATGCCGGGATGGTGGCGGACTGCGGGCTGGAGACAGAGCAGGTCTACACCGACCTGCGGCAGCTGCCGGAGGAGATCAGCTATTTTGCCACCATTGTGGCGGATTGAGAGGACGCTATGCAGAGACGAGTGCCCCGGCTGGTGCTGGCCGGTACCAACAGCGGCTGCGGCAAGACCACCGTTACCTGCGCCGTGCTGCAATCGCTGGTGCGGCGGGGACTGCGGGTAGGGGCGGCGAAATGCGGCCCGGATTACATCGACCCCATGTTCCACAGCCGTGTTATCGGCGCGAAAAGCTCTAATCTTGACCCGTTCTTTTTTGACCGCGACACCATACGGTATCTGCTCTCTCACAACGGTGAGGGGTGCGATGTGACGGTCATTGAGGGGGTCATGGGGTATTATGACGGGCTGGGGCTGACATCCACCCGCGCCAGCACCTATGAGACGGCGCGGGAAACGGAAAGCCCCGTGGTGCTGGTGGTGAACGCACGGGGGGCGGCGTTGTCCGTTGTGGCGGCGGTGCAGGGCTTTTTGGACTTCGCGCCGGACAACAACGTGCAGGGCGTCATTCTGAACGGGTGCAGCGCCATGAGCTATGGCCCGCTGGCCCGGGAGCTGGAAAGCCGGCTGGGCGTCCGCGCCTGCGGCTATCTGCCCCGGCTGCCGGAGTGCGCGCTGGAGAGCCGTCATCTGGGGCTGGTGACAGCGGACGAGGTGGCGGATCTGCGGGAGAAGCTGCGGCAGCTGGCGGAGGCGGCGGAAAAGACGCTGGAGCTGGACGCGCTGCTGGAGATCGCCCACAATGCGCCAGTGCTGGACTTCACGCCGCCGGTATTGCCGGAAAAGGGCGCGCCGGTGCGGATCGGCGTGGCCCGCGACCGGGCGTTCTGCTTTTACTATGAGGACAGCCTCGACCTGCTGCGGCAGCTGGGGGCGGAGCTGGTACCCTTCAGCCCGCTGGCGGATGAGCGGCTCCCCGACAGCGTACAGGGCCTGTACTTGGGCGGCGGCTACCCGGAGCTTTACGCGGCGCAGTTGGAGGAAAACCACGCCCTGCGCAGGCAAATCCGAGAGGCTGTCCACACGGGGATGCCCTGTATCGCTGAGTGCGGCGGCTTCATGTATCTGACGCAGTCCATCGCAGGCCGCGCCATGGTGGGTGCGCTGCCGGGGGACTGCTTTGATACGGGGAAGCTGACCCGGTTCGGCTATATCACCGCCACGGCCCGGGAGGACAATCTCCTCTGCCGCGCCGGAGAGCAGGTGCCGATGCATGAATTTCACCACTGGGACACTCCCCAGCCCGGCGATGCTTTTCTGGCGGAAAAGCCCTCCGGCAAGCAGTGGCGCTGTGCGTATGCCACGGACACGCTGTACGCGGGTTTCCCCCACTTCCATTTTTACGCCAAGCCTGTCATGGCACAGCGCTTTTTGGCGGCTTGCAGAAAGGAGACGCTATGATGGAGCAAATGAAGCCTATGGACATTGAGAAGCGCAGCTTCGCCATCATCACAGAGCTGCTGGGCGACCGGCGGCTGGACCCGGAAAATGAGCTGGTCATCAAACGGGTCATCCACACCACGGCGGATTTTGACTATGTGGACAATCTGGCCTTTTCCGGCCACGCGGTGCAAAAGGCCATCGCCGCTCTGCGGGCGGGCTGCGACATCGTGACTGATACCCAGATGGCCAAGGCCGGGATCAATAAGACGATCCTCGCCTCGCTGGGCGGAGAGGTACACTGCTTCATGTCGGACGCGGACGTGGCGGCGGAGGCTAAGGAGCGCGGTGTGACCCGTGCCTTTGTATCCATGGAGCGGGCGGCAGCCCTGCCCAAGCCCTGCATCTTTGCTATCGGCAACGCTCCCACGGCGCTTTTCTCCTTAGGGGCGCTGATGGAGGCGGGCAAGCTCCATCCCGCCCTCATCATCGGCGTGCCGGTGGGCTTTGTGAACGTGGTGGAGAGCAAGGAACGCATCATCGAGGCCGCTGCCGCGCCCTACATCGTGTCCCGGGGTCGGAAGGGCGGCAGCAATGTGGCGGCGGCCATCTGCAACGCCATGCTCTACCAGATCAGGCGGTAGGTCATGAAGGAATTTATCATACGGGATGGAAAAAAACTCCGTCTGGGCTACACCACCGGCTCCTGTGCCGCGGCGGCAGCCAAGGCCGCCGCATGGATGCTGCTGAGCGGCAGCAAAAAGGAGTCCATCCGCCTGCTGACACCCAAGGGCATGGAGCTGGCATTGGCGGTGGAGGACATCTATCTGTCCCCGGACTGTGTGCGCTGCGCCATCCGGAAGGACAGCGGTGATGACCCGGATATCACCCGTGACACCCTGATCTATGCCGAGGTGCGGAAAACAGAGACTGTTGGCATTGTCATCGACGGCGGACAGGGTGTAGGTCGGGTAACCAAGCCGGGGCTTGACCAGCCGGTGGGAGCAGCGGCCATCAACTCCGTACCCCGCCGGATGATCCGGGAGAATGTGGAGGAGGTCTGCGGTCTGCTGGGCTACACCGGCGGCCTGCGGGTGGTGATCTCCGTCCCGGAGGGGGAGGCGCTGGCGAAAAAGACATTCAATCCCCGGTTGGGCATTGAGGGCGGCATCTCTATCTTAGGCACCACGGGGATCGTAGAGCCTATGAGCGAGCAGGCGCTGGTGGACACCATCCATGTAGAGCTGCGGCAGCGGCGGGAGGGCGGCGCGGATTATGTACTGCTGGCCCCCGGCAACTACGGCGTAGACTATATCAAGGGCGCCATGGGCATCGACCCCGCCACGGCGGTGATGACCTCCAACTTCATCGGCGACGCGCTGGAGATGTGCCGGGAGCTGGGCTTCCGAGGGGTGCTGCTCATCGGTCATATCGGCAAGCTGGTAAAGCTGGCGGGCGGTATGTGGAACACCCACTCCCGCTACGGCGACTGCCGCATGGACATCCTGACGGCCTGTGCCGCCGCAGAGGGGCTGCACGGCGGTGCGGCGGCGGAGATGCTCTGCTGCGCCACCTGTGACGACGCCCTGCGGCTGTTGAAGGAGCAGGGACTTTATGACGCAGTGCTGCACCGGCTGGCCGGGCGCATTGACGACATGATGCACTATAAATGCAGTGATATAGAGACGGGAGCCATCCTCTTTTCCAAGGAATATGGCTATCTTTGTGAGACGAAGGGCGCATCCAAGCTGCTGCGCCGGATAAAGGAGGACTGACAATGGTACATTTTGTGGGAGCGGGCAGCGGCGCTGCCGACCTCATCACCGTCCGAGGCGCCAAGCTGCTGGGCGAGGCCGACGTGGTGATCTACGCCGGCTCACTGGTGAATCCGGCGCTGCTGGACTACACCAGGGAGGGCTGCGAGATCCACGACAGCGCCAAGCTGACGCTGGAGGAGGTCATCGCCCTCATCGAGAAAGCGGAGGCGGAGGGAAAGACCACGGTGCGCCTGCACACGGGGGATTCCAGCATCTATGGTGCGGTGCGGGAGCAGTTCGACGAGCTGGAAAAGCGGGACATTGGCTACGATGTCTGCCCCGGCGTCAGCGCCTTCTGCGGCGCAGCGGCCGCCCTGCGGGCGGAGTACACCCTGCCCGATGTGAGCCAGACCGTCATCATCACCCGCGCCCCGGGCCGCACCCCGGTGCCGGAGCGGGAGTCCATCCGCTCGCTGGCGGCCCATCAGGCCACCATGGTGCTGTTTCTCAGCACCTCACTGACCGAACTGCTGCAAGATGAGCTGCTGGCGGGAGGCTATACCGCTGACACCCCGGCGGCGGTGGTCTACAAGGCCACTTGGCCGGAGGAGCATATCTTCCGCTGCACGGTGGGGACGCTCCACGAGACGGTGACAGGCAACGGTCTGACCAAGACCTCGCTGATCGTGGTGGGCAACTGTCTGGGTGACAACTATCTCCGCTCCCTGCTGTACCACCCCGATTTTACAACGGAGTTCCGCAAGGGGGCGCAATGAGAGCCGCCCTGTTTGCCTTCAGCCGCGGTGGCTGCGCCACGGCGCGGCGGATACTGGCGGCGCTGCCGGATGAGGCATGGATGTGCTATACCATGCCGCGTTTTGAAGAGCCGGGCTTTCTGCCGCTGGACAAGGCGGTATATGGCGCGAGCTTTTCCTCCATGGACGCACTGATCTTTGTGGGGGCCTGCGGCATCGCCGTGCGGGAGATCGCCCCCTATGTCAAAAGCAAAAAAACCGACCCGGCGGTGGTTTGCATCGACGAGGCGGGGCGGTTTGTGATCCCCCTGCTCTCCGGCCATATCGGCGGCGCCAACGCGCTGGCGGTGGAGCTGGCGGAAAAGCTGGGGGCCACGGCGGTGGTCACCACCGCCACCGATGTCCGCGGCAAATTTTCCGTGGACGCATGGGCTGCCCGGCACGGCTGCGTCATCTCTGACATGGGGCTTGCCAAGGCGGTTTCGGCGGCGATCTTAGAGGAGGATATCCCCCTTTGCAGCCAGTTTTCTCTGCCCGCCCCCCTGCCGGAGGGTACGTTTGCCGGGGAGAGCGGCCCGCTGGGTATCTTCATTGGCTGGCGTACAAAGGCACACTTTGCCCGCACCTTGCGGCTTATCCCTCGCGTACTGCGGGTAGGTGTAGGCTGCCGACGGGGCATCTCCGCCGAGGCGGTGGTGCGTGCGGTGCAGACAGTGTTCGCGGAAAATGGGCTGGACACGGCGGCCATCTGCGGCGTCTGTTCCATCGACCTGAAGCAGGACGAGGCAGGCCTGCTGGCCGCCTGTGAGAAAAACAACTGGCCGGTGCATTTTTACACGGCGCAGCAGCTGCGGGATGTGGCGGGTGACTTCACTCCCTCCGACTTCGTCTGCTCCGTTACCGGCGTGGACAATGTCTGTGAGCGGGCGGCGCTGCTGGATGCCGAAAAACTGATCGTACAAAAAACAGCGCGGGACGGCGTGACCGTCGCCGTCGCGGCGGAGCATTGGGAGGTGCGCTTTGGGTAAGGTAATTGTAGTAGGTATCGGGCCGGGCAGCTATGAGGATATGACCATTCGGGCGGATACCGCCCTGCGGGCGTGTGACGCCATCGTAGGCTACCCGGTGTATGTGGATCTGGTGCGGGATCGCTACCCCGGCAAGGAGCTTCACTCCACCCCCATGACACGGGAGGCCGAGCGCTGCCAGCTGGCGCTGGAGCTGGCGCGCAGCGGTAAGACCGTCGCCATGGTCTGCTCCGGTGACAGCGGCATCTACGGCATGGCGGCGCTGGTCTATGAGCTGCGGGGCGAGGCGCAGGAGCCTGAAATTCAGGTGGTACCTGGTCTGACGGCGGCTTGCAGCGCCGCAGCGGTGCTGGGTGCGCCGCTGACCCACGACTTTGCGGTCATCAGCCTCAGCGATCGGCTGACGCCGTGGGAAACCATCGAAAAGCGGCTGGACTGCGCGGCGGCGGCGGATCTGACCATCGCCCTGTACAACCCCGCCAGCCACGGCAGACCCGACCACCTGAAGCGGGCCTGCGATATCCTGCTGCGCCGTCTGCCGGGAGAGCGGCTGTGCGGCATCGTGCGCAATATTGGCCGTGAGGGGCAGAGCAGCCGCATCCTGACGCTGGCAGAGCTGCGGGAGGCGGAGGTGGATATGTTCTGCACCGTGCTGATCGGCAGCGCCGCCGTCAAAACGGTGGCCGGTCAACTGGTCACACCCAGAGGATACCGCAATGTGTAATATCTGCGTGTTTGCCGGCACCACCGAGGGGCGGGAGCTGGCGGAATTTCTCGCCGGGCAGCCGGTACAGGCCACGGTGTGCGTGGCCACAGAGTACGGCGAAACACTGCTGCCGGAGGCGGAAAACGTTACGGTTCTGTCGGGGCGCATCCCGGTAGAGGACATCATCCGGATGCTGCAAAGGATGCGGTTCGATCTGGTCATCGACGCTACCCACCCCTATGCCACCTCCATCACCGAGAGCATCTGCACAGCCTGTCGGGAAACGGAGACGGAGTATCTGCGCCTGCTGCGGCAATCCTCCGAACAGACGGAGGATGTGGTCTGCGTGGAGAATGCGGCGGCGGCCGCCGCATTTCTGGAGAGTACGCGGGGCAATATCCTGCTGACCACCGGCAGTAAGGAACTGGCGGCGTATAGCGGCATCCCCGATTTTGCCCAGCGGGTATACGCCCGGGTGCTGCCCATGGATGCCTCGCTGGAGGCCTGCCGCGCAGCGGGGCTGAAGGCCGCCCATATCATCGCCATGCAGGGGCCTTTCTCCGAGGAGATGGATCTGGCTACACTGCGGTTTGCCGACGCCGCATGGATGGTGACCAAGGACGGCGGCGAAGCCGGCGGCTTTCCCGCTAAGGCATCCGCCGCCCGGAAGGCGGGCGCAGGTCTGGTGGTCATTGGCCGCCCGCCCCAGCGGGAGGGGCTTCCCTTTGCGGCGGTGCTGGATGTGCTGTGTAAGCGGTTCGGCTGCACCGTCCGGCCGCAGGTGCGGATCGTCGGCATCGGCCCCGGCAGCCGGGAGGCTATGACCCGTGAGGTCAGTGAAACCATTGAGGTGGCGGACTGTCTCATCGGCGCAAAACGGATGCTGGAGGCTGTGGCGCGGCCGGGACAGCACACCTGCGACGCCATTGCGCCGCAGGATATTGCGGACTTTATCCGCACCCACTGGGAGTACCGCCGCTTCGCGGTGGTCATGTCCGGCGATACCGGCTTCTTCAGCGGCACGAAAAAGCTGCTGCCCCTGCTGGAGGGCTGCGACACGGCGGTGCTGCCGGGTTTGAGCTCGTTGTCCTATCTGTGCGCCCGGCTCCGGATCTCCTATGAGGATGTCCGGGTGGTGAGTCTCCACGGGCGGCAGCACAACATTCTGCCGGAGGTGCGGGCAACCAGCCGCCTCTTTGCGCTGGTAGGCGGCGAGCGCGGCATCAACGACCTGTGCCGTACGCTGACAGAGGGTGATCTGGGCCACGTCTCTGTGTATGTGGGCCAGCGGCTGGGCTACCCGGATGAGCGCATCGTGCGCGGCACGGCGGCGGAGCTGACGGATGGTGTCTATGCCCCTCTGAGCGTGGCGCTTATCGAAAACCCCCATCCCGACGCGGTGGTCACACCGGGTCTGCCGGATGACGCCTTTCTCCGCAGTGCGGAGGGAATGCCCGTGGTTCCCATGACCAAAAGTGAGGTGCGGGCGGTGTGCCTTTCCAAGCTGCGGCTGACGGAGCGGAGCGTCTGCTGGGACATCGGCGCCGGTACCGGCTCAGTGTCGGTGGAAATGGCCTTACAGGCAAAGCAAGGGCTTGTCTGCGCCGTAGAGCGGCGAGAGGATGCCGCAGCGCTGCTGGGGCAAAACCGTAATCGGTTTGCATTGGAAAACTTACAGGTGGTCTGCGGCAGCGCGCCGGAGGCCTGCGTCGGTCTGCCAGCCCCCACTCACGCATTCATCGGCGGCAGTGCCGGCAATATGCGGGAGATCGTGGCGCTGCTGCTGGCAAGAAACCCCCGTGTCCGCATCGTGGCCACGGCGGTCTCGCTGGAATCCATCGCCGAGCTGACGGACTGCCTGACGGCGTTCCCCTTTGCGGAGACGGAGGTGGTGTCCCTGCAAGCGGCGCGGGACAGAAAAGCCGGAAGCTACCACCTGATGAGCGGACAGAATCCCATTTATATTTTTACGATGCAGGGCGAAGGAGAAACGGCATGATGTGGTCGCTTGCGGCACTTGTTATCGGCTTTTGCATAGACCTTCTGGTGGGCGACCCCCACGGCTTTCCCCATCCGGTAGTTCTGATTGGAAAATGTATCAGTGTGTTGGAGCGGGGGCTGCGGTGCATATGCCCCAAAACGCCCTCCGGCGAGCGGGCGGCGGGCGCCATCCTGTGGGGCGCGGTGGTCATCGTATCCACCGCCGTCCCGGCTCTGCTGCTGTGGCTGAGCGGTCTGGTCAGCCCGTGGCTGCGTCTGGCGCTGGAAAGCGTGATGTGCTGGCAGATCTTGGCCGTTAAGTCCCTGCGGGACGAGAGCATGAAGGTCTATGACGCGCTGGAGAGCGGCGATTTGGCCGCCTCCCGCCATGCTGTTTCCATGATCGTGGGGCGGGATACCGACCGGCTGGACGATGCCGCCGTGACCCGTGCCGCCGTGGAAACGGTGGCGGAGAACACCTCCGACGGCGTGGTGGCGCCGCTGCTGTTTCTGGCCATCGGCGGCGCGCCGCTGGGCTTTTTCTACAAGGCGGTGAACACCATGGACTCCATGCTGGGGTATGTGGAGCCGCCCTATAAGAACATCGGTCTTGTACCCGCCAAGGCGGACGATGTGGTGAATTATATCCCGGCGCGGCTGTCCGCCCTGCTGATGCTGACGGCGGGCGGCCTGATGGGACTGGATATTTCAGCGGGCTGGCGGATCTTCCGCCGCGACCATCGGAAGCACGCCAGCCCCAACTCAGCCCAGACGGAATCTGTCTGCGCCGGACTGCTGGGCGTGCGCCTGGCGGGGGATGCGTGGTACCACGGCGTGCTGCACAAAAAGGAGTATATCGGCGACGCATCGCGGGAGATTACCCACGAGGACATCCCCCGTGTGTGCCGCCTGATGACCGTCACAGCGGTCCTCACCCTGCTTTTGAGCTGCGGGGTCAAGCTGCCCTTTGCACTGTGAAGGAGACATAGATGCTGTATCAAACAGAAAATCAACACGGCGGCGATGTATACGGCGGCGGTATCACGCTGGATTTTTCCGCCAACACCAACCCGCTGGGTACGCCCCCCGGCGTTTTGGAGGCGGTACGCCGCGGGCTGCCCCAGCTGCACCGCTACCCCGACCCCTACTGCCGCCAGCTGGTGCAGGCCATCGCGGCCCACGAGCAGGTGCCGGCGTCGTATGTCCTCTGCGGAAACGGCGCGGCAGACCTGATCTACACATACTGCGCCGCCCTGCGGCCCCGGACGGCGGTAGAGCTGGCCCCCACCTTTGTGGAATATGGGGCGGGACTGGCGCAGGTGGGTTGCCGCGTAGAGCGGTATTTCCTGCATCAGGCGCAGAATTTCGATTTGGACGAGAGGTTTCTGTCCTTCTTAGAGGAGAAAAAGCCGGAGGTGGTATTCCTCTGTAACCCCAACAACCCCACCGGGCGGCTGATCCCGCTCCCTCTCCTGGAGCAGATCCTGCAATACTGCGCGGCACAAGGGGCGCGGCTGTTTCTGGATGAGTGCTTTCTCGATCTCACGGAGGACGGCGTCAGCGCCAAGTCCCTTCTGGCAGCGCATCCGGCGCTGCTGCTCCTGAAGGCCTTTACCAAGAGCTACGGCATGGCCGGTTTACGGCTTGGGTACTGCCTGTGCGCCGACAGTGCGCTGCTGCACGAAATGGCGGCCGCGTCCCCGCCGTGGAACGTATCCTCGCTGGCGCAGAGCGCCGGTGTGGCGGCGCTGGCGGAGCGGGACTTTCTGCAAAGGACGCTGTCCCTTGTCCGCACGGAGCGGCGGTGGCTCACGGATAACCTGACGGCGCTGGGCTTCTGGGTATGCCCGTCCCATGCCAATTACCTGCTGTTCCGCGGGCCGCTGGGGCTGCGGGAGGGCCTGCTACAGCAGGGTATCGCCATCCGTGGCTGTGGGAATTACAACGGGCTGGGCGACGGGTGGTATCGCATTGCGGTGCGGCCTCACGGGGAAAATGAAGCATTGATAACGGCCATCCGGCAATTCTGCAAGGAGAAAGCACTATGGCAACGAATATTATGATACAGGGAACCATGTCCAATGTGGGAAAGAGCCTGCTGGCGGCGGGACTCTGCCGCGTTTTGAAGCAGGACGGCTACCGCGTGGCGCCGTTCAAGAGCCAGAACATGGCGCTGAACTCCTTCATTACCAAGGACGGCGGCGAGATGGGCCGGGCGCAGGTGGTGCAGGCAGAGGCCGCCGGGATCGAGCCGGATACCCGCATGAATCCCATCCTGCTCAAGCCCACCACCGACGTGGGCAGTCAGGTCATCATCAACGGACAGGTGCGGGGCAATATGCAGGCCATGGAGTACTTCCGCCGCAAGCGGGACTACATCCCCGCTGTGCTGGATGCCTACAACAGTTTGGCATCGGAGTACGACGTGATCGTCATCGAGGGGGCAGGCAGCCCCGCGGAGATCAACCTCAAGCAGGATGATATCGTCAATATGGGCCTTGCCAAGCTGGTGGACGCGCCGGTGCTGCTGGTAGGCGACATCGACCGGGGCGGCGTGTTCGCCCAGCTCTACGGTACGGTGGCACTGCTGGAGGAGGACGAGCGCCGCCGCATCAAGGGCGTGGTGGTCAACAAATTCCGGGGCGACCGGGCCATTCTGGAGCCGGGACTGAAGACGCTGGAGCAACTGTGCGGCATCCCGGTGGCGGGGGTCATCCCCTACGCCCATATAGACATCGACGATGAAGACAGCCTGACCGAGCGGTTTGACCGCTCCAAAGAGCGAAAGCTCCTGGATATCGCGGTAATCCGTGTGCCGCGCATCTCCAATTTCACGGATTTCAGCCCCTTCGAACATTACGAAAACGTGTCGCTGCGCTATGTGGATCAGGTGAGCGACCTGCACCAGCCGGACATGATCCTGCTGCCGGGTACCAAGAGCACCATTGCCGACCTGCGGTGGCTGCGGCAGTCCGGTCTGGAGGCGGCCATTTTGAAGGCGGCTGACGCCGACACGCTGGTTTTCGGCATCTGCGGCGGCTATCAGATGCTGGGGCGCACCGTGTCCGACCCGGAGCAGGTGGAGGCCGCCGGTGTCACGGAGATCAACGGTTTGGGCCTGCTGGAGATGGACACCGAATTCCGGGGTGAAAAGGTGCAGACCCAGACGCAAGGCGTCTTTCACGGTGTGGAGGGAATGCTCTCCGGCCTGAACGGCCTGGCCTACGAGGGGTACGAGATCCACATGGGCCGCAGTCAGCAGCAGATGCCCGCCCTCACCGGCAGCAGAAACGTATACGGCAGCTATGTCCACGGCATTTTTGACGCGCCGGGCATCACGGATACGATCCTGAAAGCACTGTGCGCCAGAAAGGGCGTGTCCTTTGACGCGCTGGCAACCTTTGACGCCTGCGGCTACAAGGAACGGCAGTACGACCTGCTGGCGGACGTGGTACGCGGCGGACTGGATATGTCCTTTGTCTACCGGGTGCTACGCCGGGAAGTATAACGAAACAAGTTTCAATGGAAAAAGGGGGAGAGACTTGAGCAGGATATTATGCGTGATTGACGGCATGACGGATCCCCACTTTCAGGTGGAGCGATATGGCCATCTGGCGTCCATGGGTTCGGTGCGGTATGTGGATACCTGCGGCGGCTTCCCACCGGAAACACTGCACTGCGTACTGCGCCTGTTGGGGGTAACGGATCTGCCGGTACATCTCCGAGGCTATGTAGAGGCGCTGGGGGCCGGAATCCCCGTCCGGCCCGATGACCTGCTACTGCGGGGCAGCTGCTACACGCTGGATGGAGAGGGCTGCTGTACCATGCCTTGCTGTGCCCCGGCAAAGGTAGAGGATCCTGCATTTACCTATTACCGGCTGGGCGGCTATCAGGCACTGCTGGTATTTCCCCACATGGCGCATACTGTGAATAACATTGTAACGCAGATTCCTTCCGGCGGGCAGCGGGCACTGTGCCCGCAGGGAAGCTTGGTACTGCGCCATGCCTTTGAAAGACTGCTGACGAAAGAACGATGTATGCTTCTGTGGGGACAGTCTGTTCCGGTAGCACTGCCGCCATTTCCCCAGAAGAGCGCCGTGATCTGCGGCAAGGAGTTGGTAAAGGGGATTGCCCGGCTGCTGCACATGGAGCTTTTCCCGGTAAAGGGGGCTACTGGCGATGTGGATACGGATCTGGACGCCAAGACAGAGGCAGCCCTGCGAGCGGCGGAACGCTGCCCCTTTGTGCTGCTGCATATCAACGGGGCGGATGAAGCGGCTCATCGCCACGATTCGGCGGAAAAGGAGACTTTCCTGCGCCGGGTCGATGATAGGGTGCTCTCCCGGCTGTTGGCGTCTGAGCATGAGATTATGGTGGCCTCCGACCACGGAGCTGATCCAGAAAGCGGAGCCCATCTGGGTGGCCCACAGCCTTTTTTTACCAGCCGTTAAATGGCAATAGTCAAAATATGAAGACTGCATAACGGCGGCAAGGCTTAAAATCAAAACCTCTGGCTTATCCGTAATCTCATTAAGATAAGCAATAATCCAGACCGCCGATAGGGCGGTCTGGATTATTTTTGCAAAAAAATCAAAAAAACACTTGACAATTTGAAAAAAATCGGAAGCTTCGCCTTGAGAGGAATTTCAAGGAGACCACGCCGATGAGAAACTACCCGAACACCCTGAAAAGAAAGCTTCTGGATACCATATCCGGAAAACAAGAAGCTGTATAGCGAATTGTATCCTGATGAAGCCAAGCAGATGGAAGGATACACCGAAAACATTGGAGTCCTTCTAAAGCGGGAACTCGGAATAGACAGTATAACAACCATTGATAGAAACGCTGAAAATGCGAGAAACTACAACATTGATGTAGTGGGTATGACTGACTACATCGAAAACAAATGTGGCTGGCGTCGCAACGTGATATATTATGACGCAGAAATTATCAACCAAATCAATATTCTGAGGAAAAGATATTAAGGGATTGAAGGTTCCTCCTTGATATGAATGGGTACACCATAAAAGCATCCACAGCTTTTTGGTAAGGATGAGGTCGACTGCCCACCGCATTTCCTAAGCTAAAGGCACAGGTACATTCCGCGCGGCCACAAAATTTAGCCTTATTTTTAGCCTTATAACTTCAAAATTTGATAATACAGTCCGGCAGCATTTAACAGCATGATTTCCTGCAAGCCCTGTATCTCCAACACTTCCCGGCATCGGTCAACACGACGCAAGACCGCCCCACGACAATTCAAGTCCCGCCTCGCGCACCAAGTTAACAAACAGGTTTAGATGCCATGCGGTGAAAACCGCATGGCATCAAGCCTTTCCGGGGTTTTCCACACCCCGATTTTAACGGTTTCAAGCATGGATGTCAGAGCCGTCTGAGAGGCGTTCGACGTGATTTGAACCCCTCTTT
>ENA-OUQO01000463-OUQO01000463.1-human-gut-metagenome-genome-assembly--contig:-NODE-463-length-13302-cov-3.749528_pt1 | contig 13302 bp, 10 predicted proteins | sample MGYA00237944_ERZ548825 | MGnify/ENA primary metagenome ERZ548825 (study PRJEB26490, sample SAMN05194700) | human gut metagenome | biome: terrestrial biome; feature: human-associated habitat; material... | reverse complement strand
GGATCTCCGTGCCGGACTCATGGTAGACCAAAGCCCGGTCAACAAGAACCACTACAACCCCGAAACCCCGGGCATGACCAAGATAGAGCCCTCGGTAGGCTTGTCATTCCGTCCGGTCAAGAGCTTCTCCATAGACGTGGCTTTCATGTACGTCAAGGGCTGCGGAGCTGACAACGCCACCGGCCAATACGATGACTTCATAGCCAAGAATTATCCGCAGCTCGGTCTGCCCTCCACAGGGCAATTCACGGCCGACTACCATCTACACGCCGTCATACCTGCCATAGGCGTGCGTTACGCATTCTAAAGGCGCAAAGTATCGACCGCAATACAACGGCCTCGGTGCTCCCTTAACTATTTATAGGGAGACCGGGGTCTGTTTTTTCCCACAAAAGTCGTAACTTAGCAGGACCAAAACGCCACTCCGGCACTATGTACGACAACCGCTGTTATATTGCCATAGACCTCAAGTCCTTCTACGCCTCCGTAGAGTGTGTTCTCCGCGGCCTCGACCCGCTGAAGACCCACCTCGTGGTGGCCGATGAAACACGCACGGACAAAACGATATGCCTGGCAGTGTCTCCATCACTCAAGGCACTCGGCATCGGCGGAAGGCCACGCCTTTTTGAGGCACGACAGGCTGTACTGGCCGCCAACAGACGCCGAGGTACAGCCCGGCCGGGCTGCCGTTCCGGCTACGATGCCGATGCTCTTGCCGCCGACCCGTCTTTGGCTATAGACTTTATCATTGCGCCGCCTCGTATGGCCTTATACATCGAATACAGCACACGCATATTCGAGATTTACAGCCATTATGTAGCGCCGGAAGATATGCACGTGTACAGTGTCGATGAGGTGTTCATCGATGCCACGCCCTATCTGCACGCCTATGGCGGCGACCCGCACGCAATGGCAATGACCATGATTCGCCACGTGTTGCGCGAGACAGGAGTCACCGCTACCGCCGGTATAGGCACCAACCTGTACCTATGCAAGATAGCCATGGATATCGTGGCAAAACATATGACTCCGGACGCCGACGGCGTACGTGTAGCCGCGCTCGATGAAGCCTCTTATCGGCGAGTGCTGTGGGCACACACACCCATCACCGACTTTTGGCGCATCGGTGCAGGCATTGCCCGACGATTGGCCGACCGCGGTATGTACACTATGGGTGATGTCGCACGCATGTCCATAAACCACGAAGACACCCTATATGCAATGTTCGGTGTCAATGCCGAACTGCTTATAGACCACGCATGGGGATACGAACCGGTGGGCATCGCCGACATCAAGGCATATACGCCCTCTTCACATTCAATTTCAGAAGGACAAGTACTCACCGAGCCTTACAAGAGCGCCAACGCCCTTACAGTTATACTCGAAATGTCGCAGTCTTTGGCCCTAAATCTTGTAGCCAAAGGACTGGTCACAAAATCTATAGCTATCGACATAGGCTATGATGTATCCAATGTATCTGACGACGGGATATGTGACGGCGCTCAGATTGTCATCGATCGATACGGACGCCGCGCACCGGCACCGGCGCACGCATCAGGCACATTTGCAGCACCAACGGCCTCGGCCAAACTGATATGCAAGGCCGTCACCCGATTGTGGCATAGTTGCGTACACGGCGAACTGACGATACGGCGACTCAATGTCACCGCCTGCGAGGTCATCCCGCTCCACGATGTAGTACCGACAGAGGCGCCACAGCCGGACCTCTTCGGCGAATATCTTGAGACTATCGCCGCCGAAAAAGCCAGACAAGCCGATGAAGACAAGGCGCGTAGGATGCAACGCGCTATGCTCGATATAAAGACCAACTACGGCAAGAACGCTATACTCACCGGGCTTAACTATCGTGAAGGAGCCACCGGGCGTCAACGCAATAGACAGATAGGAGGGCATAAGGCATGAAGACTGAGAAAGACGCTACCACAATATATGCCGACATCATCGACAGACAGTATCGCCCGTCGGCCGTACATCGGCACATGTCTATGAAAGGTAGAGCGGCACAATTTGCGCCTTTTGCGGCACTGCACGGCCATTCCGAATCCATAGACGAGGCCGCACGACATACCGATGCGGACACCGAACTCACCGACGAAAGCCGTACCGACATTGCGCGACGTACAGCCGAGGCATACGATGCCGCCATCGAGGTCGTCATTCGGCATTTCCGACCGGACTCGCACAAAATCGGCGGAACTATCATCGAAAGTCGCGGCATTATCGCCAAAGTCAACGATGTCGAAGGATGGTTGAGGCTGCGCAACGGCATAACGATACACTTTGGGGCTATACGCGATATCTTCTCCGAAAGTATAAACCTGTGACACAAGCTAAAAGCACATAATTAAAGGCATTATTTTCAAGCACACACATACAGACATGACACCAAGCACATATCGCACAGCCTTATCGGCTTTGGCATTCGTTTTATTGACCGGATGCGCCGATGACTACAAGGGAGAACCTGATCCACCCGGTAGCGAATACACCCCGCACAACGTCGCCGTAGAAGTTCTTGACTACTCGCCTATGCCCGGCCAATTCGTCAACGAACTACCCGAGATAGCACCAAACGCAGATGCGGTCGCAGTACGCCGTGCAGTCCAGCAAAGCCTCGACCGCGGCAGCATGATATGCCTCGGCGGATTCGGCGGCAGCGTAACCCTACGTCTCAAGACGCCGATATTGCATTCGCCGCAAGCTCAGGGAGACTTCCGCGTCCTCGGCAATGCTTTTTACTGGGGGACAAACACCTACGAGGGGATGCGCGTAGGCTCGGCCGAACCGGGTATAGTGTGCGTCATGGAGGACGTAAACCGCAACGGCAAAGCCGATGACACATGGTACTACCTGCGCGGCTCACGCTGGGAACAGGCCCGCATGACCACCGTGACATACACCGACAACAGCGCGGCCGGCGACAACAATGCCTTCGTTCTATGGTCGGCCGATGACGGAACCTCGGGTGCACTGAGCCGCAATGCCGCATACCACAACCACGCCTTCTTCCCCGCTTGGGGTGAGAAAACCTCGACAATGTCCGTGACAGCTATGCGCCTGCCGGACAACTATTTCCTCGTAGGCGAAACCTACGTAGGCTACTGCTACACCGGGTACGCCGATTCATGCCCCAACGATCAAGCCTCCTCAGCCTTGAGCCTGGCTAACGCCGTTGACGCAGACGGCAATACGGCAGACATACGACGCGTCGATTTCGTCAAGATTTATACCGGAGTGCTGCAATGCAACGGTCCCCTCGGCGAAGTATCCACCGAAATATCCGGCATCCAAGCATTGCACAACTGACAAACATCGGAGCGGCCAATGCTCGGACTATGCCATACGCCTCACAAAAATTCAAGGCGACAGATGGCGGCAGTCTCATAAAATAGCCGTATATTTGCATCTGCTTAGGCCGGAGCACGTGTAGTGGTCAAGGCCTCTGATGCAGACATACAAGATGCGTAAAACTCACTAAGCATCATATACTTAAGCAACAAATAACAATAAACATCATAACAAGCAAAACATTTACACAATATGGCTACATGGTTTGAATGCAAAGTACGCTACGACAAGATGCAGCAAGACGGCTCGGTGAAACGCGTCACCGAACCATATATAGTGGACGCCCTGTCCTTTACCGAAGCTGAGGCCCGCATCATCAAGGAAGCCCAGCCCTTTATTTCCGGCGAATTTTCGGTTTCGGCAGTCAAGCGCACCAAAATCAACGAAATATTCTACGACGGCACAGGTGACAAGTACTACTTGGCCAAAGTAGCGTTCATACAAATCGATGAAAAAGGCAACGAGAAAAAAGCCGCGACACAATACCTCGTGCAAGCCGGCGACTTCGACCGAGCCCTCGCCAATGTACACGAAGGCATGAAAGGCATCCTCGGCGACTACGAAGTGCAGTCCATAGCCGAAACGATGATTATGGACGTATACAAAGCCGATCTGAGCGGCAACAAGTAAACCTCCGTAAAACACGACAATGTCACACGACATAGCATCCGAAGTACAGCGCCTGCACGCCCTGCTGCCGCAGGGCGTGACATTGGTGGCTGTCAGCAAATTCCACCCCATCGAAAAGCTTCGCCAAGCCTACGATGCCGGACAGCGCGTCTTCGGCGAAAGCCGAGTACAGGAATTGCTGGCCAAAATTTCCGAGATGCCCAACGATGTACGCTGGCACTTTATAGGCCACCTGCAAACCAATAAGGTCAAAAGCATCATCGGACACACCGATTTAATCGAAAGCGTGGACAGCGTCAAACTGCTCGAGCTTATAGACCGCCTCAGCGCCGAGGCCGGAGTGGTCACGCGCGTACTCCTGCAAGTACACGTCGCCGCCGAAGAAACCAAATTCGGGTTTACTCCGGACGAGATGCTGGAATACTTCCGCAACGGCGGATACCGCAACCTACGCGCCACCCACATCTGCGGCCTTATGGGCATGGCCACCAATACCGACGACACCGAACGCATAGACAGCGACTTCGCCGCAATCGAATCGCTGCACCGTCGTATCGTGGACACATGTCCCGACCTATGCGGCTTCGACCAACTGTCTATGGGCATGAGCGATGACTTCGATATAGCGCTGCAGCACGGAAGCACTATGGTACGTATCGGCACCGACATCTTCGGGCCACGCGAATACTGACCGAACAGCCCCTTCCTCCCCCACCGAAAAGAAAAGACTTTTACCCACCTAAAAACAACATACCCAAACACCATGGCACAAAAAACAGCCGAGCACAAAAGCTACGCTCTGCCCATCACTATCATGTTTGCCCTATTCTTTATGATAGCCTTCGTCACCGGGTACCAAAACCCCTTAGGCTCAGTCATAAAAAAGATGTCGGGCGACAACATCTTCCTGACCCAACTCGGCACATTTGCCAACTTCATAGCCTACGCCTTCATGGGCTATCCCGCCGGCAAGTTGCTCGAACGCCACGGATACCGCCGCACGGCTATGGCAGCCGTCACCGTAGGATTTATCGGCGTCCTCATCACCTACCTCTCCGGATATATCCTCAACGATAATATTACCGCCGTATCAGTATACATCATAGGCGCTTTCGTTGCCGGATTCTCCATGTGTATGCTCAACACTGTGGTCAATCCCATGCTTAACTCGCTGGGCAAGAACCAAAACCAAGGCAACCAATTCATTCAACTCGGCGGCGCATGCAACAGCATCGGTGCCACACTTGCCCCTGTCATTGTAGGTAGCCTTTTGGGCGGCACCGCCAGCACCATCTCGGCAGCCAACCCCGTATTCTACCTCGCTATGGGCATCTTTGCCGTAGCCTTCATCATACTTTATGTCAGCCGTCTGCCCGAACCCCATATAGCCGGCGAAAAACGCGAAAGCATCAGTGCCGCAGGCGCTTTCCGCTACCGCAATTTCACCTTCGGCGTCATCGCGATATTCTGCTACGTAGGCATCGAAGTCGGCATCGCCAACTGGACACTGCAATACGTCGAGAACAGCCCCGCTGTCAGCACCAACGCCCTGGCACCCGCCACTATCGCCGGCAGCGTGGCCGGTGTATACTGGCTGCTTATGCTTGTCGGCCGTCTCATCGGTGGAGCCGTAGGCAACCGCATATCCTCGCGCACTATGCTCGCCGTAACATCGGCCGTCGCCATCTGCCTGCTCATCATCGGCATATATATGCCCGAGACCTCCACAACCTTCTTCGGATTCAAGGCCACCGAGCTTTCGTTCTTCTCCGTACAAATTCCGGCCAACGCAATATTCCTTATATTATGCGGCTTGTGCACCTCCGTGATGTGGGGCGCAATATTCAACCTCTCCGTCGAAGGCCTCGGCAAATACACCGCCGTCGCCTCCGGACTGTTCATGGTTATGGTATGCGGCGGAGGCATTCTCCCCTTCATCCAGGGACTTATCGCCAAAGGTTGCGGTATACTTGCCGGATTCTGGCTCACCGTGGCTGCGGCAGCATACATTCTATTGTACGCGCTCGTCCTCTCGCGCCCCAAGAAAGCCTGAACGGCTGACGACTCGCGCTGCCTGCACTTGCGCATAAACCGCGCCGCACACGTCATATAACAGACATTCACCGCCGACCGCTATGCCCTTTACTGACATAGCGGTCGGCGACGTTTTATATCAACATTTGCATCAAAATCAAAAAATCTGACAAAAAACTTTGCCCGATATAGTTGGATATTCAAAAAAAACGCTTAACTTTGCACTCGCAAAACAGCCACAGCACCCGGCAGTCACTCACGGCTATCATCCGGGACACACCAAGGAGTGGTGCTCGAGTGGTTGAAGAGGCACGCCTGGAAAGCGTGTAAACGTCAAAAGCGTTTCGGGGGTTCGAATCCCCCCCACTCCGCCAAGCGCACTGACTTATCACAAGTCAGTGCGCTTTTCTTTTAAGTGCTTCCTCGGCCGGAAACCTTCAAATGCGCACGACACCGCATATCCTAAGACTATCAGGCATTAGCCAACTAACCCACAAGCATTTAGCCTGCATAAGGCTATGGACATTTTGCTCATTGCGTTTAAAGTTGTAACTTTGTACGCGTTTTTAAGGCTCGGGGATATAATATCCCGGGGGCTTTTGCGTTATATATATAGCGCATTTTTTAACTAAAAATAATGATAATTATCGTTAACTCATGAGATTAACCCATATTATTGTCGCAGCCGTCGCTCTTGCAGCCATGGCCTCATGCTCGACGCCGCGTACACCTCTAACATATTTTACAGACATCGACTCGGTGGGCCTAAATGCTACCGTAGCTCAAGGCGAATACCTGACACGCATCGTCCCCGATGACGAGCTTCTGATTACCATCACCTCGCAGAATCCGGAAGCCACGGCTGCCTACAACCTGCCGTTGAGCAACCCTGCCGTCAATTCGCAACTTACCAAGGCCTCTACGCCACAACAGATGACGTACATCGTGGACTCTAAAGGAGACATCACATTACCGGTAATCGGCACACTGCACGTTGGCGGCATGACGACCGAACAAGTTAGAAATTTGGTGACCGAAAAAGTCAGCGCAGATGTCGATGACCCGACAGTCATCGTCAAGATGGTCAATTTCCACGTCAATGTAGCAGGCGAAGTACGCACCCCGGGCGTAGTCAATGTCACACGCGAACGGTTCTCGGTGCTTGATGCGTTATCCTCGGCCGGGGATCTCACCGAATACGGCGAACGCAGCAATGTACTCCTTGTCCGCGAAGAAAACGGCAAACGCACCGCCCATCGCATCAACCTCAACAACTCGGACATCCTCACCTCCCCCTATTTCTACGTCCAGCAAAACGACTATATATACGTCACCCCTACGTCTCGTGGGCTCGGAGATGTGTATAAGAGACAGACTATATATACGTCACCCCTAACAAGATTCGTCAAGACAACAGCAAGTACAATCAAAATAACGCGTTCAAACTCAGCGTCATATCCACCATCGTCAGCGCCTGTTCGGTAGTCGCATCACTGGTGATTGCACTCGCTATAAAGTAATGACTTGCATACGCTTTGCGGGTAAAGGTCAACGCCTTGCCCTTACTAATTAAGATATTACGAAAAAACACCAACACCCCACATACCCTTCTCCTCACCGTCGGTTATGGCAAAAAGCAACCAAAACTCGGAATTTATAGACATCAAAGGACTATTGTCTACATACGCAAAAAAATGGTACTGGTTCCTAATTTCCGTAATGATTTGCGGAATGGTAGCCGTAGTGTTCATCAAGATTTCCAAACCTAAATACGAAGTCCATGCCAACGTGCTTATTTCGCAAGAAGAAGGCAAGGGTATGTCCAGCTTCGGCGGATTGGGCGACCTCTTCGGGTCGAGCGGATATGTCGAAGACGAAATCTTCGTAATCAACTCGCACACAGTACTGCGCGATGTAGCACGCGAATTGGGCACCTACCGCACACACGTTGTCAAAACCGGTATTCTGTCCAAGGTATTCAAATACAAAAAATTCCCGGTAGAGGTATACCCGGCACCCGGTATCGTGGATACACTGTTGACCACGGTGTCTTTTGCCACAGAAGTACGTGCCAACGGCGTTGCCGACATCACCGTCAAAGCTGCCGGCAAAAAGATTGGCGAATTCGATGACCAAAAACTTCCGGCCACACTCAAAACCAAATACGGATCTTTCGTCGTTGACCGCACCAAGGATTACCCCACAGGCAAAGACGTCAATACAACAATATACGTCACCGGATACGATGTAGCTGCCGAAAACCTGGCCACCGAAGTCAAGTCCTCAATCGCTTCAAAAAAATCCAACGTAATTGCACTCAGCATCTTATCCACCGACGAACAATACGGACGTGATGTCCTCAACGCCATCATCACCCAATACAATGACCGTGGCATCGCCGAGAAAAATCGTCAGAACGAAAAGACCGCAGCATTCATCGACCAACGTTTGGCCCTGATATCCGACTCGCTCAACGCCTCCGAAGCCGACATTCAAATCTATAAGCAAAGCCAAGGCATCGTCGATGTAAGTTCCGAGACCTCTTACAACATGGGGTTGAAAAGTTCAGCCGAACGAGCGCTCATATCGGCCCAGACCGAAAACGAAATCATTCGCATAACTCGCGACTTTCTCCGCGACCCCGAAAAAGCATACGACCTCATACCCACCGGCAGCGAAATTTCGGGCGTAGGCAGCAGCATAGGCACCTACAACCAGCTGATAATGCGTCGCATAAGCCTGCTCACCAATGCCAAGGCCAACAACGTGGCCCTCAAGTCACTCACCGAGCAAATCGACGCTATGCGTGCCAGCATCAACACCAGCCTTGACCGAGCATACCAAAACTCACTGATAGGCGTCCGCGACCTCCAAATCCAGTACAACAAAGCCCAAGGACACCTCGGCAATGTGCCTACGCAAGAACGCGCTTTCCTCAACCTCAAGCGCCAGCAGGAAGTCAAGCAACAGCTATACCTATTCCTGCTTCAACGCCGCGAAGAGACAGCTATGCTCCTTGCCAACTCCGTACCCAAAGGACAAATAATAGACAACGCCTACACACTCAGCGAACCCGTAGGCATGGGCAAGAAGATGATACTTGCCATAGCCATACTGTTGGGACTCTGCTTCCCGCCGGTAATACTGTATCTCAAGAAGCTGATGCGCAACAAGTTTGAGACACGAGCCGAAGTCGAAGCCCTCACCGAAATACCCATATTGGGCGAAATGTGCACCGACAACAGCGGCTCACAACTTGTCGTAAGCAGCCACGACACCTCGTCCACCAGCGAGTTGTTCCGCCTGATACGCTCCAACCTCCAATTTATGCTCTCCGCAGCCGATGACAAAGTCATCCTGATGACATCGACCAGCTCGGGCGAAGGCAAGTCCTTCATTTCCATAAATCTGGCCGCATCACTGGCATTGCAAAACAAGCGGGTACTCCTCGTCGGTATGGACATCCGCAACCCGCAACTGGCCAAATATCTGCCCCTGCCGCCACACACCGGCGTCACCCAGTATCTGGCCAATCCGTCCATAGCCATAGACGACCTAATCATGCGCGAACCGCTTATGCCAAACCTCGACATCATTACAGCCGGACCCATTCCGCCCAACCCGGGCGAATTGCTTACCGGCGATGCCGTCGACCGACTCTTTGTCGAACTGCGCAAACGCTACGACTACATCATCGTTGACACCGCCCCCGTAGGTATGGTCAGCGACACATTCAACCTTGCACGCATATCCGACGCAACCATATACGTATGCCGCGCCAACTACACCACCCTGCGCGACATCCAATTCATCAACAGCATATACAACGAAAAACGCCTGCGCAAGATGTCGCTCGTAGTCAACGGCACCGCAGCACATAAGGGCTACGGATACGGATACGGTTCGGACAAGAAGCACAAGAAACAAAACCTCTGGCAACGCATCACACGCCGATAAGACACGCTCCGCATACACCATACTGCCAATGTCCGCCAAAGGAGTATATAAATGGAGCGCCATCGACCGCGTATGCAATTCGGTGATAACATTCACCGGAAACATAGTCATGGCGCGACTGCTGACACCCGACGACTTCGGATTGCTGGCTATGGTTGCCATATTCACAGCCATAGCCTACAACCTTAGCGGTTGCGGAATGTCCGACGGACTGATACACAAAGCCAAACCCACCGAACGCGACTACTCCACCGTATTTGTATTCAACGGCGCCTTCGGACTATTCTTTGCCATAGTGTTCTCGGCGGCAGCCCACCCATTGTCGCTGTTCTTCGAACGACCGCAAATCGAAGGCATCATGTACGCCATCGCAGTATGCTTTTTCTTCCAGACGCTCAGCTTCACGCAAGAAACCCGTATGCGCAAGAACCTGGACATGAAACGTATGTGCATCGTCCGGCTAAGCGCCACCATAACATCTCTTGTTGTAGGCATCGCCCTAATCCTGATGGGATATGGATACTGGGGACTGGTTTCGACGCAGATATTCCTTGGGTTCTTCCTATTCGTATACTACGCCATTGCCAGCCGATGGATACCGCGTATCGCTTTCTACCGCGATTCATTCAAAGAAATGTTCGGATACGGCGTACATCTGATGCTGGCATTCGTAGCCACACAAATCGGCCGCAACGTCAATGCGCTCGTCTTGGGCAAAGCCGTTTCACCGGCAGCCTCCGGCATATACTCGCAGGGACAAAAACTCGAAGAGGTACCATACGCCATCACCGAATCGGTATTCAACTGGCCGTTCTTCGCCGTCCTGGCCAACGAGCCGAAGCACGATAAGCGCCGCGGATTATGCTCTCAAATGCGCACACGTCTGTGGACACTCAATGTCACCATCGGTGTATTCTTGCTATTGGTATCATGGCCGGCCTTCAACGTCTTGTACGGCAGCAAATGGGATGCAGCCGTACCCATCTTCCGCATCCTCATCATCTATGGCATCTGCGCCTCGATGAAGTATTTCTACCAGACTATTATGAAAGTGTACGACCGCACGCGTCTGGTACGCAATCTCACGTTTATCGAAGTTGTGTTGCAATTGGGCTTGCTCGCCATATTTTTCCACAAAGGCATCATTGCCATTGCATTGACACAGGCCGTTGCCGCTGTGGTTATGTGCATTGTTCACGCATATTATTACAAGCGCATTATGGGCTCCGGCGTTCGTTCGATGCTCGTCGAACTGCTGCACGCCTGCTCGGTTCCGGCACTTGCCTTCGGCATCAGCGCCGCCATCGCCTGGACTTGGTATATGCACGTCCCGGCTCTGGTAAACGGAGTATTGCTTTGCGTGACATTTGTCGCGGCCTTCTTCGGCGTCTGCGCCGTGCTACGTCCGCCTTATTACAACACTTTATGCGACTGGATTTCGGTCAAAATCCTACGCCGTCGTTCCACACCTAATACAGCTAAGAAATGACGGCGATATCTCACGGCATACAAGCAAAGGATTTGCATGCAAAAGACGTCAAGAGCGTTGCGACTGACGCCAAGAAGCCTTATATCCAAGTCGAGCGCCGACATTGGATTAACGCTCTGCTGTTCCTGTTGTGTATGTCGATGATGGGCCTGAAATTTCCACCGGCATACCTCTTTGTACCGCTCATTCTGATACGCTCGCTGCGTAAAGACCGATACGATGCGGCCATACAGCTGACGATATTCTTCGGCGGATACGCTCTTATAGGCGAAGGAACGCTGCCTTTCAAAACCGATGACGTGATGCTGCTGGCATCACTTGTCGGCATCGCCGCTTACCGCAAACCGCCTTTAATACGCAAAGTGCTGTTCGGCTTACTATTATATGCCGCCGCCATCATTATATTAGCCTCTTTCTCCGAGGAACGTATGAGCGTACAAATACGTCTGATACGATACTACTTAGGCTTTATATACTTCATAGTACCACTGATGCTTTTTGCCGGACGCGAATTCGACATCGAAGAATTTCTGCGCCGAGTATTCCCCTACGCTATCATCCTCTGTGCATTCTACGCTATTGACGGTTATGTGCTTTGCGCTCATATCCTTATCCCGAAGTCTTATATTGCCGGAGAAGGCATCTCTACGTTCAACGACCCTACTTACTACGGATTCGGTAACTTCCCTCGCAAATACCCCCCCGGGCTATTTCTTATAGGACTTATAATATGGCCTATATCCAATCGTTATCGTATCCGATGGTATCATTGGCTTGTGATGTTGGTGGCTCTTTTAGCCTCTAAAACGTTCACTTTGATTCTTGCTATAGCACTGTGCCTTATGTTTTTTCAAGCTAAAACGGGGCGCACATTAGGATATGCATTGATTGCTGTTGCACTTCTCACCATAGGGTATATGGCAGATAGCACTATGCCCATAAACCCGGAGAACGGAGAATCAACACTTCGAATAAAGTCATCGTTAGACCAGATTTTTGTTTTAGACGAAGCCCAAGACGATGAGGATCTTTCCGAAGCCGGATCCGGCCGAATAGCACAAGCGCTACCCAAACTTGAGCTGCTATACAAGTATGACAAACAGTGGACCGGCCTTGGCTTTCTGCATCCAGAGTTGACCAAAAACACCAAGTACATTATCGAAAACGAATACTATTCCGATATAGAACATAATATCGAAGTCGCTACCGGCATAGAAATTTCGCCTTTACAAGTGTTCATCACCATAGGCTACATAGGACTTATTATCCACCTAATATTTTTCATTTGGCTTTACATGGTGATTCGCAAATTGAAATATAGCAAATATTACCTTTCGGTAATGGTATTTGTATTTATCGTCAGCCTTGGCGGCACAATGGGATGGAACCAAACCACCGGACTTCTGCTTATGGGTCTGACATACGCTGCCGTACTCCTCGCTAACAAAGACGAAGTATGGGGCCGACTAAAATCTTCAGATGATAGGATTAATCTGCGGAACAACACATAATACCTCAAATAACCTATGAATATTGTACACTTAATATGCAAATGAACAAACGAGCGCTCATCAAATCAGACCTATACAGATATGCCGGATCAACCGGCTTCAAAGCATTTTGCAAAATGTACCTAAAAACTCCCGGTTTCAGATTTTCCGTATGGTTTCGCCTTTCCAAAGGCACAGGCATAGGAAGCAAATTAGCCAAGATAATCCAAATACATTATAGGTACAAATTTGGCATAGACATACGTCCGGAAACCGAAATCGGGCCGGGATTATATATCGGACATTTTGGAGGAATCGTTGTTGCATCGACAG
>ENA-OUQO01000462-OUQO01000462.1-human-gut-metagenome-genome-assembly--contig:-NODE-462-length-13337-cov-4.090800_pt1 | contig 13337 bp, 10 predicted proteins | sample MGYA00237944_ERZ548825 | MGnify/ENA primary metagenome ERZ548825 (study PRJEB26490, sample SAMN05194700) | human gut metagenome | biome: terrestrial biome; feature: human-associated habitat; material... | reverse complement strand
CATACGAGATTCCTCTACGTCTCGTGGGCTCGGAGATGTGTATAAGAGACAGTAACAATACTTACCGTAGTAAATTGTATTAGGCTTTATTATTTATCCTTGCGGAACGGATAGCATCTCCTTCTTCGTTGGTTAATCGAAGAATCCGGACGAACTCCATTAGAGTTCGAAGCGTTGTTGTAGTTCGTATTGCCATTGTTGTTCACATTGGCAAAGTTAGCCGAAGAAACGACGCAATTTTTTAGATGTTACCCTTTTTCTAACCGCGACTTAATCGCCATGTCTCTTTGACGCCACCTTTTTATCAATCCGATTTCTCGGTCGATAGCTTTAACATACCGGTTGTACACATTCAGATCTACATCGAATATTTCAACAACCCGCTGCAACTCGTTGATGAGCTGCTCGCAATTTACAATGGCCGCATTCTGGTAATCTCTCCTGGTCTCGTACTCGTGCATTGTCCGTGGGTAAATGGTGTTTGCCGCTCTAACATTGCTCGTTATCAGGGAAGCACACTGGTTTACTTTCGATTTGAAACTCCGCATCAGTTCCCTGTACTTAGCAAAGTTTTCTTCCGAAATTTCTCCATACGCATACTTCTTCCGAACAAAGCCGTCCACATCCTTAACACCAAATCCCCTCTGCATAAGGAGTATCAGCATATCATGCAACTCGATCGAGTACGTAATCGCTTCGAATTTTGACTCTTTTCTGTCGCCTAACAGAACGCTCATTCGTAATCTTTACCGGTGATCTCAGCGAACTCCTCTTTGGTAATCCAGCCCATCTTCACCGCATTACGAACTCTGGTCTCATTCCACATTTTCATGCTGTACCAAAGCTTTACTTTACTGTAATTCTTGCTATGTTCCATGGTGATCCTCCTTCTTAAAGCTCTACATTGGACATCATCGCAATGTAGGCGATGTCAGACTGCATTTTGGTTCTGGCAAACTCCTCCTCAGAAATATCTCTAAGGACAAACCAGTATTCGCCAGGAACCTGCTCAACGATCTGAACCAGCTCCATGTTCGGATGAACGGTCTCGGTTGTTCCGTCGCTGATAGTAACCGGAGAGCAGTTATCTGCAAATACAGATTCCTCGATTTTTTCTGTAGAAATGAAATTGTTTCCGTTCAGCTTAAGATTGGAAATCTCAGTTCCATCACCGAGAATAATTTTATAGATTTTCTCTTCCATGATTAGAAGCTCCTTTCAAAAATATAAACGGGGCACAAGGCCCCGCGATTTTAATTAACCAACCGGGAAGACCGGACGAACCCCACGAGAGTTCGAAGCGTAGTTGTAGCTCGCATCGCCATGGCTGCCCACATCGGCAAAGGAAGCCGAAGAAACGACGTCTCTTAACCACTGGTTGTAAGATCTGTTTACGATGAATCTCGGACATACCATGAACAGCGCCAGCTGAGTCTTGCTGATTGTGTAGATACTCGGAACTGTTGAACCATCAGAAGTTGGACTGAAATGAGGATGGCCATACATCATAGGTTCGTTCGGGAGCTCAATGCTGGAATCGAACCATGCTCCACCTGACGGTCTTCCATTTGCAACCGCATTGCACAGATATTCTCTGTGAGTAAGAACAGACCCCTGGAAAGCCGCATTTACGATTGTTTTGGCGTTTGCCAAGTTACTCTTGTACATCGCAGAGCCCACATATCCACCGGTCGTAACATTGGTAGTATTCATCTGCGCATTGTAAAGCGCCTCATCCGGCATGATAACGAGATGATGGCTGGTAAATGCAGTATCACCGCAGTTGTACCAGTAATCCATATCAACGATACGCCAAATACGACCTCCGATACTCCAATAGTCGCCAAGGAACATTCCTTTAAAGGAACCGTCCTTAATAGCAGCTTTCTGTACTGCGGTCAGCGCTGTACCAAGATTCTTGCCTCTGAAGAGTACCCGGCGAAGCTCCACCGGAGCAAAGCCATCAAGCATAGCAAAGAGTGCGTCTTCAGCTGCAATAGCCTTGTTTCCGTCCGTAGTCCCGACGAGTAATTTGTTACCGGATACCAGCTCGTTGATCTGGGTGAGTTCGGAAAGATTTACTCCTCCGATAAAATCTTTGGAACTTAAAAGACCGATTAACGCCTTTGCTAAAGCATCTGCCGCAATGGTCTTTGTCCCGTTAGGTCCGTCAAGCAGGAAAATATTACTTGCTGCTAACGCCTGGACCTTTTCGTAGTCTGTGATTTTCATTTAATGAATCCTCCTTTATTTGATGACAAAAATAGCCCGACCTTCGATAACATCGCCATTGCTGTCACGGAGAAGATCACTGGAATATGTACGTCCAATGACCGTATCCAAATTGCTGTCAGTAATGGGTGCGTCCGAAGAATCGAGCACGTCTCCGTAAGTACGGTATCCATTGTCATAAAGCTTCTGATATACCGTGTATTCGTTTTCAAGGTTGGAACTGAACTGGTTAAGAATATCTACCTGATCCTGCAATTCCAGCAGCTTCTTAGCAAGGCTTGCCGCCGTATTGCCGTCTAACAGTGCCTGTAACTGATCAAACCATTCTCGAAATTCTGTTTCTGACTTCTGTTTCCAGTCAGCCATTTCCGCAGTATTGATGCTTGTGTATTCGTTGAACCACGCCTCCCATTTTTCTTTCCAATAGGTACTTGTGGCTTCCATATCTGCTGTATGCTCCGAGTACCAAAGGTTCCACTGAGCTTCCCATGTCAAATATGCAGACTGAATCTCCTCAGTCTGTGCCAGAAACCAGGTAGACCACTGCTCTTTCCAAAACTTATTTGTTTCTTCCATATCAGTAGTCTGCTTTTCGTAGAACTCTTTCCACTGGTCCTGCCATTGAGCAATCAAATCATCGATTTCGACCTTGTCCAATGGAGCCGTTACGAATGGACACTCTGAAGTTCCAACGCAGTTCGTGATGTTTGCCTGTCGAATAGAAGTAACTCCGGCGCCGACATAAATATACGCCAGCGGATATTGCCAGCGATCATTTGTCTTCACCATCGTAGGTTTCGTTGGATTCGATGCTGGGGTTCCTTTAATGATTTTGATGTCATTTGCTCTGACGGCCTCTCTCGAATCCACTTCAAGCACAACTGCATCATATCGGTTCAGCAGAATCTCGGACTGTGGAACTACTAACGGTAACAGAGCGTCATTCAGCGTCCAAGTGTGATTGAACCAGGCTCGTCCGACGCCAACGTTGATAATCATTGCTTCCGATTCTTTTACAACCATTGCAGTTCCGACATGCTGCAATATTCCGTCCTGAATGATTCCATCAAAAATGCTGGACATCTGAATAGCATCGTAGCGCCGATCTCCTTCTTTTGAATTATAAAATCCAAATGTTACACTCACTTCTTCATCACGCTCCTTCCTGTTCTATAGTCTTAAAAGTCGGATAGACGGAATAACCGTCCTTATCTTCTGAACGAACAATTTCAAGAATACGAGCTTTTGTCTCGTGTCCGTATTCGTTCGCAATCTGTACAATGTCCCCGTTAAAGAAATCTTTTCCATACTGGAACATGATAGTTGTTTCTGTTTCTCCCTCGAATGAGGTAATGCTCACATTTTCAGCAAGCTTTTCTTTTCCTCTTTGCTGCAACTGTGCCATATACTCGGCATCTGTCAACGCATCATCGCTTCCAACATTTGAAGAAATGTCACGAGCGTCCGTAAACAATTCTCTGCGATTCAAACCAGAGCCACCACCAACCGTAGTATATCTTCGATCGGCGCCCTCACCTTCTCCACCAACCAAGGTCACTGTCTTCAACGAAGCTTTAGATTCGATGTAGTTACTATTGATGATGTTCTCGAATTTCGGTGAAAATATAACGTAGGGATTCTCCGTCTGATCGTATGATCTATCTGAACCGGCATACAACTCAAATACGAACTGCTTTTCATCATTCAGAGCGATCTTGAAACCGATACCCTGCTCCTCGCAAATTTTCTGGATGACATCATACAGGTTATCTCCCGTGTACTGAGCTTCCAGTTTCAACTTTGTAATTGCTGGATCGGTTGATTCTTTGAAAATAAAGTTTGGAATTTTTCGATTGCTGTCTGACGGAGAAATTACATTCTCGTTGAGCAGTGTTTTTATTCCATTTTGAAGATTTCCGCTTAATAGTTTCTGTCCCCAGACGATTCGCCTGTCGAGGATAGATTCTAATGAACGCCCAGTAACCGTTACATGGTTACCGTCTTCGGTATCTGAAGTAATCTGGATTTTCTCCACGATCATCACATGTTCAGATTCCTTGCTCTGCAAATAGTAATCCTGTTTGATGTAGTCAAGAAGACCCTCTCGCATTGCTTCATACAGTTCAAAGTCACCGTAAGCGTAATACCGATCTGTCCAGATGAAGGACTCGTACGTATCCACAATAGAGACAGCATCTAGGTTGGTGTTTAAAATTGTCACATCCATAGTGCTTATACCCCCTCGTAGACTATACGGTTCTCAATCTTAAACTGTAAATTTGTACTTCCGTACTCAGCCGTATAAGCAAAGATGTTGTCGCCCTTCGCAAGCTGGAACCAATCAGCGTTTTTATCCAGGCAGTTCAAGATGTTTGTAGTCTTTCCGTTCCTAAGAAGCGTAATCGACTTGTTTCCTTTTACGGTGCAGATAATGATTTCATCACCTGCTATAATTCCAGAGCCAGTGAATTTCTCCAATTTATCGGTATCGATCCGCATCACTTCACGAGTACCGGTATTGTAGATCGTAATATTGCTGGCTTCACCGATTGCGTGAATCGTAATAGTCACTCCGATTTCAGCGTCGCCATTATATACAACCACCTGCTCTGTTTCATTTTTGATTTCTCCCATTTCTAGTAACGGGTCCTTAAGAGATTCATTACTGAAAGGAAACTCGAACAGTGCCTCTACACCATAGAAGATGGTTGTGTTGATTCCGTCTTTTCCGGCAGAGTAAAAGAAAGGATTCGGACACACGATTGAAATATCCGAACCCTCGTCTTTACTGAAGATTGTTGGGTCGTTTAATTCGACATACCCTTCAATCTCTGCCTGCCTATTATCGGTTTCGATAAGCATTGTGAGCTTCTTTTTAATAGGAAAATACTTGTATGAAAGCTGTCTTACGTCTTCAATGGAATCCTTCCACATATACGCAAGAGAAATAACAATGTTTCGGCTCGGCATCCTTGAAGAATTGAACAGACTTCCATCGTTTGTAGCGATTTCCGTCGTATTGATGTTCGCTTTTCCTGGTCCAAAGCCAGTTACAGACTTGATGATGAAACCGGATTCCTCCGGTCTCGCCAAATCAAGTCGGATACTATCGCCAAGATAGTTCGTAAACGTGACTGCTCGAATCAAGTTTCCACCATCCTTTCCATCGCCGAGAACTGATTCTTCGTCTGCCGATAAATCTCTGTTCTCGACAGTGCCTTAGGCGAATAGTTATTCTGTGTAAAGTTATAAGAGTTACCTGTATTCGGATTAGTATCTTCATTTTGAAGATTCCGTCCACGAGCTGCTGCAATTCCTGTGCTGACGGTTAAAGCCTGCGATCTACTGAACAGCGTATTCAGTCGATGACTCTTCTCTTCAACGTCTGACAGATCCAGAATCGGTCGAATCGTAGGCTGACCATCAACACCGTTGTCGATCATATCCTTAACCTTTGCGATTGCATTTCCGAGACCTGTTTTTGCCGAATCAGCCATTTCAGCACTGGCATTATATGCCTTCACCGCATAAGTTCCGATGGCATTAACGAATCCCAATCCAAAGAAATCACCGATGTGGTATCCTACTCTGGAAGGTGAATGCTCGTCCAGTTCGTCTTCTGCTGCTTCTGCCGCAGCCCTTGCCATTGCTCTGGCTTTAGCTTCCGCGCGGTACGTATTCTCACTGATTCCATCAGCAAATCCCTCCACCAAGTAAGCACCAGCCTGTTTAAACTGATCATGATAATCCCGGATAGCCGTTACAGAAGCATTAAGATTGCCAGTGAAAGCTGTTTTTACTTCTTCGGCTTTTTCCTTAATGCCAGCGATGAACTTAATCATGCACTGCATTCCTGCATTTTGAAATTCTGGATACTTGTTCGCAATGGCCGTAAGGCACGAACTTAAGATGTTTACAAACGCATTTCTGGTCTCGTAATCTTTCGATTTAATTCCAGCGATAAGCTTGATCATGAGATTCGCGCCAGCCGTATTGAACTGGATCTGCTTATTATTGATTGCAGTGATACAACCGCTAATAATGTTAGTAATTGCAGTTTTGGTATTTCCGTCCTGAGATTTAATTCCGCTAATGAATTTTGTCATCAAGGTAGAGCCAGCCGTATTGAACTGGGTCTGATAGTTTGTAAGGGTCGTAAGTACAGCCTGCATCATGGTCGTAAACGTAGATGTCAGATTACCTTTCTGAGCATTAGCTGCATTGATGAATGTCGTCAACATAGAGGTCGCGGCGGATGTCACTCTTCCGCTTGCATCTGTAAACGCATTGATGAAACCATCGATACCGTTGTTTCCAAGCTGAATCAGTGCTGTGCTGAAACCACTCATACCACTTGTATCTAATTCCGCCATTCCTTTAGCCATTTCAACAAGTCGATTCACCTGGGTAATCACACTTGACATGATTCCGGTATCGATTCCAGAAATAGAATCTGAATAACTCTTAATTCCACTTCCGAACTGAACCAGACTATCGCCAAAACTACCAAGATCGTTGTCACCGGTAAACCAGCTTACAAGTCCTCCGGTATTTGGAATGGTGTTGGCAAGCTCCACTAGGGCTTTACCAGCTGTTGCTGAGTTCGTAATAGCCGCGGAGTCCATACCCATAATAGCTTCAGAATATGCCTTCATAGCTTCACCGAACGGTACAAGTTTCTCACCGAAAGTATCAACATCGTTGTTTCCAGTAAAGAATGCTACAACGCCACCTGTATTGGGAACAGTATCAGCAAGCTCGACTAAAGCCTTGCCCGCCGTTGCAGAATTGACGATTGCATCGGCTTCCAGTCCACGAACCGCATCGCCAAATGCTTTCATTGCTTCGCCAAATGGTACAAGCTGTTTTCCAAACTCACCCATATCGTTTTCACCAGCAAAGAATCCTACGACACCACCAGAATTTGGAATGGTTGTTGCCATCTCTGCCATGGCCTTGCCAGCGATTGCCGCTTCTGTAACGGCATTTGCATCGAGTCCAGTAATTGCATCCCCGAACTGTCTCATAGCTTCGCCAAATGGTACAAGCTGCTTTCCAAAGGCAGTCATGTCATTTTCTCCTGCGAAGAAAGACACTAATCCGCCTGTATTTGGAATTGTGGCTGCCATTTCAGCTAATGCTTTGCCAGCTGTCGCCGCATTTGCCACGATTTCCCCGTCCATGTTTCCGATAGCTAACGAGAAATCTCTCATAGCTTCGCCAAACGGTACAAGTTCCTCTCCGAACTTAGATAAAGACGATCCTCCTGTAAGCCAAGAAGTCAATCCCTGTAAAATATCAGCCGCTGTCAGAATAAGCACAGTCTCGGCTAATGCCTTTACTCCGTCCATCATAGATGGCTGAATCTGACTAGCTCCCTGTAAAAACGGCTGAACATTATTCATAAAAGTGGATAAATCAGCTCCAATTTGCGGGAACTGACTCGACACACCGCTCATAAATCCGCCGACGATTCCACCAACGAACTGACCGATTGCCGTTCCGATTCCCTGTAAAAGCTTTCCACCTTCTCCGATAAGCCAAGAAAGTCCTGGAAGTTTCGATAAGAGTCCGATGGCTGCAAGCACTAACGCCATCTCAGCAACAACCGCACCCATACCAAGGATTCCAACCATTGCTCCTGGAACAAGCGATGCTGTTGCACTAAGAGCAAGCATAATAGCTGATAACAGACCGATTCCGGCAATTCCTTTTAGCAAAGCTCCAGTATCGATTCCTCTCAGTGCATCGACGATACCAGCGAAAAATGCTACGAGTACATCGACACCAGCTTTAATCAGTGACGGCAGATTACTAGCAATACCATCTAAAATTCCAATAAGGAATTTGAAAGCTAGATCTACAATTTGAGGCGTATAAGTAACCAGAGCCGCTAATACACCAACCACTAATTGTAAAGCTCCGTCTGCCAGCTGCGGTACACAGGATACGAAAACATCGATCAGCGTTAAGACAACTGCCTTTACAGCTTCACCAATAGCTGGCGCTCCGGCACCAATAACTTTGCAGATTGCGATAATTCCTTCTCCGACTTTTGTAAGAACAGCCGGAATTAAGCCAGCGATACCAGTAACGATAACTGTCAGTGCTGCTACGATTGCAGTCGCTCCAGCGGCACCAGCAGTTGCCAGCGCTGTGAATCCGATAGCAAGTGCCGAAAGTCCTGTGCCAGCTGCAAGTAAACCCGCTCCGATTGTAAGAACCCCAACACCAATCAATGCAAACGCTCCCGATAATGCCAGAATAGTCGGAACCAATGGTGTAAGTACCGCGCCTGCTACGCCGATAATTGTGAATGCTCCGGCAATAGAAATAAGTCCTTTCGCAATCGCTTCCCACGATAACGCTCCCAAAATACTGAGTACCGGCGCAAGAACAGCTAAGGCTCCGGACGCAACCAACAATGCTGCTGATCCACCAAGCGTACCTTTCATGAAATTGAGACTGATAGCCAACTCAGCTAAGGCCCCACCCATGACGGTAAGACCTCTACCGATCTCTTCCCACTGCATACCTCCGAATTTACTCATACAGTTTGCAATGATTTCAAGTGCTCCACCGACGATAACCAGCCCTGTTCCAATACCGATCATGTTCTTCGGCATCAGATTAACCGCAATAGCTACTTCTGCAAGTGCACCGCCCATAGCAGTTAAACCTCTGCCAATTTCATCCCACTGTAACCGACCGAAATCTTTCACAGCGGAAGCAAAGATTTTCATTGCGGCGCCAATAGCGATTAGAGCCACACCAGTAGACATCACATGTTTCGCATTTCCAGCCAAATTCGTAAAGATAGCAAGTTCGGCAAGTAATCCACCGATTCCAGCTAATCCTTTTCCAATCTCGCTCCACTCCATCTGACCAAAGTCTTTGCAAGCGGACGCCAGAACCTTCATTGCTGCCGCCAGAATAACGATTCCAGTCGCAGTGCTAATCATTTTCCCGTTGAATTTTGCAACTCTAAGGAATACGGCAATCTCAGCAAATAATACTCCTACTCCGGTCAGACCTCGTCCGAGTTCATCCCACTGTAATTTTGATAAGTCTTTACATGCTGAAGCCAGAATTTTGATAGCCGCTCCAAATATAATTAAGCTGGTAGCGCCTTTCATAACCTGCTTCTGACCGCTTGCCATAGCTTTAGATGATGCAACAACAATAGTCGTAAGACCAGCAATTCCAACCAAGCCTCTTGCAAGTTCACCCCAATCAAGGTCTGAAACTTTCTTCAAAGCTCCTGCCAGAATAGATACTGCAACTGACATAGCAATCATTGCGGTACATGCTTTAGATACTTTTCCAGTATCACTGCTGATTTTATTGAAAATCGCCATCGCTCCGAGCAGATTAGCAAAGAGCACTGTGATAGCTCCAAGAGAAGCTGACAGTTTATCACTATCGATCAGAGAAATTGCAACGATAGAACCCGCAAGCAAAGCGATTGCTGCTCCAATTTTAAGTAGCGTTCCAGCTTTAAGATTTGTCTGATATGCCTCAAAGCAGCCTCTGACCCCGTCAAGAATTCCAGTTACTCCTTCGAGAACGTCGTTTAAACCCTCAAGAGGTTCGGTTACACTCTTTAAGAATTTAGAAACTGATAAAGCGATTCCACCGACAGCAATGCTGTTAAGAATATCAAGAACTCCGCTGAAATCTGCATTTCCGAGTTTCTCGGCAAGTGTTCCCATCATCTCAAAAGCAACAATGACTCCGCTCTTCATTTTTCCAGCACCATCACCAATCTGAGCCATGCGATCATGTACTCGTTCAAGGAATGAGTGGAATAATTCAAATCCAGGAAAATCGAACTTCTCCCCGGCAGCTTTTCCAAATTCTTTTACTTTTTCTCCGGCAGTTTTAACAAACGTAATAGCTGTATTTACGATATCAACGACAGTCGAAACTGCTTTGCCAAAGACGTCTGTCTTCTTTACAGTTTCATCAAGCTTAACAAGATACTCACCGAAACTTCCAGTAAGTGATAACACTCCGTTTCCAGCCGGTATGAAAAGACCGATCAATTCGCCGACACCACCGGCAACAGCTTTGAAAGCTTGTCCGACGATATCAAGCACTGCAAATACGCCTTTAAACGTATTCTTCAAATTCTTTGAACTTTCTTCCCCCATTTTGAATTTTGCTGTCAGATCACGGATACGCTCTGTGATTTCGGCTAACTGTTTTCCAGTCATTGGCGGGAAGATTTCGTTGAATGCCTCCCGAACCGGCTTAGCAACGCTAACCAATCCCTCGAAAACATTCTTTACCGCTTCAATCATCATGGTTCGACCGCCGAGGTCTTTCCAATCCTGAAGCATTTTATTTCTTGCGTCGGCAGATGCATTGATTACGGCACTGAACGTATCACTCACTTCGGTAAGTAATTCCTTCGCCTCCTCAAAGTCACCGACTATAATTTCCCAGCTTTGTGTCCATCCGGACTGGGCAGCCTCTTTCAACGTGTCGAACAGCTGAGTAAAAGTCTTTACTTTTGTCGCTGCATCGTTCGCCGTTTTACCCATCTCCATAATAGATTTGATCTGGTCATCGGCATACCCCATAGTCCGAAGCTGGTCTTCGTTGAGGTCACCTGTAAATTTTGCCAAAGTTTCAGTCAAGATGTCAGATGTAAGCCATCCTTTACTCAGAGTCTCTCTAAATGAGCCCTCATCTTTGATCATCTCATCAATGGCAATTCCATGAACTTTAGCCGTTTCCTTCAGCGCATCCTGGAATACCTGACCACCCATACCAGCGTTTACCACAGAGTTCCAGTCCTGCAATTTTACAGTTCCTGCCGCCAGTGCCTGTGAAAGCTGATACATAGCGGTGCTCGCCTGCTGAGAATTGGAACCAGAAACAGCTGCAAGGTTTGCAATACCCTTAATAGCTGCTACAGATGTATCCAGATCAATGCCAGCCGCAGTGAATGTACCAATATTACGAGTCATCTCCGTAAAATTGTAGATAGTCATATCTGCGTAATGGTTCAACTCGTCCAACGCATTATTGACCTGGTCGAGAGTTGTTCCTTTTGAAGAGGTATTCGCGAGGATTGTCTGAACAGCATTGATCTGGGTCTCATACTCCTCAAATCCGGACTTAATCGGATCTACCGTGAACGCAGAAACAAGATTTTTTCCGGCGGCAAGTGCAGAGTTGGTAATGTTCTGCAAAGCCGTAATTGCCATCACTTCTAATGCGGAAAATCGCACTCGTACAGTCTCGACAGCATTTGTGAGCGGTGACATATTGCATTTCTGTGCGGCATCGTTTACGGTTTCTAAGCCTTTTGCTGCGCCTTCGAGATTAAGGCTTCTCTTTAACTTGTCGATGCTCGATAAACTGGTCTGAATATTTTGTTCAAACTGCTTGTTATCGAACCGCATTTCGACGACACGTTCGTCAACGGTTGTACTCATAGCTTAGTAACCTCCTTCCATGCCGCATCTGCAATTTTGTCAAAAATAGGCTGGATAGCAGGATTGATGTAATCTCGCCCCTGTACCCAGCCGCCGTTTCTTGTTGCGTGTCCATACTGCAAAATAACTGCAATAGGAACTCCATTTTGAATATTTGTGTTGTAAAAGCTGATCGATACGGAACCTTGCTTCTGTTCAATCTTGTAGTGCCACGAATTCGCCGTCCGTCCTGTATCAACTGGCGTTGCAGACGCAAGGGCGGCTACACCCTCTCGACCATACTTATCGAGGTCACCGAGACGAACCGATTCCTTTGCTCTCTCTAAGAACCGAGTCAGCTTAGAAAAATCACCCTTTTGTCTGAACGTGATCATATGAATCTCCTACTTTGCTAAGTAAGCACTGGATGAAAAGCCTGTATACTGAACCCCATCAAGTACAAACTGGATATACAGCCACTTAACTCCGTTTGCCATTGTGTAGTAGCCATAGCATTTAACCTTAGTGCCAGCCGGGATTTTACAAAGAGCTTTCTTATTTGTTCCGGCATCATTACGACAATAAAGAACCGCTGTTGTTTTGTATTCACCAGCATAGGCCTTGTTAAACTGCTTGGCAGAACAGGTAGCCACCACTTTCTTTGAAACTGACTGGTTCTGATCCTGTTTGGTGTTGGACGGCGTTACCGCTGATCCATTCAGAATCTGATTTACCATGTTCTGAACTTCCGAGTAGTTGTATCCGTACTCAGTAAGCAGCTTCTTACGATTCTCACCGCTTCCCCACAACCCAACGATCACCTCATGAGCGATGGTTTTAGTATCTTTTCCCTTGCTTAATCCAGGAGCGGAAACTGTATTGTCATCGTACTTTGGCGTGATGAAGCCGCGGATAAATTTTCCGTTAATAGACAGAGTTCTCTTCTTAACGGCATTACTGTAGTTGCCCTCTTCAACAACCATGTAACCGGATTCCTTATGCACCTCGATTACCGTACCGACATGATCCGGATTGCCTGTGTTGTCGCCGATTCCGTTATCCTGCCAATCGTACAAAATTGCATCGCCAGGACTAGGTACATAAGCATCGTTCTCCTGCCAACACCCCATTTTCTTTGCTGCCTCAATGAGGTAATAGCAGGAAATTTCCATAGGCATAATGCTCTCATATCGAAGAGCTGCCGCTAACGCAGACCAGGTGCACGCACACCAAGCCCAGTCATAACGCATACGAATACCACGAGGAAATTTGCCAGCACAGATTTCCTCAAAGAAGTCGTTATATAAATCGATAATGCTTTTGTGTGAGCCGTTCGATTCTTTCTTTCCATCCCAGGATTTGACAAGATTAACGACGGCCTGTCTTGATTTCGCCATTTTTATCACTATCCTTTCGAATTAAATTTCTTTTTGTTTGCGGCATTTACTTCCGCATGATGTCTGTATAAATCTCGTTTGCTCCGCTTCTTCGGGGGCTTGTTTTCCGCATTGCAAATCCGGATAAGCATTAACAAACGATTCAAATGCCATTTCTGACACTCAAATGGAATGTGATACGCAGTCATCCAGTAATAAATAAGTTCACTGGTTATCTGCTGCCTATTTATTGGACCACCTTTTTCTTCTTTAACAGTCGAAGCCGTCATTGGTGCTTCAATAT
>ENA-OUQO01000461-OUQO01000461.1-human-gut-metagenome-genome-assembly--contig:-NODE-461-length-13363-cov-3.600917_pt1 | contig 13363 bp, 9 predicted proteins | sample MGYA00237944_ERZ548825 | MGnify/ENA primary metagenome ERZ548825 (study PRJEB26490, sample SAMN05194700) | human gut metagenome | biome: terrestrial biome; feature: human-associated habitat; material... | reverse complement strand
GTCGGCAAGCGTCAGATGTGTATAAGAGACAGAGGCAGCACTGCCTACGGTGTCGGCGCAGAAGCCAACCTGTTGAGCACTGACCCAGGAGCCAAAAACTTGAAACTTGACAAGGGTGGTATCTACTACTTCAAAGTCGACACAGACAAAATGACTTGGGAGGCGATGGAAATCACTTCGTTCGGAATTATCGGCGACGCTACTCCTGGCGGATGGGACGCTGAAACGCCACTTACTTACGCCGGTGGTCTCGTTTGGAAGGGTGAGGTTGCTCTCGTCGGCGGTAAGGAATACAAGTTCCGCGCCAACAACAAATGGGACTTCAGTCTCGGCGGTTCGCTCGACAATCTCAACGAGAACAACGCACCAAACTTCAAGTGTGCAGAAGACGGAACGTATGAAATTACGCTCAATCTCAGCAACAACCAGACTTGGAAAGCGTCAGTTGTGAAGAAATAATACTCCAATTGATATAATTTGTATTGAAAAAGGAGTCGTCTCAGGGATGAGACGGCTCTTTTTTTCTTGTTTTGTGGCATAGTGTTTTCATTTGTAAACTGAAATTTGTAACTTCGCACACAAACTTTCAGAATATTAATCATAAACTAAGCAAAATAATGGAAGACGAAAGACAAAAGCAGGAAGCAGGTATTCCTGAAAACGCTTTCCGCGAGCTGAAGCCGGGCGAGGAGTATATCCCCGTGATGCGCCCCGACCGTCAGTATCCGGAAGTGACTCCCTACTCTGTGATAATGGGTCTTGTGATGGCGATTATCTTCAGTGCCGCGGCGGCATATCTCGGACTGAAAGTGGGGCAGGTGTTTGAGGCGGCAATTCCTATTGCAATCATCGCAGTCGGAGTGTCGGGCGCGTTGAAGAAGAAAAACGCCCTCGGACAGAACGTGATAATCCAATCTATCGGCGCCTCGTCGGGAATTGTGGTGGCAGGAGCCATCTTCACCCTCCCGGCGCTCTACATCCTTCAAGCCAAGTATGGCGACGCCATTACGGTAAGTTTCATTGAAATATTCCTCAGCTCGATGCTTGGCGGCGTGCTCGGCGTGTTGATGTTTATCCCGTTCCGCAAATATTTCGTTTCCGACATGCATGGCAAGTTCCCGTTCCCGGAAGCCACAGCCACCACACAGGTGCTTATCTCCGGCGAGAAGTCGGGCAGCCAGGTGAAGCCGCTTATCATTGCGGGCGCTGTCGGCGGTATCTACGACTTCCTTCTCTCCACATTCGGATGGTGGGCTGAGACATTGACGTCGAAAGCGACAGAATTCGGCGCCCACGTGGCAAGCCAGGCCAAGATGGTGTTTAAAATCAACACCGGAGCGGCGGTGCTCGGTCTCGGCTACATCGTAGGTTTGAAATACTGCTTCATTATTTTTGCAGGTAGCGCATTTATCTGGTATGTCATCGTACCGTTGCTCGGAATGAGCCCGGAGGCAGCCGCCATCGATCCCGAGGTGCTGTTCAAGACACAGGCGCGCTACATCGGTATCGGCGGTATCGCCATGTCGGGCATCATCGGCATCATCAAGTCGTGGGGCATCATCCGCTCTGCCGTAGGTCTTGCCGGACGTGAATTCCGCGGCAAGGGCGGCAATGTGGCAAAAGTGAAGCGCACCCAGAAAGACATTTCGATGAAAGTGCTTGCCTTCAGCCTTATCGCAGCGTTGGCAGTGACATTCGCATTCTTCTACTTCGGCGTAATCCACAATCTCTTCCAGACCCTTGTGGCATTCCTGGTGGTTACGGTGATAGCGTTTCTCTTCACCACGGTGGCTGCCAATGCAATTGCCATTGTGGGATCGAACCCGGTGAGCGGAATGACACTGATGACACTGATTGTAGCCTCAGCGGTGTTTGTGGCTATCGGACTTAAGGGTGCTAGCGGTATCGTCACCTCGATGATTATCGGAGGCGTTGTCTGCACGGCTCTCTCGATGGCTGGCGGTATGGTCACGGATATGAAAATCGGCTACTGGCTTGGCTCCACGCCGCAAAAACAGCAGCAGTGGAAACTTGTCGGCACACTCGTGTCGGCAGCAACTGTCGGCGGCGTTATCCTGATTCTCTACGTCTCGTGGGCTCGGAGATGTGTCTAAGAGACAGGTGGCTGCTCTATGGCGTAGGCGCAATCCTCGCCGTGCTTCTCAACTGGCTCGGTGTGCCGGCATTGGCTTTCTCGCTCGGTATGTTTATCCCTATGGAGCTCAACGCGCCGCTGCTTGTCGGCGGTTTGGTCAACTGGTTTGTGTCAACCCGTTCGAAAGACAAGGAACTCAATGCGGCACGCACAGAGCGCGGCACGCTTCTCGCCAGCGGATTTATCGCCGGTGGAGCATTGATGGGCGTGGTCAGCGCCGGAATGCGCTTCGCAGGCTTCGAGTATACTTGCGGATTCAGCGAGTCGACGCTCCAGATTGGCGGTGTGGCTGTCTATGCGCTGCTCATCGGCTATCTCGTTTGGGACTGTATGCGCGGAAAGAAAGCGTAAGCGGGGGCAACCTCCTGAATTTGAAAAATCAAAGAAAAATGTCGTGGATGCATCATGTGTGTCCACGACATATTATTTATTCTTTTTATTTATCAACAAATTAACTTAATGAACAAGACAATTTTCAACAAGCGTGCAAGCCTGAAGTTCTCGCACTTCTCCAACAAAGGCTACTCCTTGTTTTCTGTGCTTGGAAGAGTGGTGGCTATCGGTGCGCTCAGCGTAACCACGCTTACCTACGCCAAGGCAGAAGGCATCAGCGTGGAGGGAGCCAAGGCTGATTCAGTCTTTATCCGTGGAGGAAAGGCTTACGAACTGGATGGTGTGACCGTAACGGGGTCGCGCGCGCCGATGACAGTCGAGCTGTCACCAAAAATTGTGACGGTCATGACCCGCGAGGACATTCAGCGGTCGGCGGCACAAACAATCAACGACGTTTTGAAACTGGCTATGGGCGTGGATGTGCGTCAGCGTGGAGGTTTCGGGGTGCAGACCGACATTTCGATCAACGGCGGCACCTTCGACCAGATTGCAATTTTCCTTAACGGAGTGAACATCTCCAATCCGCAGACGGGGCACAACGCCTCCGATTTTCCTGTCGCACTTGCCGACATCGACCATGTGGAGATTATCGAGGGCGCATCGTCGCGCGTGTTTGGCACATCGGCGTTCAACGGCGCCATAAACATTGTGACTAAAAAAGCAAGCGCAAACGGCGTCGAGGCAAATGTGGAAGCCGGCAGTTTCGGCAGCCTCGGGGCACAGGGAAGGCTGCAGATGGCCTTCAAAACAGGGAAGAGGCAACAAGCCTATTCCGTAAGCGGCGGATACAAGCGCTCGGACGGAGGCACCGAAAACAGCGACTTCGAGAAAGGACAGGGCTATGCCAACTTGTCGCTGAGTTACGACCGCCGCCTCGACATCGGGGCGCAGCTGGGCATCGCAACCCAAAGTTATGGCGCAAACACATTCTACAGCGCCAAATTCAACAATCAATATGAGAAAACCGACCATGGAATCGCTTCTCTTAATGTGAGCGTCCACAACCAAGGCAGAACTTGGGAAGTGACGCCTGCGGTATATTACAACAAATTTAAAGACCATTATCAATTGACGCGTGGCAAGGAAGGCGCCGCGGCGGGAGAGAACTACCACAACCTTGATGTGTTTGGCGGTGCGGTCAACGCCTATGTCGACTGGATTGCAGGAAAGACCGCCGTCGGTATCGACATCGGTAAGGAACGCATCTATTCCACGGCTCTCGGCAACCAGCTCGACGCGGCCGACTATAAAAGCATTCCGGGCTCCGACAGGCAGTACACCCGTAAAGGAGAACGCACAAACACGAATGTGATGCTGGAGCACAATTTCATATTCGGAGGGTTCACACTCTCTGCCGGAGTGCTTGCCAACCGCAATACGGGACTCGACAATAAATTCAGATTCTATCCGGGAGTGGACGCCAGCTACCGTCCGAACGCCAATTGGAAGGTATACGCCTCATGGAACAAGGCTCTCCGCATGCCCACCTACACCGACCTCTACATAAGCAATGCCGTGCAGCAGGGCGACGCCTCGCTGCGACCGGAGAAAAACTCCGCCTTCAAAATAGGCTCTCGCTATCGGCAGACGGGATTTTCGGTGGTGCTTAGCGGATTCTACACACATGGCAAGGATATGATCGACTGGGTTCAGACTACGGAAACGGAGCTGACCGACAGCAAATACCACGTGATGAACATCGGAAAACTCGACAATATGGGCTTCAATGTTGATGCCGAGATATATATGAACGAGCTGTTGCCGAGATGCTTCGTGACAAACATCAGACTGGGATATGCCTACATCAACCAAAACCACGAGACGGAAACAGAGATACTGAAATCGCTGTATGCGTTGGAATATCTGCGCCATAAAGCCGTGTTCGGCTTGGACCATAAGATTTGGAGCAAGCTGTCGGCGTCGTGGAGTGTGAGATGGCAGCAACGGATGAACGGCTATCATCCGTACACGAAAGTGGACTGCAAGGTGATGTGGAACGACCGGAAATATAGCGTATATGTAAAGGCCGACAACATCACGTGCCACCGCTACTACGATCTCTCTGCCGTAAAGCAGCCGGGGCTGTGGGTGATGGCAGGTGTAAGTGTGAATCTTGGATGGTGACAGCCGTCGCAGGAATGAAAGCAAACGGGAAGCAGCATATTGTTTCCCGTTTTTTCGTTTGAGCCAGCGGTGATTTTGAGAATCCTGAAAATAAAAAAACAGCGCGCTGTTATGTAGCACACTGTTTTGGCGGAGTGAGCGAGATTCGAACTCGCGATACGCTTTTGGCGTATACACGCTTTCCAGGCGTGCCTCTTCAGCCACTCGAGCATCACTCCTCGTTTTTGCGTTTGCAAAGATAGTGCAAATTGAGAGAAGAAAAAAGAGCTTGCTTGTTTTTTCTTCCGAAAAGACAGCGATTTTAGTCTATGCCAAAATCGAAGGTCCCGCTGTAGCCGCCGGTTCCCATAGAGTTGAAGATTATGCAATATTCTCCGGGTTCAGCGGTGATTTCCATTATATAAACGCCCTTTTCAAGTTCTTGGGTTGTCGCTTTGACTCGGTCAGACTCTTTTACGCCTGTTGATGATGTGCCAAAAGGTTTGATTTTGACCGTTACAAGATATCTTTTATCCTTCTTTACCTCAAATTGAGCAATGCCAAAGTCGTTGACGGAATACATCGGCGCAAACATATAATGTGTCATCGAGTGATATGCGTCGACTGCGCCAAAGACGAATTTGAATTTTGCAGTTCCTGTAAATCGGTTTTGGCTTTTAGCATCAGCAAACTCTAATCGTGCAGTCTTGCTGAACGTTCCCGATATTTTTATATTCTTATATTTGATTGGAGTCATTGCCGTTTCCGTGTCTCCATTTATCATATATAATCCAACGGCTTGCTGTTGTGCAAAAGATACAGCACTGCAAATAATTGAAATTAGAAGAGAAATGACGATTCTCATATTGCGTAAAAGACGATAATGTTTGTTTTGTAAAATTATATATTTTAATTGAACCGGCAATGAAAATGAGAGGTGTTTATAAACATATCCATATAATAAATTGTGAGATTCTTATACCATGTTATTTTCGCTTCACGCCCCTTACGGCTTCGGCGTCGAGAGGATTTTCCGGCCAATAGTGCTTTGGGTAACGTCGCTTCAGCTCTTTGCGCACCTCAAAATAGGCATTGCTCCAGAAGCTGTCCATGTCCTGGGTCAGCTGCACGGGCTTGAATCCAGGCGACAGGAGTTCCATAAGCACGGTGCGTTTTCCTCCGTCGACACAGGGCGTGTGGAGCATCCCGAAGCATTCCTGCAGGCGTACGCTCAGCACCGGTGCTTCGGCGGCTTTGCGGTAGTCCACACGGATTCTGCTGCCTGAAGGCACAGTGATGTGCGATGGGGCGAGTCGGTCTATCTCTTGCTGCATGTCGTAGGGGATGAGAGCCCACAAAGCATCGTGCAGATTTATCTTTTTCAGCTCGGCTGCCGTTGTCAGCACTTTTCCGTTCTGCTCAATGTAGAACGGCAGCCATTCAGAAGCTGTCGACAGGACGTGTTCCGTAGACAGGTCGGGTAGAGCCATTTCCGGATGCCATTCCGCCACCGCGTCCACACGCTTTTGAAGCCTGGCAACGTCGTCGCTCCAGTCGAGCAGTCCGAGTCCTTCTTTCTGCACAGCCTCGCAGACCGTCGAGACAACAGCGCTTTTGTCGGCATTGTGCAGAGGCTGGCTGTCGACAGTCAGCACCCCGATTGTGCGTTCGCGCAGCATCGCCACACCGCCGTTTTTTGAATCCCAGAAAATCCGTTCGCGTTGTCGTGTCTCGATGTCCTCTGGCCGCAACGGTGCGGCGAGAAACACCCTTCCGCATTTTTCGGAAGCGTTGAGGGCAGCCACCGCCAGCCAGTCGTAGGAAGCAAGATTGCTACCGTTGTCAATCTGCACGTTGACGCCCGAAGCCAGACGGAAGTGCCCGATGCTGTCAATGGCTTTAGCCACCCGTTCAGGATATGCCGTCGCCACAAGGCAGCCGGCATCCTCCGGGCATATATCGTCGTTGCATTCTGTGGCTTTGATCATATTTCGATATTCCTCGGCAATCTGCGCTATGCGCGACCATCTGCCGAGCCTGTGCTGTCGCCGCGCCGTCCGGAGCAGGCTGATGCGCAGGCATAGGTCGGCGGAAGTGTCGTCGGTCAGAGGATCCTTCTCCTCCAGTATGGCGGCAATGTCGCAGGCGAGACTTTTCTGCGCAGGCGATTCGGCGCGCACCATCATTTTTGAAATATGCGGATGACACGGCAGTTTCGACATCTGCCTGCCGAGGCTTGTTATGCGGTTCTGGCTGTCGACGGCACCAAGCGTTGTCAGCAGTTTCCGGGCTTGCGCAACGGCTGATGGTGGAGGCGTTGTCAGCCATGGCAATGCCTCTGCGTTGCTTTCTCCGAAAGCTGCAATGTCGAGAAGGGTAGGCGCAAGGTCGGCATCCGAAATCTCGGGTCGACGGCGCTCGTTCATGCGATGCTCCGAGGCTTTTGTCCATAGTCTGTAGCAGACACCCGGCGCCACACGCCCGGCACGCCCCGACCGTTGCGTGGCCATGTCGAGGCTTATGCGCACCGTCTCAAGGTGGCTAAGTCCCGACCGGGGATTGTAGACCAATTGCCGGCAATATCCCGAGTCGACCACAATGCGTACGCCTTCAATCGTAATCGATGTCTCTGCGACAGGCGTTGCAAGCACTATCTTGCGCTCGCCTTTGCCCGATGGCGCCACCGCCCGCCTTTGCTGCTCCGGCGACAGATTGCCGTAGAGAGGAAATACGGCAGTCGGCGACAGTTTGTCGGCAAGCAGCCGCTCGCATTGCGCAATGTCGGCTTGTCCGGGCAGAAAAGCGAGAATGTCGCCCTCGTGCTGGCTGTGAGCCTTGTTTATCGCCGACGCGACTGCCGTCGGGATGTCGGCGGGCGAAATGTCGGTCGTCGCATAACGTGTCTCCACAGGAAACATCTTGCCCCGGCATTCGATGAGAGGAGCGTTGAGGCTTGTGCAGATAGACGACGTGTCGATTGTAGCCGACATGATGACAATTTTCAGGTCGGGACGCAGAATCTGCTGGCATTGGCGCGTCAGGGCGAATGCCAAGTCTGAATTGATGCTGCGTTCGTGGAACTCATCGAAGATTACAACCGACACCCCTTCGAGCAAAGGGTCGGCGATGAGCATACGCGTCAGAATTCCTTCTGTTATCACTTCGATGCGGGTGGACTCTGACACACGGTTTTCAAAGCGCACCCGGTAGCCAACCGTGCCTCCCGTGCGCTCCGACAACATGTCCGCCATGCGCTCAGCCACTTGCCTGGCAGCGAGACGCCTGGGTTCGAGCATGAGAATCTTGCCGTCGGAGGGCAGAAATCCAGCCATGACGGTAAGCGGCAGGAGAGTGGACTTTCCCGCTCCCGGAGGCGCGGTCAAAACCACGCATCCGTTGGCGGTCAACGCCTTGTTGACGTCGGCGGCAATCTCAGTCGTCGGCAACGAGGCGGCGTTTCTGATTATGTCGTTAAATTCCATCATTGTTTCTGTCTGAAAATAAGTTTCGCCAGACCGTACACATAACGTCGGAATCCAGGTCGGTAATTAAGGATTTTGTCAAACCAAGCCATATGCCTGCCTGCTATTTTCACAACGATTCCCACATAGAGCATGGCGAACAAAGTGCCCACACCAACGATATACCATTGCCATGCTCCGAAAAACACATAGCAGAAAGCCACGGCGAGAACCACCAGCGAGCAGTCAACAACAATCTTTATTTTCGGGAAGTCGATGCCTGTCACGCAGCTTACCGCCACCGGGAAACCCTCGCCAGGCATTGTCACCGAGCCGCATCTCACCTCAAGGGCGATGCCAATGCCCAGGACGGTGCATCCCGAAATCTGCGCCAGTGCTTGCTCCGTTATGCCGTCGGGCAGAAGCCACGATATGAGAGCCATATTCAAGTCGATGAGTGATCCGAAAACGAATCCCACCAGCAGCTGGAACAACTGAACCGGTTCGAAGCGGCGGCGCAGCACGGCAATCTGCCCAGCCACCAGAATGGCGTTCATTATGTAGGTGTATTGTCCGATTGTCAGCGACGGAACTCCAAGTCTACGTTTGCCGGCAGTCTCGAAAACGTAAGGCAGAGTGGAGATTACGCTTGATCCCAACTCGCTCTTTACGCATACGGCGACACCGAGAGTCATTATATACAAAGATACAAGCAGCCATAGGTGCTGCCACAAAAAAGAGATTGTCCGTTCTTTCTTATTCATAGATGAAAAATTGTAGATAATGATAGTTTTAATGACTTGTTTGGATGTGGTGATGATTGTTGCAGAATTGTGTCGAAAACGACATAACAAAGTTACAAAAAAAATGTTGAACCACCGTTGGAATACGCTGTTTGTTTTTTTTGTCTGCCTAAAATTTGCGGTGCCGTGAAAACTTTGTAATTTTGGCAGTGCAAACCAACACGGATATTTTTAACCCTAACATAAAACTTAAAATCTATGACAAAGCAAACATTTCTTACATTGGCTTTGAGCATGCTCGGGGTGGCGGCAATGGCGCAGCCACGCAGCGCAAGCGAGCCAACGTTGCTCATCAAGTCTTCTCAAGGACTGATGGCACCTGTGTGGTCGCCAAGCGGCGACAAGATTGCAGTAACTTCCGACAATTATGACGGCATCTGGGTTGCTGATGCCGACGGCAGCAATCTGCGTCAGGTGACCTGCTGCTCAGGTGCCGGCTACAAGATGCAATGGAGTGCCGACGGCACAAAACTGCTCGGCAGAACCAATGTGGTGTCCGACAATCGTGTTTTCCACGAAGTTAAGGTGTGGAATGCTGCCGACGGTGTGGAAACCACGTTGGTGGGCAAGACGCGCGAGCTGACAGGAACACCGTTGTGGAATGACACCGAGCTCGTAATGATTTCAGGCGAGCGTGGCGCATCGAGCGTCAACACACGCAGCCTCAAGCGCACATCCGCGACAGCGGCCGATGTCTACACAATGATGGTCAATGACCCGGCAGGTGTGGCCGACAAAGTGGCTTCGTTGAAAGAATTCTCAGGAGCGATAATCATCAATCCGGCATTGTCGCACGACGGCAAGCAGGTGGCTTTCCAAGTTCCGGGCAAAGGCATCTTCACATGCAATTCCGACGGCAGCGGCGTGGCTTACCTGTGCAAGGGCTCTCATCCGGCATGGCTGCCCGACAATTCGCTGATCTACACCGTTGTCACCGATAATGGCGAAAGTTTTACGGGCTCCGACATCTACGCTGTCGATGTTGCCACAGGCAAGGCAGTCCTTCTGACCGCCAACACCGATATGATTCCGTTGACGCCAGCCGTGACACGCGATGGCAAACGGGTTGCTTTTGAGAACGCAAAAGATGCTTGCATCTATGAAATTACCCTAAAATACTGATAATCGATGAAAAAGAACAATATTACAAAAATGGCAATCGCTGCCGCCGCATTGATGACGGCATTCCCGGCTGCTACAACTTATGCTCAGAAATCAACAGGCTGGGGCGATTTCAAACTGTTTCTCGACCCGGGACACTCCGCAACTGAAAACCGTGGTTTGTGGGGTTATTCCGAGGCGCAGAAGGTGTTTAGCGTGGCACAGTATATCAAGGGATATCTGACGGAATATACTGATATGCCGGCAGAAAATCTGAAACTTTGCCGCAACAACGAGGTCGACATTGTAGGACTTGAGGAACGTTCCGACATGGCGAATGCCTGGGGCGCCGACTTCTTCTATGCTATCCACTCTGACGCTTCTTCCGACAAAAACACAACCGTCACTCTCTTCGGAGGATGGCGCAAGGATGGCAAAGAAATAGAGAAAACGCCTAACGGCGGTAAGGCTTTCGGAGAGATTCTCAACCCGAACCTTACAGGCGTGATGCGCATCACGACACGCGGCAACTGGTATGACCGTTGCTATTACGACCGTGCTCCTGAAACCCACGCCAACCAGTTCCCGTATCTGTCGGTCAACCGCCGCACAAATATGGCATCACTGCTCAGCGAGGGCGGTTATCACACAATCGCTTCGCAGCAGCAGTTGAACATCAATGCCGACTATAAGCGTCTGGAGGCTTTCGCCGCATTCCAGTCGATATTGAAGTTCCGCAACATGACCAATCCAGAGCAGACATTCCTTGCCGGTATCATCAAAAACTCAGAAAACGATGTGCCTATCGACGGTGTGACTGTAAAGGTAGGCGACAAGACGTATGTTACTGACACATGGGAGTCGACATTTAAGAAATACACCAACAACCCCGACCTTATCCACAACGGATTCTATCTGTTTGAGGGACTTAAAGCCGGCGATGCTGTCTCTGTGGAATTTACGGCAACCGGATATGAGCCAGTGACAAAAACCGTTGTGATAAAGTCGAATCCAGCCGGACAGTCAAACGACAACGTTACATGGCTCGACATCACGATGACATCCAACGCACCTGCGAAAGTGGCGTCGATTTCGGTGGAAGACACAAAGGCAGTCAGCCTTGTTGACCCTATCGTCATCACGTTCTCGCGCAAGATGGACAAAGAGTCGGTCGAAAAGGCATTCTCTATCGACAACGACGGCGAAGTGACATTGACATGGATAAACGACTATACGCTCAGCGTCGACGTTTCAAAACTCGTCCCGTTGAAAACCTACAACATCAAGATTGACGGCAGCGTTGCCAAGAACTCTCAGACAAACCAGCCGTTTGACGGCAATGGCGACGGCAATGGCGGCGACGACTATACGCTCTCAATCACAATGAAAGAGGCAGACACTACACCTGCGCAGGTGGTTTCTACCGACCCTGCCATCGACGGCGATGTGGCATACACGCTGCGTCCGGTGGTAAGAGTGGAGTATGATGAGATTATCGACTGGAACGAGGACAAGAACGCCGACTGCATGACTGTGATTGACCCTGAAGGCAACACTTATGCTGGCACACTGACTCATTCGGTTGTAAACGGCGCTTCGGTGCTGCAATATTTCTTCAGCGAAGACCTTCCTCTCGACAAGTGCTTCCTTGTTACAGTGAAGCCGGGTCTTGCCGACTTGTCGGGCAACTTGACTGAAGAGTTCAGATTCCGCTTCCTGTCGGAGTACCGCCCTGTCGTTGAGTCGACCGACCTGCTTCCGCTCGACAACGTGACGGGATTCTGGGCGCCTGACGGCTCAGGCTCATCATCGGGCTTGACACAGGAAGCCAACTCGTTTACGCGCGCCAACATCGGTGTGCGTCCGGAAAGTCCTAACAGCGCATGCCTGAAGTATGATTTCGATCCTGATTTTGCTGCAGGCGTATGGCAAATCCGTGAGTATCACTCTTCGCAGAACATCGACGGCACAACCAAAGACGGCGTGCTTACGTTCTGGCTCTATGGCGACGGCTCAAACAACAGTGTCAGCGCTGCGTTGCGTGTGCGCACAAACAACAAGAACGGCGGCATCAAGTACAACTTGAAGCCGATCAACTATCGCGGATGGCATCTCGTGTCATGGAACCTGGCAAGCGATGAATACCAGCACTTCACCGGCACCGATGAAATCGCTGACAAGTGGCGTTTCGACAGCTTCTTCTTGAAACACGAGAAAGCTCCGGAACAGGCGTGGAAGGGAGAAATCTACTTCAACCAGATGCAGTTTGTCAAATTCGACAACACCGCAGTACGCAAGGCTGTGCTCCACGACTTCTCATCTGTCGAGACTTTGAAATCCGCCGATGGCGGCATCGTTGTGCGCTCGCTTGGCGATGTGGTATCGGTGAAGGCCGACGGCAATATCCGCTCGGTAAATGTCTACAATGCATCCGGTGCGATGGTTGCTTCGGCAACACCTGCCGGACAGACAGCAATGGTTGCTATGGGCAATCTGGCAGTGGGCGTTTATTTCGTTAATGTAGTGGCCGACGGCGGCATCAAGACTGTCAAGATTGTTAGATAGTCAGGGACGCTTGATTGAATTAAAAAAGGCTGGATTCCGATTGGAATCCAGCCTTTTCTATTATCATTTGTCGTCGTCGGAGAAGTAGTCATTCTGAATGTCGTTTTCATTGAGGCGCACTCGCTTGTTCCATCTTTGGCGCGACTGCTTCTCGAAAGCGAACATATTGACGGTGCCTTCAATTGATGCTTCAAATGTCAGACTGTTTTTCACTCCAATCTTTCCAGCCTCAAGCGCTGCATCCTGGTTTGCACCGATGTAGGTGAACACCCAACCCGTTTTGCGCAGGCGGTCAATCAGTTTTTTCACCGATGCGCCGTCCCACTCAAGGGAGTCGTTTTCATATCCGTCGGTGATGATTGTTACAAGCACCTTGTCCTCCTTGCCTTTGCTTTTTTCAAGGTCGGTGACCGATATGCCGATGGCATCGTATAGGGCAGTCATTCCGCGGAGCGTGTAGTCGTTGGGGGGGAGAGGCGATGTCTGCTCGGCAATGGTGTTGCGGTAGGCATATTGCAGAGGCTCTCCGCCGCTGGCGAAGGAGAGCACGGTGACCGACTGCTCGATTTTGTCGCTTTTTTTGGCTTCCTCGCGGATGGTTGACAGCGTTTCGTTGATACCGGCAAGCGCTTGTTCGTAGATTGACGTCATTGATCCCGATGCGTCGACGATGATGAGATTGTGTACTTTAAATTGTGCCATGATTTTGATGTGTTTAGTAGTTAATCTATAAAATCCCTTAAATTGGCGTAATATTATGGCATCGGGGCGATTTTTTTCGC
>ENA-OUQO01000455-OUQO01000455.1-human-gut-metagenome-genome-assembly--contig:-NODE-455-length-13505-cov-3.619926_pt1 | contig 13505 bp, 14 predicted proteins | sample MGYA00237944_ERZ548825 | MGnify/ENA primary metagenome ERZ548825 (study PRJEB26490, sample SAMN05194700) | human gut metagenome | biome: terrestrial biome; feature: human-associated habitat; material... | reverse complement strand
GGATGCTGCTGGGGCGGCTGGAGATCTACCCGATGCTGCTGCTGTTTGTGCCGGCGGCGTGGCGGAAGAAATAACGATATATGCAAATTGCCACGGGCGGCGGGGCCTGTGGCAATTTTTTTGGCAGAGGGCGGAAAGCTGTTTTTCCCATGCGGAAGATGGCGCAGTGCATGGGGGCGGATCGTCACACCGGTGACATCGGTCACCGGTTCGCAATGACACATTGTAGAAAATGCGGTGCGTTTTTGGGCGCAAAAGACCGGGGCAGATGCCCCGGTCTTGGAATATTTTGATTGTCACTCCGTCTCGATGAGACCATAGCCGCCGTTGTTGCGGCGATACACCACACTGATGGCCTCCGTCTCCACGTTGCGGAACACATAGAAGGTGTGATCCAGCAGATTCATCTGCAAGATAGCTTCCTCGGTGCTCATGGGCTTCACGGTGAAGTGCTTGGTGCGCACCAGATCATAGGCCGCCTCCTCAGCTACATCAAACTCCGCCGGCACCTCCGGCACCAGGGCCTCGGCCCGCAGGTTCTTGGCCAGGCGGGTCTTGTTCTTGCGGATGCGCCGGTCGATGAAATTCACGGCCTCATCAATGGCACTGCGCATGTCGCCGTCCCGATCCTCCTCCTGGGCGCGGAACAGGGTCCCGTTCTGGCTGCGAATGGTCAGCTCCACCACACAGCGGTTCTTCTTCTCCACAGCGAAGGTCACAAATGCCTCGGCTTCCTCCGGGAAGTACCGATCCAGCTTGCTGATCTTCTTCTCGGCGTAGTCTTTCACGGAATCATTCAGGGGCACTTTTTTGCAGGTAAATGTGAACTTCATAGTTGTTGGCTCCTTTCGCTTGTGTCTGTACCAAAAGGGTCGGGGAGGAGTTTCCCCTCATCCTTGTGGGCATTATACCACATTGCCATGAATTTGAAAAGCCTTAACTTTGTTTTTGTGAAAAGTTCACAAATTTGTAATCTTCTTCTTTGCTTCGACAAAACCTCTCCGTCTTCGGCAAAACCTCCTATTTACAAAGTTCCCCGCCCGTACTATTATAATACACGGAAGCTTTCCAATATCCCACCCGCTTGGGCCGCTCCTATACAGGGGGCGGCTCCTTTTTTTCTTGCCATTTTGCCGCCATGTTGCTATACTGTGGGTAAGCATAAGAGAGGAGGTTTCCTATGAGCCATTTATCCCTTCGTGAAAACAGCTACCGCCGCAAGCACTTAGCTTGCGTGCGTCATATTACCCTGGACCCCACGGGCCCCGGCGTGGTGCGCATCCATATGATCCCGCCCCACTCCCAGTCCCCGGAGGACCCGTTTTTGCTGCTGCTCAACGGCGCCCAGCTGGTGCCGCTGAACTTCTCCTGGGCGGTGCTCCTGTCGGAGTTCATGTACTGCATGGAACCTTACGCGGGGCTGGAGATCAGCGCCGACGACTGGGAGTCCATGCTGGAGCAGGCCGTCCGCGGCGCCAAGAAAAAGGTCTATCCCTTTGTAAAGGCCGAGGTGCTGCGGGAGGACATGGGTACGCTTCTGCGCTCTCTGGTGGCCATTGCCCGAGGCGAGGAGCCGGAGGTGGAGGTAGCCCCCCTGTCTCTGGGCGAGTACGCCGACAAGATGTCCGCCCCCCACCGCATGGATCTCATGGTCAGCGCCATGACCCGCGACGGCCTGTGGCACTGCAACCAGAAATGCCTGCACTGCTACGCCGCCGGCCAGCCCATGGGCGAGGTCAAGGAGCTGGACACCGCCCAGTGGAAGGAAGTTCTGAAGCGCCTGCAGGCGGCCAACATCCCCCAAGTCACCTTCACCGGCGGCGAGCCGACTCTGCGGGGCGATCTGGTGGAGCTGGTGGACGCCGCCCAGTGGTTCGTCACGCGGCTGAACACCAACGGCCGCCGTCTGACGCCGGAGCTGAGCAAGGCGCTGTATGAGGCCAGCCTCGACAGCGTGCAGGTGACGCTTTACAGCGACAAGGCCGCCGTACACAATGCCCTCGTGGGGGTGGACGGCTTCGGCGACACCGTGGCCGGCATCAAAAACGCCGTGGCCGCCGGCCTCATCGTGTCCATCAACACGCCTCTTTGCAGCGTGAACCGCGACTATGCCGACACGCTTCGCTTTGCCGCCTCGCTGGGCGTGCGCTACGCCACCTGCTCCGGCCTTATCCCCTCCGGCAGCGCCACCACCGAGGGCAGCGTGGCCACCCGTCTTTCCGCGTCCGAGCTGGAGGACGTTCTCCGCGACGCCGTGGAGATCGCCGCAAGTCTGGGCATGGAGCTGGACTTCACCAGCCCCGACTGGCTGCCGGAGGAGACGCTGCGCGGCCTCGGTCTGCGGCTCATCCCCTCCTGCGGCGCGTGCCTGAGCAACATGGCCATCACCCCCGACGGCACCGTCGTCCCCTGCCAGAGCTGGCTGGGCGGCGTGACCCTAGGCAACATTCTCACCGACCCGTGGGAGAAGATCTGGACGGATCCCCAGTGCGCGGCTATCCGCGCCGAAAGCGCCAAAATGGAGCACATCTGCCAGCTCCAGACCGGCAACCGAAAGGAGGCAGAGGCATGAAAAAGAAGCTGCTTTCCCTTCTGGTGACCGCGCTGCTGCTGGCGGCGCTGCTGCCCGCGACGGTGCAGACCGCCTTTGCGCAGGACTACGACCGCATCCTCTCCTATCAGGTGGATGTGACCCCCAATGTGAACGACGGCAGCCTTGCCATCCGCCTCATCTTCCGCTGGAAGGCGCTGGAGGATCTGCCCGCCGCCAACAGCCAGCAGGGCGGCGTGAAGATCGGCATCCCCAACGGCTCCATTCGGGACATGACGGCGCTCACCGACAACATCGACGACATCCAATATGACAACAGCTATGCCTATGTGGATTTTGTTCACGGCTATGACGCTGGCGAGGAGTTCTCCTTCTCCTTCAGCTGGGTGCAGGAGTACATGTACCGGCTGAATGGCGGCGCCGTGGTCTACGACTACACCCCCGGCTGGTTTGACGGCATCCTTGTGGACGAAATGACTCTCACCTGGCACGATCCGGCGGGCGTCACCGGCGAGGCCAGCGACGGCGTTACCCAGAACGGCGACCACGTTCTCACCGCCAGCAACATGGACTACGGCGACAAGCTCTCCCTGGCCGTCACCTACAGCAACTGGCCCACCCAGCTCTCCGACGACGGCAGCGCCGACAACCTGCCTACGGACAATTATCCCGATCATTATTATGACGATTCCACCGGCGACTTTATTTCTTCCATCATCGGTATCGTCATCATGCTCATCGTGCTGTTCGTCATTGTCAGCGTGATCTCCGGCGCTTCCCGTTATCGGGGCGGCTTCGGCACCCGCTATGTGTTCGTCAACGGCCTGTGGTATCCCCGCGGCCCCGGCGGCAAGCCCCGTCCCGGCAGCGTGGGCACGAAGACCCGTCCCCGGCCCCCTCGCAACGACAGCCATCGGGGCGGCGGCTTCGGCGGCGGCAGCCGCGGCGGCGGTTTTGGCGGCGGCGGCTTCGGCGGCGGCAGCCATTGCGCCTGCGCCAGCAGCTGCGCCTGTGCCTGCGCCTGTGCCTGCGCCGGCGGCGGCCGTGCCGGCTGCAGCGCCAAGAATCTCTACGGGGCTATTCATCTGGACAAGGATGCCTCGGAGAAAATGCGGTGATATAACAAAACATTGGGAGCCTGACGCAGCGCGTCAGGCTCCTTATTTTAAGTGGAAAAATGCGGCGGGCATCGGCGGCGGGGTGATGTGGGTATCGTCCCCTCCGCACGGTTTTTATTTTTTCCTGTAGGGCGGCACCCGTGTGCCCCGCCGTCGGGGGTGCGGTGCGTGTCGGCGGCGGCACACATGGGTGCCGCCCTACAGGAGATAACTGGGAGGGTGCGGCAGATCGGGCGGGGTAGAACCCCGCCCCTACGCATAGGTTGGAGGTGCGGTGCAAAAGGAGTACGGATTGCCACGTCGCTCCGCTCCTCGCAATGACAGGGTTTTTGTGGGGGTGCGGTGCGTGTCGGCGGCGGGGTGATGGCACCCCGCCCTACGCATAATTTGGAAGTTCATGCAGGCGGGGCGTCGGGGACGCCGCCCCCTACGGGTGCGTTGATTGATGGTGCGGAGGACGCAATTTTAGGGGATTATTTACAGCCTGTTTACAGGATAAATGCGGCTGTCCCTTGCAAAAAACGGGGGAATGCTGTACGATATATGTACTGGAAGATTCCGTATTTTTAGTGTCCGTATCAAACGAAAACTTGGAAAAGGAGTGTGATCGTATGAAAAGAATGATTTTATCCGCTGTGTTGTTTTTAGTTGTGTTTATTGGTACATATTTGATCGTTTGTTTTTTGATCCCCGGAATGAGACTTAAGTTGGACGCAGAGCCGAGAGAATATTTCATTGCATGCATTACCCACATGGTCGGGTTCAAAGCGGCGGTGTCGGCTGTGGCTGCACTTGTAGTCGGCGCGCTTCCCTGGATTTTTAGGAAAAAAGTATAAGCGAATTTCAAATATAACGATTAGCAGGAGCGGGGCGCGGCGGTGCCTTGCTCCTGTTTCTTTATTCATATAAGCCCAAAGCCGACTTGAGGAATCAAGTCGGCTTTGGGCTATTGGGGGGTGAAAGATGAGAAATCGAAAGGAAGTGAGATTTAAAACTTATACTCCACGTACAGCTCCCGGACGGCGTTGGGGTCCGTGGGGGTTGCGGCGGGAGCAGCCGGGGCGGCAGGGGCAGCGGCAGCGGCGGCAGGGGCATCGCCTACGGCCTCGCCGGGCTGGCCCACATAGCACAGCAGGCCCTTCACGGGTACATCCTCGCCCTCCTGGGCTACGATCTTCAGCAGAACGCCGTCATGCTCGCTGGTGACCTCATTGGTCAGCTTGTCGGTGGTGATCTCCAGCAGCACATCGCCGGTCTTTACGGCATCGCCCTCATGCTTGATCCACTGAGAGACGGTGCCCTCCTCCATGGTCAGGCCCAACTGGGGCATACATACTTCAAAAGCCATAGTTCTCCCTCCTTACTTGTTCAGCACGCGCTTTACCGCGGCCACGATATCCTCCGGGTGGGGGAAGTTCTTGTCCTCCAGCACGGGGCTGAAGGGGGAGCAGATGTTCAGGCCGCAGACACGCTCCACCGGGGCGTCCAGCTCATCGAACAGCTCCTCCGCGATCTGGGCGGAGAGCTCACCGGCAAAGCTGCCGCGCTTGACCTCCTCGGAGACGATGATGGCATTGTGGGTCTTGGAAATGGTCTTGACAATAGCGTCCCAATCCAGGGGCACCAGAGTGCGCAGGTCCAGCACCTCGGCCTCAATGCCCTCCTGGGCCAGCTTGGCGGCAGCCTCCAGGGAGAAGTTTACCTCGCGGCTCCAGGTGATGATGGAAATATCCTTGCCCTCCCGCTTCACAGCGGCCTGGCCCAGAGGAATGGTGTACTCCTCCTCAGGGATCTCCTCCTTCTTGGCGTACAGCAGCTTGTGCTCCAGGAAGATAACGGGGTCATCGTCCCGAATGGCGGTCTTCAGCAGGCCCTTGGCATCCGCGGCGGAGCAGGGAGCCACCACCTTCAGGCCGGGGAAGTGGCAGAAGAAGTTCTCCAGCGACTGGGAGTGCTGGCCGGCGTTGCGGCGGCCGGCACCCATGGGAGCCCGCAGGACCATGGGCACATTGCACTGGCCGCCGGTCATGTAGCGGATCTTGGCCGCCTGGTTGAACAGGGGGTCGGCGCACTCGGTAGCGAAGTCGTCATACATCAGCTCCACCACGGGACGCAGGCCGCGCATAGCCGCGCCTACGGCCATGCCTACGAAGCCCTCCTCGGAAATGGGGGTATCAATGACCCGGTTGGGGCCGAACTCCTCCAAAAAGCCCTTGGTAATGGCAAACACATTGCCCATAACGGCCATGTCCTCGCCCATGATAAAGACATTTTTGTCCCGGAGCATCTCCTCGTGCAGGGCCTCACCGATGGCCTTGCTGACAGTAATCTTTTTCATCGTGCCACACACCTTTCATTGTCGCTCACATACATATCGTCCAGCACCGTGGCGGGATCGGGATACTCAGACTCGTCGGCAAACTTAACGGCCTCGGTCATCTCGGCATCCGCCGCTGCGGTGATCTCGTCCAGCTCCTCCTGGGTAGCACCCAAGGCCAGCAGACGCTTGCCCAGCTTCATGATGCCGTCGTTCTCCAGGGCGTGCTCCATGTACTCCTTGGGACGGTACACGGCGGGGTCGCCGCAGTAATGGCCCTGATAGCGGTACACGGTGGCCTCCACCAGATAGGGGCCCTTGCCGCTGCGGGCATGCTCCATGGCCTTCTGCATGGTCTCGTAAACCTCCGTGGGGTTGGTGCCGTCCACGATGGCATAGGGCACGCCGTAAGCCTCAGCACGGCTGGCCAGATGGGAGGTGTTGGTGACCCGGTGGATCTCGGTGGACACGCCGTAGCAGTTATTTTCAATGAACCACACCATGGGAAGCTGCCATGCGGCGGCCATATTCAGGGACTCGTGGAAGCTGCCCTCGTTGGTGGCGCCGTCGCCGAAGCAGCCCACGGTCACCGCGCCGTCGCCCAGGATCTTGGAGGCCAGGGCGCTGCCGGCGGAGATGGGCTGGCCGCCGCCTACGATGCCGTTGGCGCCCAGGTGGTTCATCTTCTCCATGTCCGCAATGTGCATAGAGCCGCCCTTGCCCTTGCAGTAGCCGGTCTTCTTGCCGAACAGCTCGGCCATAGCCAGCTTGGGGTCAGCGCCCCGGGCAATGGCGTGGCCGTGGCCGCGGTGGGTGGAGGTAAAGTAGTCCTGGGGGCCGATGGCGGCGAAAGCGCCGGCCTCAGCGGCCTCCTGGCCGATGCTCAGATGGATGTTTCCTGCCAGCATACCCTTGGTGAAGCACTCAGCGGCCTTCTCCTCGAAGGTACGGATGCGCACCATCGTGCGGTAGAACTCCAAAAGCTGCTCCTTACTGTACATTTCCTTAGTTTTCTTTTCAGCCAATGTTCTCACACCTTTCTTTAGCTGCCCCTTACGCCTGCTTGGGCGCGAACAGGGGCACTTCCAATTCGTCGTCAAATTTTCTTCCCATGACCAGCCCGCCGATTTCGGCGATGATCACATCCACGGTGAGCAGCACCTTGGTGCCCTCCACCAGGTGGCCGCCGTGGGCATTGCCGTAGCGGTCGCTGAGGCTCATGTGTACATGGAGGTTCGTGACCCCCTGGTCATCATGGCAGATGATGCCGCTGCCGGCGGTAAGCTCAATGGGCCCCGTCAGGTGCAGCACCTCGCCGTAGCCGTAGCCGGCCTTCTTGTCCGGCAGCTCCACGGGATTGCAGTAGGCCACACCGTCCAGACTGCCGATGGCGCTGAGGATCACACCGTTGTTGATACCCGCACGGCGGCAGGCCTCGGTGAGGCCCAGCAGCACGTCCGTTCCGGGACGCAGCCGCACGGCGATGACCCGGGTGAGATTGCCCTGGGCCATTTCCAGAATGTCATTCATGGTTATTCACTTCCTATTCCGTTAAAGCTCGATTTGCTGCATCGGTTCCGTCAGCGGCAGGACCCGCAGCCCGCTGTCCGCCGCCCCTCGCGGCATACGCCGCGCCATATCCTGCATATGCATCCCGTCGTCCTCCGGAAAGGGGACGTGGTAGACGCACAGCGTATCCGTGTCAAAATGTCCGTGAAACAGGCGGGTATTATAATAAGCCTGGTAAAACAGGGGATTGAGGAACACCGCGTACAGAGGTGTGTCCGCCAGCCGGGAGAAGTCCTCGTGGAGATAGTCGCTGTCCGCCGTGAACAGCACCCGCCGTCCGTCAAAGCTCAGCAGATAGCACACATGGGGCACGGACCGGTACTCCTCTCCCAGATGGGGCACCATAAACGCCTGCACCGAAATACCCGGCTCGATCTGTATGGCGGCCCGGTCCGTTCCGCGGCACAGCGGCACGCAGGGGATGCCCTCCTGCTGCAGCCACCGGCTGAGCTTCTGCACCGCCGGAGCCTCGTCCTTCGGATAAAACAGGCCCTTCACCCTTCGATGCTCCAAAAGCGCCCGGACCATCTCCGGGTCAAAGTGATCGGGATGGTAGTGGGTGAACAGCAGATAGTCCAGTCGCTCAAAGGGCGGCTCGCCCCGAAGCATGGCCTCCCGGCAGCCGGGGGGCAGGAGGCTGAAGGGATTGTCCTTTCTGCCGAACAGCCCGTCCAGGAGCAGAGCCGTGTCCCGGTATCGGATCAGCACGCCGGCGTTGGCCAGCAGGGTTACGCGGATGGGATAGCGGTCCATAGGTTTATTTTTCCTCGCCCACGGTCACATCCATCTTATCCTCGTAATACTTGACCATGGCGATCTGATCCTCGTCGATATGGCCGTTGTCGTTCATCCAGTCCATGACCCGCAGCACCACGTCGGTCATGGGCGTATCCACGCCCATGTGGTGGGCAAAGTGCTTGGCATTGAGGATGTCCTTACGGTGAACGGCTACCCGGGCGCCGGGCTCGAAATCGCGCTTGATGAGCTTGGGCACCTTGTTTTCATACACAGGGCCGCCGGCAAAGCCGCCCCGGGTGGCCTCAAAGGTGGTCTGCAGGTCAATGCCCGCCTTGGCGGCGAAGGCATAGGCCTCGGCGATAACCACCATATAGGCCCCGGCCACCATGTTGTTCACCAGCTTGGTGACGCTGCCGCTGCCGCTGCCGCCGGTGTAAACGGGATGACCCATGCACTCCAGCAGGGGCTTCACGCTGTCAAACACTTCCTTGTCACCGCCGGTCATAATGGCCAGGGTGCCGGCAATGGCCATGGGATTACCGCCGCTGATGGGGGAATCCAGCAGATACATACCCGCCTCTCTGACGGTTTTGTATAGATCCTGGATGATATCGGGGGCGGTGGAGCTGAGGTCGATGATGATGTTGCCCCGCTTGCCGTAGTGTACGGCGTCCTCCACAGACTTGCGGATAATGGCGTGGGTGGGCAGGATCTGCATGATGATGTCACACTGCTTATAAATATCCGTCTGTTCCTTCACCGGCGTACCGCCTGCGGCGGCGAACTCGTCCAAACGGCTCTGAGCCACATCAAAGCCCAGCACCTCGCAGCCGCTCTTTTTTATCAGATTTTTCGCCATAGGCAGGCCCATGACGCCCAGGCCCAGGAAACCGATCTTCATATACATACATCTCCTTATTAAAATACATATGGAAACTCAACAAACTCCTTAGTTTTTCCGCCGCGTCCCCGCTCCCTTCAAGGGGGCGGGGATCACATTGGAAACAGAAAAGGAGTGATAATGGGGGCAATATTATGTCCTTACTTCTTCAGTAGGGACGGCAGCCAGGTGGTCAGCGGGTCCACATAGGTAATCAGCAGCAGCACCACGACGCTGATGAGCAGCAGGGGCATCAGTGCCTTCAGGGACTTGCTGAGGCTGGTCTCGCCGATCTGGTTGCTCAGCAGCAGGCACAGGCCCACAGGAGGCGTGACCAGGCCGATGCACAGGTTGAAGCTCATGACGATGCCGAACATCAGGGGGTTGATGCCGTACAGGGTCAGCAGGGGCATCAGGATGGGGGTCATCATAATGATGGCGGCATTGGCCTCCATGAGCATACCGATGATGAGGAACAGCAGGTTCAGCAGCAGCAGGATCAGCACCCGGCTCTCGGTGAGGCTGGAGAAGGTGTCCAGCAGCAGGGCCGGCAGGCCGGAGGTGACCACCACATAGCTGGAGGCCTTGGACAGGCCCACCATCACCATGATGGTGGCGGTGGAAACGGACGCCTCCACAAAGGAGGCAGGCAGCTCGCTCCACTTGGTATCCTTATAGATAAACAGGCTCACGATCAGGGCGTACACCACGGCCACGGCAGCGGCCTCGGTGGCGGTGAAGATACCGCCGAAGATACCGCCCAGAATGATAATGGGCATCAGCAGCGCCCAGATGCTGCTCTTGAAGGTCTTGGCCACCTCCTTGGCGGGCATCTTCTCGTGGGCGGGGAGGTTATTGCGCTTAGCATATACCAGGGCGTAGCCCATGAGGCACACCACCAGCAGCAGGCCGGGGATCACCGAGCCGATAAACAGCTTGGACACCGACACATTGGTGATGGAGGCGTACACGATCAGGGTAATAGACGGGGGAATGATGGGGCCCAAAATGGACGAAATGGACGACACGGCCACGGCGAAGGGAGCGGGATAGCCCTCCTTCTTCATGGCGGGAATGGTCAGGCCGCCAATGGCAGAGGCCGTGGCCACACCGGAGCCGGAGATGGCGCCGAACAGGCCGGAGGCCACCACCGTTACCAGGGCCAGGCTGCCCTTGATGCGCCCGATGAGGGCGTTGGCCACATCAATAAGCTTTCCCGTAATACTGCGGGACATAAGGTTGCCCGCCAGGATGAAGAAGGGAATGGCCAGCAGGGAGGAGGAGTTCATGCCGGCAAAGAGCTTCTGCGGCAGCACCAGCATGGGCAGGTCCGCCATGTTCAGGGCTATCAGGGTGCCGATGCCCAGGGAGATAAAGATGGGAATGCCCAGGAAGGACAGAAGCAGCAGCAGAATAAATACGAGCAGTCCTGCATTCATACGGCGGTGCCTCCTTTCTTTTCGTCAGCCAGTTCCTGAATGTTCTTGAGAATGACCTCTACGGAGGTCAGCACCATCAGCGCCGTGCCGATGGGCACACAGGTATAGGGAATGGACATGGGCAGGCCCAGGCCGGCGGAGGTGTTAGGCGCGCCGCTGCGCACCAGCTCCAGGGAGAGGATGAACAGGTATACCAGGAACACCAGACCCACCGTCGTGGCGCAGATGGTGAAGATCCGGCGCACATGGGGCTTCAGAACGTTGAGCAGAATGTCGATCTGCAGGTGGCTGTTGCGCCGCACAGCAATGGCCGCGGCCATCATCACATTGAAGATGAACAGGTAGCGCACCAGCTCCTCGCTCCAGGCCGGGGAATTGTGGAACACATACCGCATGACGACCTGGTAGAACATAATCAGCACCATGGCCGGCACGGACACGGTCAGAATGACCTTCTGGATCTTCTCCAGAATATCCAAAAATTTGGAATACGCTTTGATCACAACAATTCTCCTCCTTTCTTAGCCCTTGGCAGGATCCATGGCGGCGATGCGCTCCACCCAATCGGCAAACTGGGGATAGTTAGTGGCGGCAAAGTCCTTGAAGTGCTCGGCGAAGGCGGCGTTATCCACCTCGATGATGGTCTTGCCCTCGTCCTCCAGCTCCTGCCAGGCCACGGCATCCTTGTCCGCCTGCTGCTCACTGATGGCCCGGCCCGCAAAATCGGCGGCCTCCAGGGTGGCCTTCTGAATGTCGGCGGGCAGGCTCTCAAAGTACTTCTTGTCCATGATCACCACATTGCAGCCGTACACATGGTTGGTCTTGATCCAGTAGTTGCATACCTCGTCAAAGGCGTAGTTCACGGAGTCCACCACGGGGTTTTCCTGGCCGTCCACGGTTTTCTGCTGCAGAGCGGTGTAAACCTCGTTCATAGGCACCGGTGTGGGGTTGGCCCCCGCCCACTGCCAGGTCTTCAGATACATCTCCAGGTTGGGGGCCCGGAGCTTGAAGCCCTTGAAGTCGGCAATGGTTTTCAGCTCCTTGGTGGCGCACACCACACGGGGACCGCGGTAGGACGCACCCATGAGCTTGAAGCCGGCATCATCGCCCACGGCGTCCTTGATCTCCTGGCCCAGGTCGCTGTACCACACATTCATAAAGTGATCGTAGCTGCTGAACATATAAGGCATCGCCTCAATGTTGGCCAGGGGGGTAAAGGTAGCCAGCGTACCGATGGATTCGCACATCACATCGGCCACACCTGCATACATGCCCTCCAGCACCTCCGCCGTGGTGCCCAGCTGGGCGCCGCCGTACAGGTCTACCTGCACCCGGCCGTCGGTCAGCTCCTTGATCTTCTGGGCGAACAGAACGCCGGTGTCATAGGCATTATCGCCCTCGGTGGAGTTCAGCGCCATTTTCCAGCGGTATTCCACCTTCTCGTCGTTCGCGGTGCTTGCACAGCCCGATAACAGGCCCGCCAGCATCAGGCCCGCCAGCACCGCTGCCATCAGCTTTTTCATACGGTTCCTCCTAACTCTCAAAGTTTTCTCAAATTTGCTCTCTAAAAATGGTAATTTGGTATTACCATCTAACCACGATACCAAAATAGCACCTTTTTCGCCCCTCGTCAATCCGCAATAAAAGCCGAATTTTGAGGGTAGGAGTTGTCTATTGTGTATAAAAAAGCTTCAATAAATTTATCGAAACGAAAAAAGAGGGGATATACCCCTTTTCCAGGGGGTATATCCTCCTCTTTTTCTTGTCGGGAAATTAATTTCTCAGGCTTCCTCCGGCACAGGGGCCTCCTCCTCGCCGCTGTCCCGGGCGGGATAGCACTGCGCATATTGGGAAACGATGTTCAGGTGTCGGATCATCGCCTCCTGGGCCCCTGCCGCATTGCGGCTCTTTACGGCCATATATATTTCATGGTGGGTCTGCTGGGTCAGCTCCTTGTAGCTGGGCAGGTCCCAAAACCGCATCCGCACATCGGCGATAAGATTATTCACCAGATGAATGGTGGAGGCCAGCATGGCATTGTGGCTGGCCACGGCCAGGGCATCGTGAAACTCCACATCGTGCATATAGTTGGCGGGATCCTCGTCCAGGTTGCGGATGGCCTCGTCCAGGGCGGCCATATCCTCCTCCGTAGCCCGCTCGCAGGCCAGGCCCACGATGCCCACCTCGATGACCCGGCGGAACTCATTGAACGGCTCTGTGCCGCCCATCTCATTGGAGCATTCGATCCAGCTGCGGGCCTTCTGAATATAGTCTGCGTCCCGCAGCAGCACCTTGCGGTTGCCCCGGCCGTCGATGGCGCCCAGAAATTCCAAAATAGCCAGGCACTCTCGCAGGGAGCCGCGGCCCACACCCAGCATTTCCGCCAGGTCTCTCTCTGAGGGCATATCCTCGCCTACCCGGATGTGGCCGTCCTCTATGGCCTTGACCAGCGCCTGCATGATCAGCTCCGGCACTCGCGGCGCAATGTTCTGCTGTATTTTCTCGATATGCATGGCCGTCATTCCTTACCCTTTCCGCTTTTGCCATAATGGGGCAACAATCTTCTTATCCACTTATTCTACACGGAATTTTTACATAAATCAATGGTATGACCAAATTTTGTTTCAGTTTTTTTATAAGACTCACTTTTTTCTGCTCTGTGATGTGCCGCGCGATGATATTTTTACCTGCGCTTTGGCATCTGTTTTTTCTTTTGGAGGAGAACGCCGGCCTTAGCAAGAAGAAAAAGGGAGGTGTATTCCTATGGAGCTGATGCACATCTTCACAGGTCCCGGCGGATAGGCCGGTTCTGCAAAATCCGGTATGATGCAGCAGTGCAGAAGGGGAATTTGTACAATCTGCATAATTCGTATAGTAGGATATTGTGCGTTAT
>ENA-OUQO01000452-OUQO01000452.1-human-gut-metagenome-genome-assembly--contig:-NODE-452-length-13525-cov-15.463252_pt1 | contig 13525 bp, 11 predicted proteins | sample MGYA00237944_ERZ548825 | MGnify/ENA primary metagenome ERZ548825 (study PRJEB26490, sample SAMN05194700) | human gut metagenome | biome: terrestrial biome; feature: human-associated habitat; material... | reverse complement strand
CATCCTCCGATGTAGCTGAAATTCAGCAGATAGAACAGATTATCCTTTGTGAGCCACAGTGTAACCGCCACTGCTTCAAACAGCAGAAACAGCATCATGGACGGCACATATCTGCGAAGTCCGTTATTGTTTTTCATCGTCGCTTATTTGTTCCTCTGTTTTCTGTTTTTTCCGTAGCACACCGACTGCCGGACCAATGCAAAGCCCCACAGCAACGCCCAACATCATGCCAAGACCGATGTCGTCTATGATGATTCCAATGAGTACGCCAAGGCTTAGCCCGATAGCAAGACCACTGCCACTGCCGTTGGATGGTACCGCCGCTTTTTGTGTTTGATTGTCCGGAGCGCTTTTATCTGTTTTCATTGTCAATTTCCTCCGTGATAGGTTTTCCCTGCTGCTGGGCAGCATTCGGCAAACGAAATACCAAAATTGCCTTGGCAGAATTTGTGACCGAAAACGTCATCAACTCCCATCCCTCCTGTGCGCGTTCATTCGCTGTTCTTTCAATAGCTGCTGCCATTTCCTTTGCCTTGGGTGCATAGTCGATCACGATTGCCTTGTAGGTCATACTGGTCACCTCGATCCGCAAAATTTCTTCAACCACACAAAACAGTTGTATTTTTATATTCATAACTAAGTGTAGCAGACAAATGAAAAAAATGTAACCACATTCTCGTAAAGCATCGGTAAAATACGCAATGAGCCTCTGTCGATGCCCGTTTTGGGTGTCGGCAGAGGCTCTTTTTTTACGACATATTCAAAATAGCGGACAGCAGCTCTTGAACCTGTTGCCGGTATTCCGGCTTTATATCCGAAATACGTCTGGCAAGCGCAAGGGCTTCCGCTTCTGGCTCATCGGTCCCAAAGATAATTCGGTCCGCACTGACGCCCAGCAAACGACAAAGACGCTGCAAGGCTTCAAGAGAAATACCGGAAGCACCACGCTCAATAGCGCTCAGGTGATTCGGCGTCATGCCAAGCATTTCTGAGAGCGTGTCCTGCGTATAGCCCGCCTGTTCTCTTGCCACTTGAATATTGCCGCCGATTTCAATATTGATGTCCTTCTTCTCTCGCATAGCCTCACCACCTTTGCATTTAGTGTACCTAACGGCGGTGTCATTATCCACGGTACGCCGTCGTTGATTTTACTAACGACAATGCGTTGACTGTCCGTGATGAGGGTGATAGAATGGAGTTACCTACCAAAAGAGTGAAAGAAGGGGTGTCATGTCGCGCATTATTGAGTTTAGAACGTCTGCTCAAAAAGCTGAAAGGCAATCCGCTCAAGGTAAGACTTGTGCGTTTACCGGTCATAGACCGCAGAGTCTTCCGTTCGGCTTTGATGAATCCGATAAGCGTTGTACTTCTTTGAAATCTGTTATGCGGGATCAGATTGTAGCACTCATCGAGAACGAGGGCGTCACGCATTTTATTACCGGCATGGCTCTTGGCGTCGATATGTACGCTGCGGAAATTGTACTCGATTTGAAATCAAAATACCCTCACATTACTCTGGAAAGTGCAATCCCTTGTGAGACACAAGCGATCAAATGGTCTGTGGCTTCACGGGAACGGTATTATAATATCGCGGCAAAGTGTGACAAGGAGACCATGCTGCAACGGGAGTACACGTCGGACTGCATGGACAAGAGAAATCGGTACATGGTCGATCACGCCGATTATATTCTCGCAGTATGGAATGGATGCCCCAGCGGTACCGGGAACACCGTGAGATATGCCCACAAAAAGGGCAAATCTATCATCGTTATCAATCCGGTTTCCCTTGATGTCACGCGGGAATAAGGCAAAAATCCCACTCCTGAATCAAGCGTTGCGAAAACCGTGAAGTATTTCCCGATAGTGAATACACATTGCACTACTCGGTGATTATTGGAAACGTGTACGGCGTATGCTGCCCAGTGAACATCTCCACGGAACACATCGAATTTTCACGGCTTCGTAAAACGGAAAGTGTCACCTTATGAACAGTCCCTTGCCGAGAGAAAAATAAATCGCTGGAAACGGGAACGCCCCCGGCACTGTGCGTCTGGCACAGTGTCGGGGGCGTTTTTCCGTGTCTTAGTTATGAGCCAGTTCATTTAGGAGCAGCTTTCGATAGCCCACATCCAAGACGCAGCGATGGAAGTCCATCAGACGGTGTTCGTCGAACAGCTTTTCACAGAGCTTGGTCAGCGGATGATTCATCAGCTTTGCAGAAATGCCAGTCTCGTTGAAAAACCTTGCCCATGTGAAGACCTCTTCTAAATCCTCCTGCCCAAGCGTGGCAGGAATGATGGCGTTGCAGAGACGGACAATGGGGCTGTCCGCAAATCGCTCTACGACTTCCTCCGGTGTGCATTCATAGCGGTCACAGTCAAAGGAAAGCGCATCCTCAATTTTAAGATAATTTTCGGTTTCATCCCGAGTCAAGGTTATGGTGTAGTCTCCCATACCGGACGGCACATCAATATTCTCCATGACATCAAGCTCGTAACGGGAGCCGCCGATGATCGCCTCAAAGGAGAAGGACTGACAGATTACTGCTGGGTTCTTGTCTATCTTGTCCTCATTCAGAAAGGACAGCGGATTGTACTCTGTTAGTTCCCAGTCGATTTTTCCTCTCTCTGTTTGCTCGGCAATCTGCTGGATCAGATGTTGTTCCTCTTCGTGCAGATTTTCATTGTACAACATGATACACCTCCGTTTTCTGATTGTCGTCTTTTTGGGGGGCTGCTCTATGTTTCCGAAGAGACTGCCGTTTGTATCATCATTCCTTGGCTGAGGGCAGACCTTCGTAAAACTTCCTAAGTTCGCCCAAACTGCTTGTCCGATTTTTGATAGGCAGGGAGTCCCATGTAATGTCATGATAGCGTTCCGGCGGCTCATCCCGCAGTCTTCGGTCGATGATGCAGACAATGCCGGTGTCTGTGAAATTGCGGATCAATCGCCCGATGCCTTGCTTGAGCTTGATAATCATTTCGGGAACGCGAACATCCATCAGAGCATCCTTAGCAACGGAACACTTATACTCGATAATCGGATCGGGGACAGGGAACGGAAGCCGGAAAATGATGACATTGGAAAGGCTTTTTCCTTCAATGCTGATACCTTCCCAATATGCACCCGTCCCCAGAAGCACGGAGTTCGTATCTTCCTTAAACTCATTCAGCACCTTGTCCTGCGACGATCCCGGCTGCTGCATCAAGATTTTGTACGGAAGATTTTTCTCACTGAGAATGGAGTAGACCTCTTCCATGTCGGTCTTTGCCGTAAACAGCACGAGTGCCTTTCCGTTGGAAATGCTCAGGATCTCAAGCAGTCGCTCCACACCCTTTTCAATGAAGGCTTCATGTTCTCTGGTCGGGTGCGGGAGATCGTCGCAATAGTAGATCATGGCGTGTTCATCGTATGGATATGGGGAAGGCTTTGGCTCGGATAAGCAGCCGCGGTCACCAGCGGGAAAGCCGGTATTACTGATAAAGTAAGAATACTGTTCTTCCAGAGACCCGCTCGTGGCGTTCGTCAGCGTGGCAGAGGTCAAGATGGTTCTTTCATCACCATTGAAGTATAGGCGGCTCACAATTTCTTTTGTGTTTTTAGGGCAATAGACGAGTTCCGTGTTGCTGCCGTGCTGCTCAATCCAGATCAGCATATCGTCTATCTGGTCAAGAAGCTCTGAAAGGGACTCGCTGACGGCATCCAGATCATCAGAGGCAGCAAAGGAACGGTTGTTTCTGAAATCCATGCTGGAATAAATCTGAATGCTGGACGAAAGGTTGTGTATGGCGGCGTTCATCTCGGTAAGCAGTTCAATCGCACTGCCATTGTTGTCGAAGAAAAAGCGGTCAGCGTAGCGCATATCCTGCTCTGCCTCGTTGATCTGCTTTTGGACTTGTGCTTTCAGGCAGTTATAGAAGGCGATGATTGCGCTCTCTGCCTCTCGCTTTTCACCTGACACACTGCTCTGGTCAAAGGATCGCAGCTCATAGAATGCGCTCTTGATCATTCCAAAGAGCATACCTTGCCCGAAACGCTCCGTTGTGGCACTCCGCACCTTATCATCCAAGTTGTGTGCTTCATCCACGACAAGCAGATCAGCGGCGGCGTTAATCAGCCCTTCCTGACCGCGCCGGAGTTTCATCAGATGCTGGGTTAGAAAATCCTGATTGCACAGTACCACTCCATCCGTAAACTTTAATGCTGCGCGGACTTTGTAATACTTGCACTTCTTTTCACAGAAGCCACAATTCTTCATGCTGAACCGCTGCACATTTACCTTGTCCCAGATGCCTTGCGGCAAAACCTCCGGGAAATCCTTGCGTTCCTCATACCCCTGCTGGATTCCTTCTTTGAGCGCGTCCGGTGGGTCAGCCTTCGGGTCACACATATACTCATCTGCGCGTTTGTTGCAGAGATAATGGGTCTGTCCTTTTGCGAGGATGACATCTCTGTTCAGCCCAAGAAGGGGCATTACCGCGTGGACATCGCGCCAGAGCTGTTCTTGAAGCGCAATGGTCGAGGTTGCGATGATAACCGGCTTGTTCATGCGTTTGCTGTACAGCAGCACCGGCACAAGATAGCCAAAGGACTTTCCAATGCCCACGCCAGCTTCAATCGCAAAATGCTGATCGTTTATGAGGGCGTCCACAATCTCAAAGGACATATCCTGCTGCCCCTCACGCATTTCCAAACCATGCTGCGGGGCTTCATCCCAAAAGAAGGTGCTGACTTGCTCACTCATGGAGTACAGCTCTGCTTTTCTGCGCTTTTTCCGTTCCTCCGATGTATTGAATCCAAAATAGAATCTGTTGTCCATCCACATTCCTCCCGGAATAGAAACCTATGCTATCCGCGTTTCAGTTCAATGCTGACGTTTCCGTTCTCGTCGATGGTCAGCGTCATGTGTCTGATGTGCTTCTCATAGAACTGCCGCCGCTCTGCGGGAGACATTTCGATCCTCGTGTTTCGCAGAGCAGCGTCAAACATATCGTTGACGTTCAGGTGAACGGAGTTGTCAATCCAGCGGTACATCTCCTTGAACAGTGCGTTTTTCTTGATGTCCTCGCTGTTGCCGGAGTAGAAGTCATCCAGATAGCAGTAGAATATCCCGGATTCTGCGAGTGCCGCCTTCATATCCGGTCCACATTTTTCCCGCTCGATCATGACAAGAAATCTGGCGTCCGGTAAGGAAGAGATCAGCCCCCAGTAGTCGGAATCGCTTGAGACAATGACGAAGGAATCCACTTGCTTCTGGTAGTGTTCCTGACAGGCTCTTGCGGTGAGCTTGATGTCTACCAGTGATTTGTTCTGCTTAATCCGCTCAATCATGATATGTTCAACGGGGATGCGGGTGTAGTTTTCAAGAATCCGCCATGCCGTAGCGGTATGTACGTCATCAAAGAGAATGATCGCCGTAATTTTCTGCATGACCTCATAATCAAGATTTTTGAGCGTGGCACACAGCTTGTACGGGTCGGAGTTTTCGCAGTCCACCACCAATACGGTCTTCTCGCTGTCATCAATGAAGTCGTAGATATTGTTTTTTACAAAAGCCCCTGCATCAGAGACTTTACTGTATTCCGTGAAGGCGTCGCAATGCCATTGATAAAGCAGGGTAGCAAACTTCTTATCATTATAGAGGACATTACCCTCGTCCATCGGTACCCAGTTGATATACATTTGATAGGGGTAGTAGGAGAGACTTGCGTAATAAATATCGGCAGCATCTTTCGTTCCGTCCTCTGTCAAACCGTTTGGCATGATGAACAGTTCTTTTATGTACGCCCAGTTAATCCAGATTGGAAAGAGGCTTTTACAGTTGTTAATGCGGTCTGAAATCAGCCGGTTGATCTCGATAATGTGGTGGCAGAGCTTTGTACTCGACTTTTTGATAAAGCTGATTCCGTCATTTGAAAGCTGCTGCATACTGGAAGCCGGGATGATCTCTGGCATTGAAAGCAGCCCTCGATACTCCATTCGCATGATGTCATTTATTTTCCGGTAGTTGCGCTCAATGGCGGTGCGGATGATACATAGATTTCGGATGATGCGGGCATTTTTATCCTGCTCAAGCCGGTCGTATATCTCTATCTTCGGCGGCTCGTGTTCATTTTGGAAAATACGGAGCGGGACGCCGATCAGGTAAGCGACCTTTGACACAAGCTCATAGGTGCTGTCTTTGTAGGCAATCTGCTCTCCGGCATATTCGACGCCATTCAACATAACTGAATTGCCCATGATCTACTCCTTTCGATGGAACGCGGGTTATTGAGCGTACTTTTTGAAGTTTTCAGCTTGTTCCAGAACCTCCTTGTAGACATCATCAATAGTTACGGGGGGATAGTCAAATTCATCCAGTAGCAGTATGAGGTCAACTTGCAGATTTGCCTTAATGTCATCACGGGTAGACCAGTCGGTGTATTTAGCTTTGTCATCGACAATAATCTTAATCCGCTTTGACAATTCAATCATCTTGTCGTCCGGGTACTCGAACTCGTACTTCTTGGCAACTGCCTTGAGAATGTCATAGAAGGCTTTTTCTTCATAGTCAATCCCCATACCCTTGAAGGAGTCTTTTTCCTTTTTGAGTTCTTCAAGGAGCTTCGCAAGTTGTTCTGCTACATCGTCAAGAACTTCGTTAGCGAAAGCCTCATCACGACGGCGATTATTGTACTCATCAACAACTCGCTTGAGACGGTCCGAGAACTCCATGCCCATGATGCGGTTGACTTTTTTATACTCATCAATCGCTTGAGAAAGAAGCCTCTGCAACACCTTTATCTTTGTGTTTGGAAGTTGGATTGCATTGATCTTATCCAGATACTCGTCACTGAAAATATCGACAGAAATGTGCTTTCCAGTTTCAAACAGTTCCTCAATTCCATCCGATTGAATTGCGCCTTCAAGCAGCTCACGGACGCGGGCGTTCATTTGTGAAATGTCAGGGGCATCACCCTTTGTGAGTTTGAAAAGAATAGAGCGCACAGCACAGTAGAAGTGCAGATAGTCCTTTTCTTTATCAGAGATAGCCTCACTTGAACTGCATAGGTTGAACGCTTGTTTCATGCGTTTGACTGCCGCCATAAAGCGAGTTTCCAAATCTTCCGTGAGCTGTACATACTCAACAGCCCGATTGAGGCAAGCAAGCTGCTCTTTCGGTGAGCCGTTGAAGTAATCCGTGCTATTGAAGTTGTGGAACATCTGAGCCAAGACATCGAGCTGGTCTTTAACAATCGTGATGGACTGCTCGACGCCTTCAAACTCATCGCTCTCAAAGTTGGTGTACTTCTTGAGGGCGAGATTCATATTTTTCTTAATGCCAATGTAGTCCACGATCAAGCCCTTGTCCTTGCCGGTATAGACGCGGTTGACGCGGGAAATCGTCTGGATAAGGCTGTGCTGCTGGATGGGCTTGTCGATGTAGATTGTGTCGAGTGCCGGTACGTCGAAGCCGGTAAGCCACATATCAACAACGATGGCAATTTTGAAGTTTGATTTAACGTTCTTAAACTGACGGTCAAACTCCTTGCGATCATCTTTCGTTCCCAGCATTTCATAAAGCTCAGGCTCATCATCTTTATTTCGCGTCATGATGAGCTTGATCTTCTCGATGGGTTTGAGTTCCTTTTTCTCTTTTTCCGTCAGTTGAACCCCGTCAGGGCAAACCTTTTTCTCTGCCCATTCCGGTCTCATTCCAACTATAATCTGATAAAAAGCGTATGCAATCTTGCGATTAGAGCAGACAAACATTGCTTTTCCTGCAACGGTAGCTCCTTCGGCAACGCGGGTCTCATAGTGGTTAATGAAGTCCTCCGCAACTGCGTGAAGTCGGTCGGGATCACCGATGATCGCATCAATATGAGCAACCGCCTTCTGGCTTTCCTCAATCTGATGCTCATTTGCACCTTCAACAGCACAGCGGTCATAATAATCTTCAATTTCCCGAACCTTTGCCTGATCAAGAGTGACCCGTGCAGCGCGTCCGTCGTAGACAAGGTTGACTGTGATACCGTCTTTGACCGCCTCTGTCATTGTGTAGGCATCGACAACCGGACCGAAGACTTCAATCGTGCCATCTACGGGCGTGCCGGTGAAACCGACATAGGTAGCATTGGGGAGAGAATCGTGTAGGTACTTTGCGAATCCATAGCTTCGCTCTACACCTTCGGCAGTGACCTTGACTTTCTGATCGAGGTTTATCTGACTACGGTGTGCCTCATCGGATATGCAGATCACATTTGCTCTATCCGTCAGAAGTTCCAAGTCCTCGGTGAATTTTTGGATAGTAGTCATGTACACGCCGCCGCTTGTTCTGCCTTGAAGTTCCTGACGCAGCTTTTCGCGGGAATCAATGCTCACAACGGTTTCGTCACCAATGTACTTCTTGGATGCTACAAACTGCTTTGAGAGCTGGTCATCCAAATCCGTTCGGTCGGTAATAATCAGGATTGTAGGGCTATGGAAGAAGGTACTCTTCATAAGCATTCTTGTGAGGAAGAGCATAGTATAGCTTTTTCCGCAGCCTGTCGCGCCGAAGTATGTGCCGCCCTTGCCGTCCCCCTCCGGTCTGAGATGTGCCTTGATATTCTCAAACAGCTTGACCGCAGCAAAATACTGAGGATAGCGGCAGACGATTTTGAGGTCTTTGTCCGAGCTATCAGGGAAATAGACAAAATCCTTGATGACTGCCAAAAGCCGTTCTTTGCGGAACAGTCCGCTCACCATAGTTACAAGGGAATTGATGCCGTCCAATTCCTTATCGTCAGCCTCAATCTTTCTCCACGCATAGAAGAAGTCATACGGGGAGAAGAAGGAACCGTATTTATTATTTGCACCATCGCTTATGACGATGAAGGCGTTATACTTGAAGAGTTCAGGAATATCACGGCGATAACGCACGGTGAGCTGAGTATAGGCGTCCATGATCGTTGTGTTTTCTTTGACTGCGCTCTTGAACTCAAGCACAACCACTGGAATGCCGTTGATGAATACAATCCCGTCCGGTATGCGTAGCTGGTTGTTGATGCCTTCAATTTCAAATTGGTTGACGATCTTGAACACGTTTTTTTCTGGCTCATCAAAGTCAATCAGCTCAATGTAAAGGTCTTTCTTTGTGTGATCCTCACGGTTGAAGATGAAGCCGTCACAAATCATTTTGCAGACTGCTTTGTTTGCTTCGTAGATCGTACCGGAAATAGACCTCAGGCGAAGGATGATGCTATCAACTTCGCTTGGGGTAAGTCCCTCTAAGGCATACCTGTTCAGGAGGTACTTCCGCAGATCGTCGATAAGCAGAACCTCAGAGCGTTCACGGTGGATCTGCTCACCATTCAAATAGATATACCCTTCATCCTGAAACAAATCCATGATGGACATTTCAAGAGAATGCTCATTGAAGTTCGCCATTATCATTTCCCCCTAACTGCCTCTGCATTTCTGCTTCAAAGGCTTTTTCACTTTGCTGGAAGTCGTACTCCTGATACTTCAAACCCAGACGTGCCAGCATGAGTGTACCTTCCCAGTCATCAATATTCGAGTATTGCGTTGCACGGTTTACGTCAGTGAGAACGCCGAGTATCAGTCCCGTGCAATCGAGCGCAAAGTCTATCATTTCCTGCACATCCGGATAGAAAATAGGATGACGGTCTGTCGGGTTCTCTTTGCTCAATATGCGCTGTTCATCGTTGTGGGCATAGAGCTTGTTCCGCTGCATTCGGATATTCTCTCTCTTTTTGCTTAACGCATTGAAGCGTTTCTGATACAGAGCTAAGAACTCTGGAAATGTCAAATCCACCCGAACCGGAGCATTTGCGGCATCAGGAATATCAAACACTGCAAAGAGTTTTCTGTCGCTCTCAACCTGATCCTTGAAGAAACGCTCTTCCTCTGGCTTGAGCTGATGCTGATACGGGATTTGATAGGAAAATGCTGTCCCATCAAGCTCTACGGTCATTGTTTCTCTGTACGTCGGAAAGAGGTCTTGGTTTTCCGCGCATTTGGCAAGGAGGGTGCCAATGGACACGACGCCATTTGAGCTATCATACAGTTTGGCGATCTCCATAAAACAGGCTTTCATCAAAGCTCCGTGGATCGTTTGATAGAACGCTGGTGACAGCTTCATTTCTTCCGCGTATTCACGCTGGTTCTTGCGATACTGCTGCAAGATGAGGTAATAGGTATTTGCGTCAAAAGCTCCTTGATGAAGCTCTTCGGCAATTTTGATCAGCGTATCCTTGTCCATTTTCATCCCTCCCTTCGTAGGAAAATGATAATTTAGCGGCTTGATAACATCTTCACCATAGTATCTTTGACCTCGTGGAGCTTTGATATTTCCGTTTCATTAGACTCGATAACTCCGAGAAACGAGGAAATCTTTGTGTTGAACTCTGGCAGACTTTGCTTATTAGGAATAGAAAGCTCAAATTCCCCTAAAAGCGGAGGATTTGCTTGCGGTTGAGCTGAACCCCCAGCGTTCGTCTGAACAAAATCAAGGAACTCGGCAGATGTAATTGCAAGTCCAAAGTAGTATCTGTATTCGCCATCAATGGGTCTTATTCTAACAAGGAACGATGCAAATACAGAATCGGGAATATTTCTGCCGACCATTTTAGCATACCCCACGGTTGCTCCTGTCCGAGCTACAACGACATCGCCTTCCGAGAGAACATATTTTTCATGATTTCCCTCGCTGATTGGACAATATGGTACACCATTCCAATCAATATAATTCTGAGCGATGTCTGTTATACGTAAGAACTTCGGTCCAACTGGTTCGGTGGTAGCTGTTTCAGTGTAACCGTACTGCATAACTGAGTAATCTTTGAGTTTGCCTGTTATTGAAGCGTTATTTGCTGTGTATTCCTTGAAATATGCTCGCATTTGAGCCGCTAAATTATCATTTATCCGCCGCTTTAGTTCGATACGTTCTGTGATAGTCTGATACGCCTTCACAATGCTGCGTTGTTCGTCAACAGGGGGGACGGGCAGTTCCACTTTACAGAGTTCATCCCAGCCGAAAATCTCTCTAACGCTTCCGTGAGACATATATCTTGCGTAGCGATCAAACTCTGGTCTGCTAAACCAAAGCATAAGGTATTCTGGATCAAGCTCATTCTTATTCACAACCTCAAAAACGGTATATGAACTCGAAATGATGCAATCCTTATCTTGTAGAAGAGCAATCGAAATCTTCTCGCCATTCCGAGATGTAACAGGACCATACGCAAATTGCCCAGTACGAACAATCTTATAGCTCGATAAGTCCGTTCCAACAATATTCGCAATGGAGGGAATAAACTGCTTGCTGATGCTGACGCCAAGCAAATAGTCAACTTTCAAATCCCTATTTCGTTCGTCTACCGGTTGAATAAAATCTCCAAGTAGCCTATATCCTTCTTTCATCGTGACACCTCACCCTATGTATTTTCTGTGTGCCAGCTTGACGTTTTGCTGTTTGACCATAGCATAGTGCATAGTCGTGTCGATTTTCTGATGCCCTAAGAGCTGCTGGACTTGCTCTATGGGCATTCCTTTGTCTATGGCTGATGTTGCCAATGTTCTTCGGAACTTATGTGGGTGGACACGAGGCAGATTCAGCCTTTTTCCCAGTTCTCGAAGCCGTCTTTCTACGCCGCCAATCTGCAAACGGTCATGCGGTGCGGTCAGCGAGACAAACAACGCTGAACAGGTATCTGTACGGCTTTCCAGATAGTTTTGTAGGTGAATTTTCGTCCTGGCATCAAAATAGACGATCCGTTCTTTGCTCCCTTTTCCGAAAACAACGCACTCCCGCTCGTTGAAGTTTATGTCATCACGGTTAAGGGCAACCATCTCACCAACACGCATTCCGGAGGATGCCAGAAGGTCGATCATTGCAAGATCACGGACATTACAGCAGTTGTCCCGCATGATTTCCAATGCCTCATCGGTGTAGGTTTCCTTGATCACCTTTGCCGTTTTTACTTTATGAATCCGGCGTACCGGACTTTTCACAATGTAGTCCTCATCCTCAAGCCACGAAAAGTAGCTGGACAGGATGCGGCGGATATTATCTATCGTGACTTTGCTTGATTTCCGGCTCGTCTGATACACTGTTAGGTACTTCCGCAAGTCCTCAGTCACAATCTCTTGAGGCTCTTTTTCAATTCCGGACAACATTGACACAATGGTCTGACGGTAGTAGCTCAAGGTTTTTTCTGAGCAGCCTTCAATGCGTTTTGCGTTGATAAAACAGACAACCGTATCGACCTTTGCGCTTTCTACCATGCCCGCGCTGTGACTTAGCTCTACGCCACTCAGCACCCCCTCAAGGACGCCTTGAAGCTGTTTTAACTGTGCGTTGTTCAGATACGGAAGCATCTGACGCTGCACTTCTTGAATCAGTTGTTCTTTCATTGTCGTGTCTCCTTTGATTATTCTCAGAGAACGACTTTTCAGTGGCAGTTCTTAGGGTAAAACTCTCGCCACTGGTGAGAGTATTTCAATTTCTAATAGCCCATGTCCTTTAATATCTTGTCAATTTCGGCAAACTCTGCTGGACTACTTGGTGTCCAGTCAGAGGAATTGCAATATCTGCAATACATCGCCTTTTTATCTCTCAGGCGGTGACAGTATGGACATTGAACCGAATCGTCTTCAAAGTCAGTTTTCCGCGTTCTGTGAGTACACACTGAGCAGTAAATTGTGTCTCCCTCATCCCAGAGGGTAGCAGGATTATCATTCCCGCAGTTGCTACATTTCATTGTGGTCATTCCTCCTGTAAATGATAATTTAGAAGCGACTGCACAAGCAGTATTCCAAGATCAATTTGCTTCTTACTATGGGTGTGACGAGCTTCCCGAAGGTTATAGCATCGTCAGTTTGGATAGCCTCTGTACAGTCAAAGGTGGCAAACGCCTTCCTGCCGATTGTGAATTACTTGATGATCCAACAGAACACCCTTACATTCGTGTTCGTGATGTTGGAGGAAGTCGCTATGTCTGTCTCACAGACCAATTCCAATATATTGATGAAGAAACGCATCAAGCCATCTCACGATATATAGTAAACACCGGAGATATTGTCATTTCGATTGTTGGTACAATCGGATTACTCGGCAAAATTCATTCCTCTCTTGATAAAGCAAACCTTACTGAAAACTGCGTTAAACTCGCAGGTATTCATACGGTTACTTCCGACTATCTCTATTACACACTTTGCTATAAAAAGCAAATTAAAGAGATTGACCTACTGACAGTCGGTGCGGTTCAAGCAAAGCTGCCTATGTACAACATCCAATCTATGAAAATCCTTGTCCCTCCGACCAAGGTGATCAGTGATTTTCAGGAGAAAATGAACGCTTTGGACGAACAAATTGAAGCAAATACCGTGGAAATCCAGAAACTTAATGAGCTTCGATCCGTTCTCCTCGCAAAACTATCCGATTAAGCCGCTAAATTATCATTTTCCGCTCTCTTCAAAGCAATGCGGTTGGTAATTGCACGGTAGGACTCGACGATCTCACATTGTCTCGCATAGGAGGGGA
>ENA-OUQO01000440-OUQO01000440.1-human-gut-metagenome-genome-assembly--contig:-NODE-440-length-13768-cov-3.896449_pt1 | contig 13768 bp, 10 predicted proteins | sample MGYA00237944_ERZ548825 | MGnify/ENA primary metagenome ERZ548825 (study PRJEB26490, sample SAMN05194700) | human gut metagenome | biome: terrestrial biome; feature: human-associated habitat; material... | reverse complement strand
ATCACCGGCTCGCGTATGGTGCGTACTATGGTGTCGCCCTTGTAGTTGACGCGCACGGTCGTGCGCGTGCGCACCGAGCGGAAATCGCGTGCAATAAGAGTGCCGTCCGGCAGGTAGGAGGAGAGTACGCGGTTATCTGCGCCGAGGTCGATGCGTGTTGGCAGTCCCATGCCGTCCGTTGTATATTTTATGGCAGTGATGCCGCGCGTGCCGTCCGTCACCAAGCGTCCGTCGCCGTCATACTCAAGCGCGTAAGTTCCGGCAGCAAAGGACGGTACAATATCCTTGTTGTACGGCATAGAGGCATCGTTGACCCCCGTAAGGCGATTGCCGATATACGACATCGCGGCGTCCTGCACCGGCTCGCCCGCGTAGACGCGCTCCAGCGACAGAATATTGGAGTTGCGGTCGTACTCGAAGACCTCGCCCAAGGCGCGGTCCGGGGCAGACACGGCGTCCGTGGCCGAAGCCTCGGCAAGACGTCCGAAGCCGTCATACCTATATGTCCACATTGTCTGCGACACTCCCTCGCCCTCAGCACCGTACTGCCGCTCGGAGGCAGCACATGGCGACAAGTAGCGAGATGCACCGCCCTCCACGGGATTTGTGCCGAAGTACGCCGTCTGTGCAAAGCCGCTGCCCGACACACCCGTGACATTGGAACGCGCGTCATAGACGTATTCCTCCGAGGTGCCATTACCCACTGTGCCGAAGGACTTTGAGGCAAGGCGTCCGACACCATCATAAGTGTATGTCGCGACCGTGCTGGCGCTTCCGCCGTCCACGGCCAAAGATACGGAAGTCTGCCGCCCTGCAAGGTCGTAAGCGTAATTCCATACGGCGGTATGCCCCTCCGTGGGCGTGCACTCCATTATAGTTTCGAGCCTCTCGGCCCGAGCCGCCGTGCCTGCCGCATCCCCGTACGTCGTCACCGTCACCCGGTTGTGCTGCGCAAAACACGGAGTGACAGCCACTAAGCACACCGTAGCAGCCGCAAAGACGAACTTGAATCTGGATCCGGCGCTTTTATTTGTACTTGAATATTTTTTACGGTGCGGCATAGTGGGTTGTCGTGGTGGGTAATCGGTTATGAGTCGGAAGATTGCATGGCATTTCTATCCATCGGCAAATGTACGCTTTTTTTTTTTTAGAGCACAAAATGTTTTTGAAAAAAAGTTGGGGAAAGGAGTGAAAACAGATGACTGTCGAAGGTATGGCGGAGGATGTGACAAAATGGCAGAATCTGTAGGGGTGTAATACATTGCGCCCACGCAGTAGGATGGTAATTTGATGATTTTCTGTATTACCCACAATCGCTGCGGACGCAAAATATTGCGTCCCTACAAATAATCAGCATTATGACACACCGTTGAGACGGCTTGCTCGGTATAACGTCGTATATCTTCTGTGGAACTTGTGCCCGGCTGGCTTTGTAATGGCTTGTCTTGAAGCTTGTTTTATGTCGAGCTGGCATCGCGCAGGCTTAGCGGACGATGACTTTCGTCGCCGTTAGGCCGTTGGAGATGATGTAAAAACCGGGGGCGGGCAGACGGATGTCCCCGCTGCCCGAGGCTACGGGTGCGCCGGTGGCGGTATAGACGTTGATATAATTGTCGGCGTGTATTGTATGTTCGACGATGGACCATTGCGAGCCGTCGACTTGGATGTCGTTCACTGCAGCGGGGTCTATTACGGTCATAGTTTTGGTGCTTGGATTCAGTACGATTTTGGCGTTGGATATGGATGCATTGTCCTTGAGTGTCATATTTGCGCCCTTATCTTTGAGCACGTAAGGGGTGTTGGGGATGACGGCTTCGCCGTTGGAGCCGAGGTCAATGGTTTTCCAGTCTTCGGTGGCAAGTTTGAATTGTTCGTGAAGGTCGATGCTTTCGATAGAAAAAGTCCCGTCCGGGTTGTAAGTCATCGGGTTGGACAAGCCCCAGCCGTTGAGATTGCCGCGCAGATACACCGTATAGTCGGACCAATCACGCGGCGGTTCGTATTCCCATTGTTGTCCGAGCCATTTGGACTTGGATACAAATTTGGAGAGGAACGAATTTGCCGCAGCCTGTTCGTTGCTGTTGCCGTAGTTCGGCCATCGTGCGGCGTCGGCCGATGCCGCAGCCGAGATCTTATTGGCAAATGTGCCGATATAGCGTTTGGTATCGGCGTAATGCTTGGCGCAAAACTCGCGCCATACTTCTTTGACCTTGGCTTGGAAACGCGGGAATTTGTAGATTTCGCCAATCCATGTTTGGTTGAATGTCGGTCTGTTCCAGATAAACTGCGAAGTGCCTCGTTGGTATGCGTTGCCGAAGTCCCATACCGGGCCGAATACCCATTTGGTATCGTTGCCCAATTGCTTGTGCATATAGCAACTGCCGTGGAACGACTCGCAGTCGTCCAGGATTTCCTGAACAACGTAGTAGCGTGCAAGTGCATCGATGTCCACGTATTTTTCCCATTCGGTCGAGGATTTGTCCGATGTGTATATTGCAGCATTTATGGCCGTCATCTGAGAAGTCAAGTAAGAGCCTTGGACCGAAGACAGAATCTCGGGGGTCTTGTAGGTGAAGATTATTCTTTCGCCGTTGCCCTCTGTGATTTCGACGTGCGGATCGGCATCATAATTGTCTATTTCAACGAGCCATCCTCCGGTGACAGCTTCGGCATCGGTGGCGTTGTCCGCTTGTTCGACGATGTCCACTCGGTCCGGGTCGACGCGTATCAGCTCGGTGAGGAAATACAGACCGATGTATTCGCCGTTGAGTAGAACTTCAACCGGCTCGGCCGTCGGAGTCCACGCCAGCCCAAGTTTACGGCTGAGTTCGAAACCCACGGCGTTGCGCAAAAAGCCGAGGTTGTCATCAGCGTGTGCCAGCAGACCGAAATGCTTGTTTTTTTTCATTCCAAGAATGGATACCTTCTTGTCAAATTTCAGACGGTAAGGTTTCTTGTCGAATCCGGTCCAAGTGTAATTGCCGCGGCCTTTTATTTTCAGCGATACCGGTGCATCGGCGCTGCCGACCGGCTCTACGCCGCTCACGCCGTTGGCATCGAGGTACAACGAGGCGTTCACGTAATCCTCCTTTGAGGTTATAGCTGCGCCGTTTTCGGTGTTGATATATAGCAGTGGCAGTGTCCCCGAAGGCTCGGCCGCATACGATATGGCGGCCGCGAGGACTACAAACGTCAAAGTCAATAGGGCTTTTGCCCGTGAAAGATGCGTACAATTGAATAAATACATAAAGTATGTAGTGTTGTAGAAGTGTGAATGCACAGACGCGGCAGACAATCAAGCCCGGCCAGCTGTGAGTGCGCAACCCGGTCATAGTCAAGGCAGGTGTGTCGCGTTTGCAGTAAGTATGATGTTGCAAAAGTACCGAAATAAAAGCGGATAGCCAAGGCTCGAACCGTTTTTTTTCGAGCCGTGGAGCTGAGGATTGTGCTCAGATCCGAATGTGCCGCGTTGTCAGAGGCGGCAAAGGATGCCTGTGGGGACGAGTAGGGCGAGGCGGTTGCGCAGGCGCGTGTGTCTGTCCGTGAGTGCACGCCATCGGTCGGCGCCGATATCCTTGCGGCAACGCGCCAGGGTGCTCTGCAATGCCGCGATGCTGCAGCCCGGTGCTGTTCGCTCCGTGACGGCTGTGGCCGACGACGCGTTGTGCTGTACGGCTCGTAACGTGCGTGCGGCGGTGACCAAGATGTTGAAACGTGCCGATAGCCGTCTGTCCATAGCTGCGTTTACAAGCTTTGCATCGCCCAAGCCTTTGGCCCAAGTCACGATGTCGTCCGTGACGTCGAGGACATCGGCTCGGTGGTCGTCCCAGCGATGGACAAAACTGGCTGCGTGCTGTCTGTAAAAGTATATTGGCGTCGTGTCGTGGACGATAGCTCCGGCGCGTTGGTACAATTTATAGAATATATCCAGGTCCTCGTAGCGGCGGCCTTCGGTGTAGCGCAGGCCGTCAAAAAGGTTGGTGCGGAAAGCCTTGGCGCAAGACATCGGTTCGTGGTAAGGGCGTCGGCGCAGGGTGGCAATGATTGCATCATGAGCCGATAGTATTCGTGGCCGTGCTTCGGGCAGCGATTTGGACGTGTCAAAGTGGTGTGCGGTGTACCAGCATGCCACGGCCGGGATGTCCGGATGTCGGTCGGCGAGTTCCATAAGCCGTTGCAGTGCCTCGGGGTGCAGTGTATCGTCCGCATCGACGAAGGTGACGTATTCGGTGGTGACGGCATCGAGGGCGGTATTACGCGCCGCCGACGGCCCGCCGTTAAGGCGCGACAGCAGCCGGAAACGCTCGTCTCGGCGGGCGTATTCGGCTGCTATGTCGGCTGTTGCGTCTGTGGAACCGTCATCAACAATTATCGCCTGCCAGTCGTCGAAAGACTGCGCGAGGATGCTGTCAAGGCATTCGGCAAGCCAGGGAGCGGCATTGTAGGCCGGTACGACAATGGCGATGCGTTTCATAGTGTTCGATAATGTACTATTCGATAGTCAGCGCTCGCGAGGGCGAAGACTCGTTGTTGGTGCGGTTGACGGCCGTGACGACATAAGTGCCCGGTTTGTCAGCCATATAAGTGTCCGAGTATACTACATCGACGATATATTTGGGGTCATCGATGGGAGTACCCTTGGTGCCTTTGGGGAAGCGGTATACTACAAAATGCGTGGCATCCATGACCGTGCCGCGAGCCTGCGGTACATCCCATTTGATGGCGCAAGGACTGCCGGAGGTGGCGCGGCGCAGATTGGCCGGAGCCACGGGCTTATCGGCGCATATCCACGGATAAGTCGGCGGCAGAGCCACGGTGGCCTGAATGTCGCGAGCCAGCGAATCGGCAACGCCGCCTACGTTGGCTGTGATGGCGTATGCAGGCCACCAGCAATTGCCTTGGACGTTAGGCAGCGAGCGCGACAAGTCTACCTTATGATGTAATTGCGTCGGGTCGGTGGATGGGGCCAGGTCTTTGTGTTTCATGATGTTGTGTACATCTTGTCCGAAGTACATGTGGCGTGGCCCGGCGTTGTCGTTCCACCATTGAGCCAGTACGAGTGTCGATGCGCGTTTATGCTCCAATTCCCAATACAATTGAGGCAATAGGTAGTCTATCCATCCTTTTTCGGACCACAGCAATACGTCGGCGTATAGTGCATCGTAGTTTTGCAGGCCGTTGGTATCGCTACCGCGCGGGTCGCTGGACTTGTTGCGCCAGATGCCGAAGGGGCTGATGCCGAAGCGCACCCAGGGCTTAGCCCCCGAAGTGATGGCTTCGTGAATTTCCTCGATGAGCAAATCCACATTTTTGCGACGCCAGTCGCCGCGGTTCATGCCTTTGCCGTACTTGGCGTACGAAGCATCGTCCGGGAAGTCGATGCCTTTGGCCGGATAGTCGTCGAAGTGTATACCATCGACATCGTAGCGATTGACGATGTCCATGACTACATCGGTGATGAACTTACGATTTTCGGGCAGTCCGGGGTCAAAGTACATCTTGTCATCACCCTTGTAGGTGACAAAACGCCACGGCTCGCGGTGGTATAGATGCGAGGGCGCCAGCTTTTCGTTCTTGGTGGTGGTGACGCGGTAGGGGTTGAGCCATGCGTGCAGTTCCATGCCGCGCTTGTGGCATTGCTCAATCATAAACTGCAACGGATCCCAATACGGCGATGGCGCTTTGCCTCCCTTGGTGAGAAAGCGGCTCCACGGCTCTAATTTGCTGGGGTAGAATGCGTCGGCACTGGGGCGTACCTGGAAAAGTATGGCGTTGCATCCGGCTGCGCGGAGGCTGTCAAGTTGCGAAATCAGGTATTTTTGTAATTCGACGGTGCCTTTGCGCAAATATTGGCCTTGGAAGACGGTGTGCATCCATCCTCCGCGGAACTCGCGTTTGGGCGCTGCCGGGTGAGTGGCGGCGGCAGAAGTTGCTAAGCCCAGCATGAGGGCTAAAGCTATCAAAAGTCGTTTCATTGTGCGTCTCGGGTGGTTTGTAAGATATATGATGTACGGCTATCAGATTTCAACGGCTTCGGCCTCGGCCTCTTCCGTTTCGGCGGTTTCGCCTTTGACGTTGGGCAATTCGAGTCCGAGGTGCTGACGGCGGTCAATGACTTTGAGCACCAATCCCAACACCAATGCGGCTACGCCGAGGAAGGCAAGCATCAGCAACGGGTTGGTATAGTCGTAGGATACTGCGGCCGTCTCGGGGTCCATAGCGCCGCTGTTTACGGCCTGTACCAAGGCGGGGTTGGAGGCATCCAGAACCTTGCCTATGAGCAGGGGGAACAGCCACAGACCGATGTTCTGAATCCAGAAGATAAGAGCGTATGCCGAGCCGATGATTTTAGCGTCAACCAGCTTGGGCACACTGGGCCACAGCGATGCCGGTACCAGCGAGAACGATGCACCCAGTACCAGGATGGTGGCATAAGCCACGCATACACCGCCTATGGGGCTGCCCTTGAACATTGGCAGAACAAAGGCAAAAGTCAGGTGGCACAATATCAGGAGCACCGAGCCGATGACCAGCATCGAGGCGGCTTTACCCTTGTAGTCTACGTACTTGCCAAGGATGGGGGTGATACCTACGGCCAGCAGCGGGAATACGGCGAAGATGGCGGCTGCACTCTGGCGCATATAGCCGAAGAAGCAGTAGGTGATAAGAGCGATAACGGCCACGGCCAGGAGGCTGTATTTGATTACCTTGTCCTTACTGAAATTGAAGGCGAACGAAGCCCCGGCCACCACAATCATGATGACATATTGGATGACGGTCACCGTGTCCGAAGCCCAGAAGCTATCAGCAGCCGGGGCGTCAAGTGTCAGATTGCATTGCAGCATATTGACGGCGTACTTCTGGAAGGGGAAGATGGCCGAGTAATAGAGCACGCACAGCAGCGCTACAAGCCAGAAGCCGCTGGAACGCAGGATTTTGCCAAGGTCGGAGATGCGGAACGGGTCGTCCTTTTCCTCGGAGGCATCGTCAAGTTTACGATCCATGAAGAAATAGACGATGAACATGATGAGCGCTATCAGCAGCAGTACCACGCCGAAGGCTACCGAGCGAGACACGTCCACGGTGCCGCCCATCTTGGCAAACATCGGCGAGAATATCATACAGGTGGCGACACCAAGTCGAGCCAAAGCCATTTCGCTACCCATAGCCAGGGCCATTTCGCGGCCTTGGAACCATTTGACGATACCGCGGCTGACGGTGATGCCGGCCATCTCGACGCCGCAACCGAAGATCATAAAGCCTACGGCGGAGAATTTGGCCGAAGCGGGCATCCCTTCATAGAAAGGCGAGATGCCCAGCTCGTCGAAGCCGGGAATGTAATTCAAGTTGTTGTTGAACCACGTTTCCAGGCCGCTACCGGCAAACATATCCGTGACGGCGTACCAATTGATGGCTGCACCCACGAGCATCACCGTGCCCGAGAGTATTGCCGTGAAGCGCACGCCCATCTTGTCGAGGATGATGCCTGCAAATATCAGGAAGAAGATGAATACGTTGAGGAAGGTTTCGCTGCCCTGCATTGTACCGAAGGCGGTGGAATCCCATCCGCGCTCGGACTGCATCAAGTCCTTGATGGGCGACAGGATATCCATAAAAATGTACGAGCAGAACATTGCCAGTGCCAACAGTCCGAGGGCTGTCCACCGTGCCCACGCTTTGTCGCGGAGGCTTTCGGGCCGCTTCAGCGCGGCCGCTTGTGCGATTTGAGACATAATTTTATGTGATTATGTGGTGTTATTATATTGTATTTCAGTGTAATGTATGGTCGCTTGTGCCGAGCCGTCGCCGCCGTGCAAGGCGCTTTGACGTTCTCGGGTCAGGCCTTCGGCGCCATATTAGTGCAAAAGTAAGCAAAAAAATTCAGCTACTGTCCATAATGACCAAAAAACCGCGACCGAATGTATGCAAAAGGCGTGAATGGTGGGCGATAAGCAAAAAAATGTGTAACTTTGCGGAAAGGAAAGGCCGCGGGAATCCTGCGACTTAACGATTATTGTATATATGAGAAGCGGCAATAGCAAGTTACGAGCATTTTTACCGATGGTTACGGCTATCGCGGCATTGGCTGTGGCCCTATGGGGTTGCGGCGGCACGGAGGATGGACGCCCGGTGCTTACCGTGAGTGTCGAGCCCCAGCGTGCCTTGCTGGAAAGTGTCGTGGGCGACCGCTTCGAGGTGCAGACGCTGTTGTCATCGGGTGCCAATCCGGAGACCTTTGAGCCGACAATACGTGCACGTATGGATGTGGACAAATCCAAAGCATACTTTACCATAGGTGGTATGCCTTTCGAGACCACCTTGGCCTCGACGCTTCCGTCATCGGTGCGTCTTGTCGATTGCGCCAAAGGCATTAAACTGATATACAATACGCACGACCATGGCGATGGGCACGAGCATATAGCCGATCCGCACACGTGGTCGTCGGTACGCAACGCGCGTATCATTGCGCGCAATATGTACGAGACGGTGGTCTCCCTCGACCCCGAAGGCAAAGAATATTACCGTAACAAGTACGAATCGCTGGTGCATCGGCTGGATTCGCTTGACCGAGCATGGAGCGAAAAGCTGAAGTCGGCACCGACGCGAGCTTTTGCCATTTGGCATCCGTCCTTGAGCTACTTTGCTCGCGACTATGACTTGCGGCAAATATCCGTAGGCTTCGAAAACAAGGAGATGCCGCCGGCGGCGATGGCACACACTGCCGCCGAAGCACGTGCCGCCGGGGCGCGAGTACTCTTTTTTCAACGCGAGTATGACTCGCGTCAGGCTCAGAGTATGAATCAAATGCTGGGAGCCCGTCTTGTAATCATCAATCCATTGGACTATGACTGGGAAGGACAATTGTCTGCGGTCGTCGATGCCTTGTGCCGCTGAGGGTGAAGTGCTGATGTCGCTGTCCGGCGTAAGTATGAGCTGGGACGGACGCGAGGTGCTGAGCGATGTCAGCTTTGACGTACATCAGGGCGATTTTATCGCCATCACCGGACCCAACGGCGGTGGCAAAACCACACTTTTGCGCATTCTGTTAGGGCTGCTGCGCCCCACGCGTGGCACGGTGACGCGTAACCGCGATGTGCGTATCGGCTATTTGCCTCAAAAGAATATGATAGACTCGCGCTTCCCGATAAGCGTGCGCGAGGTAATCAGCTCCGGACTCTTGGCCCTGGACATGGACAATGCCGAACGCCGCAGATTGTATGACGAAACTATAAGACGCGTGGGACTTGAGGCTCATGCCGAGCAGCCTATCGGTCAGCTTTCGGGCGGCCAATTGCAACGTGCATTGCTGGGACGTGCCATTATTTCGCATCCACGGCTTTTGGTGATGGACGAGCCGTTGAGCTATATAGACAAACATTTTGAGGCTCAGCTCTACGACTTGATACGTGAATTGGCGCGCGACACGACCATTGTGCTTGTGTCGCATGAGATGACGACCATTGCCGGGATGGCCAATCGGCATTTTATTATAGATGTCAATTTGCACGAGTGCTTGGCGCCGCACCACTATATACATAGTGATTGCGACGAATGAATGCCCGGCCGGGGCGTATCGGACGCTCCGAATAAGGGGAAATCATCCGACAAATTTCGAAGGAAATAGTGCGTGCCCGGCTGCATTGTCGGGCGATGCGTGCTATTGTTCTTCCGGGCCGCGATATTGACCTTTGGCGCGAGTGATGCGTCCGTACATCACGGCGTGTGTCGGGCAGCGGTGATAGCAGGCCAGGCACATCGCGCAATCGTTTCCCCAGCAAGGTTTTCCCTCTTTTATCGTAATATTGGACATCGGGCATGTGCGTGCGCACGTGCCGCAGCCGGTGCATGCGTCCGTGACGGCAAAGCGTTTAGACTTGACCCCGTTGTTCTTGAAACTCGGATATATAACCGAAGTCTTCAGCCAAGCAAAACTGCCGCGCGTCACCATGTCGTGAGGCGTCGTCGAGAGGTCGTCCTGCATTATGGCTTCGGCTATGGTCGCGATACGTGCCGGTGCGGCAGCAATTTTGGCGCGGCGCACCTTGTCGCTGTCGACATCGAAGCTCGGAAGGCATACGTACGTATTGGGCATTTGAACGGTGTATGCCGACCGATGTTTCCATCCGCGATCTGACACGATACGTCGCCACATCTTGGCCGCATTGCCGGCATCGTCGCCGCAGGTGGCAACCATATAATGCGGCACTTCGGACGCTCCGTCAATCACGGCATGGCGCATAAAGTCGACGACCATTGGCGGTACGCCCCAACTATATATCGGGAACATCCATACAATACGCGATGATGCGGCGACGTGACTGATTGATTCGTCGCGCCGTCGCGGAGATATGTCAAATGCCTTGTCTCCCAGTGCTTTGGCTAATATCTTGGCGCAGTACCGTGTATTACCCGTGCCGCTGAAGTATAATATCATAATATATGCGTATCGGTTGAATGTTGTGCTAAAGATACAAGTCCATGTGTACTAATATCTTCCGGAATGGGCAACATTCATCACCTCAGCGTATGGTGACTTGAGTGGCCCCGAAACCGTACTTTTGGAATGAAGCGTCTTGGACATCCTGTCCGCGGTAGCGGTGTCCCAGTTCTTTGATAAGCGCTTGGCGCAACTTGCCTTCGCCTTTGCCGTGGATGAATATTATGCGGCGTCCGTGGCGGCGTAGATTGGCATCCATGACACGACGGAAAGTGTCCACTTGATAGTTGAGAATATCGGCGGGCGACATTCCGGCGGTGGTGTCCAGCAGGCTGTCTATATGCAGATCCACCTCCAGCGGGTCGGCGTCATTATCTTCCGTTTGAGCTATCGGACGCCGGCGCACCGGACGGCGGTCGGCACGTTTTTTGTCCTCGAGGGCGCGCCGCAGTGCCTTGGCTGTATCATCGGCACGTTTGGCGGCATTGTCTGCCGGAACATCATTGGAGACCAGCGCTGTTGCCAATACCGGAGTGTCGAAGTACTCGTTGGGTCTGAAGCAATGTACCTTGAAAAACTTGGTGGTGTCTACATTAATGCATACGTCCAATGGCGTCTTGGGCCGGAACGTTCGGCCTTGTTTGTACGCCAGAGCCTGAAAACGTATATGGTCCAAAGCCGAAACGTCTTCGGACGTGTGTTCGCCTATGAGCAATTGGATGTTAGGCTCGACGGTGCCGGCGTATATCGTGTTCCAAACGTCTTCGCCGTCGCGTTGTGCCATCAGGACAAAATCGAGATAGTAGTTAGAGTCATTTATGAGATAGCAGTCATATCCCGAGGCGCCGATGTGTCGGAGGTCGCCGGCTTCCCAGCCCAGGACGATGTTCAGGTTGTCGCCGCCGGGTGTCTCTATAGCCGCTTCTGACGGAATTGCGGGCTGCGTTGTGTGCGTTGTCTGTGCCGGTGCCGGTTGAGCTTGTTTGGATGGTTGCGGCGTCTCGATTGCGGCGCCCATGCGTGTGTTTTGGTCTGTGGATACCGCCACGCATTCGCGCAGCAGCACCGGTGTTTCAAAGCCGTCGTCGTCTACCACGGCAATATTTCCTTCGATGCGCACTATGCGGCCACCGCCTACGGCGTTGAGGTAGCGCACAGTATCTCCTACTTTTGCCATAATTGTCTGTGTGTTTCTTTTTTTTCTTTGGTGCAAAAGTACGGAAATTCCGACAAAGGGACAAGCATTCGGCGGATATGAGATATGAGATATGGGACGGCGAGGTGTGGCCGGTGGCCGAGACAATGTTCGACACCGATAATGCGGGTCTTGGTGTTGTTAAGCCTCGGTATGCCGATTGTGAACCGCTACGGAAGATGGTTTGACCGGATATGATTCATCTGAATACAAAAAAGGAAATAGGCGACTTTCGCAAGCTACCTATTTCCTAAAACCTATGATTCACTTATTATTGTACTTAGATGCTATATTGGATAGATGTCTATAGTTTAGTTCTCTTTTCTTGACAACGCAAAGGTATCAAAAAATATTCAAGCAATTATGATATAAATTATAATTATGAATTGTTAACACTAATTTGCAATAACATTCAGGTGGAAAGAGTCTCCACGCGATCGTAAAAGTCGAAGCGAGAGACTACACGGAGTACAGGAAGCGTGTCGACTATCTTTACGAAGTCCTGACGGTGCATATGTCTCGTCGGATAAAGTATACCGTAACTTTTCTAAAATTTAACAGTTTATATAGTCCGCCTATAGTAAAAAAGGAGTACCTTTGTACTCCTCAAAGGGGATGCCTTTCTCCATGCCTTTTAAAGCAGAACTTATTAAACCAGATTGATTCATATAATAACATCAACCAAATACTAATCAATAAACAAATCGTATGAAAAAATTTTTACTCAGCCTCGCTGCTGTAGTCCTCGTTGGCGCTTCAGCAATGGCCAAGGAGTACACAATCACGATGTCAGAAGTGACAACGTTTAACGCAGACAAGACATCGTTTACTGCCGAAGGATTTACATTCCAGGCAGCCAAAAACACTGGTTCGACTGCCCCTACGTACAATGCGAATGGGGGTGACTACCGCTTATATGCGAAAAATTCTTTGACAATCACGGCACCCGCAGGTGTCAATATGACCAATGTGTCCGTGACAATTTCCAAAGCTGGCAAAAAACGCCAAACTAATATAGCCGCTTCTGACGGTGCTGTAACAGAGGCTGCCGGATCTTTTGCATGGGCAGGTTCTGTTAACGAGCTGAAACTCACAGTGGGAGATAAGTGTACGCTGGGTACAGACGACAAAACAAAAGCCGGTCAGTTCTGCTTCACTGATATCACCATCACGACAGATGAAGGTGCCGGTCCTGAGAAGACCGATGCAGGCTTGGCTTTCGCCAGCGAGACCATCAACGCTACTCTTGGCGAAGCTGTTCCCGCAAACGCGCTGACCAAGGCCACCGATGCAGCCGCCGTATATACTTCCTCTAACGTAGAAGTTGCTACCGTAGACGCTGCTACCGGCGAGGTTACACTCGTTGCAGCCGGCACAACCACTATCAAGGCCGCTACCGAAGCTACAGAAACATACGAAGCCGGCGAAGCCACTTATACACTCACCGTTACGGACAAAGCCGACATCGTTTACGAAAACGATGGCAAGACCGAAGCCAGCGGCTTCACTTTCGAAGCCGGTGATGTAAATCCCTGGCAGTTCTCGAAATACGGTATGACCGGCAATGCATTTAAGATTACCGGTAAAAAAGCTGACGCATACGCAGTTTCGCCCGTATTTGACCTGACCAATCGTATCAAACCCATCTCGATTACACAGACGTTTGCATACAACTTCATCATTCCGGAACAAGTACCTGAATACTTCACAATCGCAATACGCGAAGAAGGAGCAACCGAATGGACCGCACTGACTGTCGCTCCCGCTCCCGAGGCAACAGCCGGAACCAAACTGAACAATTGGACATACGTGGACGACTATGCCATCGACCTCGGTGCATACGAAGGCAAGAAGATACAGATAGGTTACCACTACGTAGCTGACGGTACCGTATGCGGTGGCTGGCAGATTAAGGACATCCTCGTAATGGGCAAAAAGTCTTCCGCCGTATCCGACATCACAGTAGAGGATTCCGATGCCCCCGTGGTGTACTACAACATGCAAGGCGTACGTGTAGCCAATCCCGCCAACGGTCTTTATATCCGTGTACAGGGCAAGAAGGCTACCAAAGTACTTGTTCGCTGATAGCAGCCTCAGGCTGATAGCCAAACAATAGCAGCGGGCCGCATCCATTC